>JAEEGL010011347.1_pt1 | contig 10560 bp, 9 predicted proteins | sample 9134231 | NCBI WGS metagenome assembly JAEEGL01 (sample SAMN16246548, study PRJNA631951) | gut metagenome | biome: gut microbiome; feature: rumen; material: fiber-attached | host: Bos | place: Iran: Karaj | collected 2018-10
ATTTTTGTGCAGAAAATGAAGATTCCGGCAAAGATGCATACACTATTTTGGGGATGATGAGACACGAATTACCGACTTATGGGTATTGTCCGGATGAGGGAAACCGCCTACTTTTGTGCCCGATTTGGCAACAGGCGATGGAGCCGGACATCAGGCGTCGCCTCAACGACAACCAAGTATTGAAGACAAAAACGATGAATGCAACAGCAAAGAATTCTATTCTGGTGACGGCGATGCTCGTCGCCGTCACCCCACTTTTCGCGCAGGTCAATGCCGTGGACAGCGTGATGGAGCACAGCAGCGGCAAGCGGCTGAGTGTAGGCGGCTATGGCGAGGTGGCCATGTCGCGCAACTTCTACAGCGACAACATCTACCGCTATTCCAAGGCATCCCAGTACAAGGACGACCCGAGCCATGGACGTTTCGACATCCCCCACGCCGTGGTCTACCTGGGTTACGACTTCGGCAAGGGCTGGACGATGGGCACAGAGATCGAATTCGAGCACACCGGTACGGGAAGTGCCGTGGAACAGGAGTTCGAGGAAGCCGGCGAATGGGAACAGGAAGTGGAGAAAGGCGGAGAAGTGGAACTGGAACAGTTCTGGATTCAGAAAAGCTTCTCCAAGCAGTTCAACCTCCGGGTGGGCCACATCGTGGTGCCCGTGGGACTCAACAACTCCCGTCATGAACCCCTGAATTTCTTCACCGTTTATCGTCCTGAGGGCGAGAACACCATCCTCCCCTCCACCTGGCATGACACCGGTGTGAGTCTGTGGGGCCGCGTGGGCGACTTCAAGTACGAGGTGGAAGTCGTGGCCGGTCTCGACGCCTTCAAGTTCAGCCGCGACAACTGGGTGAAGAGCGGTGCCGGGTCTGCCTTTGAGTACAAGGTAGCCAACAAATACGGTTTCGCCGCAAGAATCGACAACTACACCATCCCCGGTCTTCGCATCGGTCTGAGCGGTTACTACGGCAAGTCCATGCACAACACCTACCCCCACGACATGGAAGGCACCAATGTCAATGGCGAGAAGAAAGCCTATGACAACGTGAAGGGAAATGTGGCCATCGGCTCCATCGACTTCACCTTCAAGCGTTTCAACTGGATTGTCAGAGGTCAGGCCGACTACGGATACGTGGGCGACGCGGCCACCATCAACAACATCAAACGCACGCGCGCCAAAGTGAGCAACTCCCCCTACAGCAGCATGCCCGTCGGCAAGAACGCCGTGGCCATCGGCATCGAGGCAGGCTACGACATCTTCTCGCAGTTTGCCAAACTGCGGGAGCGGCAGAAGCTCTACCTCTTCGGCCGCTACGACCACTACGACTCCTACATCCCGTCGAAAGAGCAGCAGGCCTATGACTTCACCCAGAAAGACATCGTGACCCTCGGCGTGAATTACCATCCCATCCCCCAGATCGCCGTGAAAGCCGATTATTCGCTCCGCATGCTCAAATCACAGTACAACAACGAGCCGTCGATCAATATCGGCATCGCCTACGAAGGATTCTTCCTCTAATTCCATTCAAAAGCATAAAAAAAGGTTCAATTCAAAAACATAAACAAAAAAAGCACAATGAAGAAACTATTATTATCAGCTGTCTGCTTGTTGACAGGCATGATGACAATCGTCTCCTGCAGTGATGACGACGATGACAACGAAAAGAAAGTGTCGGCCGAGGTAGAGGCCATCGAAGGTCTCGCCCGACAGTATGTGCAGGACGTGGTATTCACCACCTATACCAACCTGGCCAACCAGACCTCTGACCTCTATGACCAACTGGAGGAAGCCAAGCGCAAATACCGCAACAACACGCTGACACAAGGCGACATCGACAAGATCTGCACCACCTTCCTCAATGCCCGCTCCTACTGGGAAGCCTCAGAAGCCTTTCTCTATGGTCCGGCCACCACATTCGGCATCGACCCCCATATCGACACCTGGCCCCTCGACCTCGACGCCCTCGCCCTCTCACTGAGCAACAGCGCCCAGGTGGCCATGCTGGACAACGGGGATGAAGGCATCGCCTACGCCGGTGCGAAACTCGGTCAAGAACTCCTCGGTTTCCACGGCATTGAGTTCATCCTCTTCCGCGACGGCAAGAACCGCACGCTGGCCTCGCTCATGGCCAACGAGAGCGACCCGGCCTTCAAGTCAAAGGTCACAGGCGAGGAAGAGCTGATCTACGCCACCGCCGTGGCAGGAGACCTGCGCGACAAATGTTTCCAGCTGGAAGTAGCCTGGCGCGGGGAGAGTGCCGCCAAAGCCCATCAGGACCGCGTGGAGGAATGTGAGTTTGAGACACAGATCGGTTCCTTCTTCTACGGCGAGCACATCTTCAAGGCCACACAGGCAGGAAGCATCTACAACTCATGGCAGGAAGTGCTGGTGGCCATTTTCGACGCCGGCTGCTCCAACATCGCCAACGAGGTGGCCAACACCAAGATGGGTCTGGCCTACACCGGCGAGGACCCCAACTACATCGAGTCGCCCTACAGCAAGAAGTCGTTTGTGGATTTCTACGACAATGTCATGAGCATCAAGAATTCCCTCTACGGAGGCATCAACCTCAGCACACCGGCCAAGAAATCGGCCATGGACCTGCTCAAGACCTACAACACCCCGTTGGCCGGTTCGATGGAGGCAGCCATCAGCGGAGCGCTCGCCGCACTGCAGAACTGCCAGGCCGGCAGCGCCTTTGTCGATGACCCACGAGCCGCCAAGGTGAAAGCCGCCATGGACGCCATCAACCACCTCGACGAGCAGTTGGCCGCAGCCGCCACCTGGGCCTCCACCATCAAGTAACCCAATCATTCACATCATCCCTCAAGCGTACCTGGCATGGAAGGCATCCCCGCCAGGTACGCTTAGGCATAAAAACACACGAACACCATGAACAAGACTATCAAGAAAAGCCCTCTACTGCTGATCGCCCTGCTCTTGGGCCTCAGCCTCACCTCCTGTCACGACGATGACGACGATGCGGCAAAGGACACCCAGATAGAAGCAGACTTCATCGGCAAGGCCGTGGGCAACTTCTCGGCCGAGGAATGGTATCCCGGCGGGAAACTGGGAACGACAGAGAACGTGTCGGCAGGCTGTTATGAGGACGAGACACCCGCCGTCAACCAAATGAACCTGCTGGAAGCCTTCAACAAAGGCGAGGCCTTCTTCGAGCGCAACTACAACACCGGCACGCCGCCATTCAACGGACTGGGTCCTGCCGCCGTGCGCAAGTCATGCCTGGATTGCCATCCCGCCTATGGCCACGGCAAGCGCGTGGACCGCTACACCGCCTCCTGGGGCAATGGCTACCTGCTCGTCGTCTATCATCCGGTGGATGGCGCCAACAGCGACGACGGTCCCTACATCAGCGAGGTGACCGGCATGCCGCAGACCATCGCCACGTCACCCTTCCTTCCCCCGATCAACGAAGACATGATCGACTTGCAGTGGAAGACCCTCACGGCGATGGAGAGCGGCATCCCCATGCAGTTTCCCGACGGAGAGTCCTATCAGTTGATCTATCCCGAACTCACCATCCCCCAAAGTGCCTTCAACACCGACCCGCTGCCCTCCAACATCGCGTTCCGCCTCGAGAGCACCATCGGCATCATTGGAACAGGTCTGATCGACGCCATCCCCGACGACTCCATCAAGGCCCAATACCAGCGTGAGGCGCCCTACGTGGAACTCAATCCAGCCATGTGGGACAAAGCCGCCAACGACTGGGCTCCCACGGCCATGTACACCGCCAACGGAGTCAACCGCATCAAGAAATTCACCTATGCCTGCACACGCGGTTCGCTGCAAGACGGAGCAGGAGCGAATGCCATCTGGAACATCACCAACGTGAGCCGCAGCGACAGGCCCTTCCTCTACTCCACCGACGCCTGGGCGAAGAAGATGAGCAAGACGCCGTCTGTCATCGCCGCCATCAAAGCCAACCCCGCCTCACCCTATTATGCCGACGGCACTGAGGAAGGCATTGCCGATGCCGTGCTCAACCTCCTGTCGCCCAAGACCAACCAGTTTGACAACGCCTGGCACAACTTTGAGCCGGAGATGAGCGACATCAATTTCTGGTCCTTCATGGTCTGGCACCGCGGCCTGGCCATCCCACGTGCCCGCAACCTCAACGACCCCGAGGTGCAACAAGGCAAGAAGGTGTTTAATGAGATCGGCTGTGCCACCTGCCACCGTCCGAGATGGGAGACCACGAAGGACGACTACTGGTCGCCGGACATCCTCACCAAGGCAGGACTGATGCTGCCGCGCTACCAGAACCAGGTGATCTACCCCTATACCGACATGGTGCAGCACCGCCTCTACATGAAAAACGGCATCCATGGTTCCTGGTGCCGGACCACCCCGCTGTGGGGCCGCGGCCTGTCGAAGATCAACACCGGAGCGGAGGACCGTCTGCATGACTGCCGCGCCCGCAATGAGATCGAGGCCATCATGTGGCATGGCTACAGCAAAAACAGCGACGCCTATGACTCGACTCTCAAATTCTACAACCTGAGCAAGAAAGACCGCGACGCTGTCGTCAAATTCCTCAGGTCCATATAGTCCATTGCTATTAGCTGTCAACTTTCAGCTGTTATCTGCAAGCAGCCCCCTTCTCCTTGGTGGGGAAGGGGGCATTTTACCCGATGCTCATCGGGAATTGTGGCTTGAGCCATTTCATTCATTTATCACACATGTACACAAACACACTGTTGAAGAAAGCCATCATCGTCATTTACGTCGCCCTCATTCTCGTGATGGGGACAGCCACCGTCATGGAGAAATACCACGGTACAGAGATCGTCCACCGCCAAGTATATGGGACATGGTGGTTTACCGCCTTATGGGCCCTGCTCACCGCCGCGGCTGCCGCATGGTTGATCAAGCGCAGGACACGCCGACCAGGCGTTGTCGCACTCCATCTCTCACTGGTTATCATCCTGGCCGGCGCATTGACCACCCACCTGACTTCACAAAATGGCATGGTGCACCTGCGGGAAGGCGAGTCAACCGACAGCTTTCTGAACAAACCGGCGCAGGGCACCCCTGCCATTACGCCGCTGCCTTTCCGCATCCAACTCGACCGGTTTGACATACAATACCACGAGGGGACGCTGTCGGCGGCCGACTATCTCTCAAACCTGACCATCAGCGACGGCAGCAACAGCGTCAGCGCCGTCGTTTCGATGAACAACATTTTCTCGATGAAAGGAGTCAGGCTCTGCCAGACCAGTTTTGACGAAGACGGCCATGGGAGTTACCTGTCGGTGAACATCGACCCCTGGGGCATCACCATCACTTACCTCGGATATGCGCTGCTCTTCATATCGCTCATCTGGATGCTCCTCGACCCGAGCGGGACATTCCGGCGCCTGCTCCGCAGTCCGCTCCTACGCCAAGCTGCATGCGGTGTGGCGATGCTGTCGCTGGGTCTCTCCGTCCAGGCCGCCCCTACCCTCTCCCGTGACCAGGCGGATGCCTTCGGCAAGCTCTACGTCCTCTATCAGGGACGTATCTGCCAGTTGCAGACCTACGCCATCGACTTGACGAAGAAACTCTACGGGAAGCCGAGCTACAAAGAATACACCGCTGAACAAGTGCTGGCCGGTTTCATCTTTTACAACCAGGCCTGGTGTCAGGAACCCATCATCAAGGTGAAAAGAGGAGCTTTCAAGAGTCATTTCAACCTTGAAAGCCATGTGAGTTTCAATACTTTTTTCAATCAGGAAGGATATGTGCTGGGCCCCATGCTGCAAGCCTACTACCAAGGTCAGCACGACAAACTGCACAAAGAAGTGCTGGATTATGACGACAAGCTGCAGCTCATCCTTGAGATCAGGCGAGGGACGCCGCTCAAACTATTCCCCTTCAAATCGGGTGAGACAGGACTGATGTGGTATGCGCCTACCGACCGGTTTCCCTCAGACATGGAACAGGAGCGCCAGACCTACATGCGCAGCATCTTCTCCATCCTCAACCAGGACGTGCGCTACGGCAATAGTGACAGGGTCATGGAAGCCATCAAGAAGATGCAGGACTACCAAAAGACTTTCGGGGCGTCCTCCATACCGTCCACATTCCGCACCCAGGCAGAGCGCATCTACAACCGCATACCTTTCGCCACCATCCTGTTCATGGTCAATCTCACCATGGCCGTCGTATCCCTGTTTTTCAGAAGGACATCCCTTGCCGTCATGCTGCTCTCCTGGGCTGCGCTGACCTTCTGCATCACACTCCGATGGATCATCAGCGGAACGGTGCCGATGTCAAACGGTTATGAGACCATGCTTCTGATGGCCTGGGGCTTAGAGGCTGCCGCCGTGGTGATGGCCAGGAAGGCACCTGTGATCCTGACTTTCGGCTTTCTGATGAGCGGCCTGTTCCTGCTGGTCTCGCACATCAGTCAGATGAACGCCAACATCACCCATATCATGCCCGTGCTCAACTCACCCCTGCTGTGCATCCATGTCAGCGTCATCATGCTGGCATACGCCCTGCTCAGCATCACCTTCGCCTGTGGGGTGACGGCACTGATAAGGCCCTGGAAAGCCGAATACCTGCAGATTCTCTCGCTGATCTTCCTCTATCCCTCACTCTCCGCACTCGGCATCGGCATCTTCACCGGCGCCATCTGGGCGAACATCAGTTGGGGAACCTATTGGAGCTGGGACCCCAAGGAAGTATGGGCCCTGATCACGCTCATGGTCTATGCCGCGGCTGTTCACCGCCAGTCATTGCCATCGCTGCGCAACCCCCGCCACTATCATCTCTATGTCGTGGTGGCTTTCCTGACCCTCCTGATGACCTATTTCGGCGTCAATTACTTCCTTGGCGGCATGCATTCCTACGCCTGAGGCTGCTTTGACAAGGCCAGGAACAAGTATCCGAGCTGAATCAAAGCCACCACGGCCAGGAAAAGCCATCCGCAGTAGTAGAACAGGTTGTTGTAAGGGATATCCGCCTTCCGCCTCATCCATTTCGCATATCCGAAGACAGACAATGCCACGACAGCCAGACTCAGGGCCTCGCTCATCACGCTCACGCCCAGGATGCTGTCAATCACCTGACCAGCCTTGGCCACAGCCGCGGCGTAGAGCGGATAGACACAATTATAAAGCGCATTGCGGGTGCGGCGGTTCTGCCTCGACTTGTCGAAGCAGAACACCATCAGCATGACGACAGCGAGAAAGATGACGACATTTCTGAAAACGGGGTGATAAAACAAAGCCATAGGCGAGGTATCAAAATGGCCGTTCACAGGAACGGCCATCATGGATTATTTTGTAAAAATATTTCACTACAGATTATTTGGCGTAAGCCACCGAACGAGTCTCGCGGATGACGGTGATCTTCACCTGTCCGGGATAGGTCATCTCGTTCTGGATCTTGTTGGCGATCTCGCCGGAGAGTGCCTCTGTCTCCTTGTCATCCATCTTGTCGGCACCGACGATGACACGCAGTTCACGTCCGGCCTGGATGGCATAGGTCTTGGTGACACCAGGATAGCTCATGGCGATAGCCTCCAAGTCGTTGAGGCGCTTGATATAAGCCTCCACGATTTCCCGGCGGGCACCAGGACGTGCGCCGGAGATGGCATCGCAGATCTGCACGATGGGAGCCAGCAGCGTGTTCATCTCCATCTCATCGTGGTGAGCGCCCACGGCATTGCAGATATCAGGTTTCTCCTTGTATTTCTCGGCAATCTTGGCACCATAGAGTGCGTGTGGCAGGTCGCTCTCCTCGTCGGGCACCTTTCCGATGTCGTGGAGCAGTCCGGCGCGCTTGGCCTTCTTGGGGTTGAGACCCAGTTCGGAAGCCATCACTGCACAGAGGTTGGCTGTCTCGCGTGCGTGCTGGAGCAGGTTCTGTCCATAGGAAGAACGGTATTTCATCTTACCGATGATACGGATCAGTTCGGGATGCAGTCCGTGGATGCCGAGGTCGATGGCGGTGCGCTTGCCGGTCTCGATGACCTCGTTCTCAAGCTGTTTCTTCACCTTGGCGACAACCTCCTCGATGCGTGCCGGGTGGATTCTGCCGTCGGCCACCAACTGATGGAGGGCAAGGCGGCACACCTCTCTACGGATGGGATCGAAGGCTGAGATGACGATGGCCTCGGGGGTGTCGTCGACGACGATTTCCACGCCGGTGGCAGCCTCAAGGGCCCTGATATTGCGGCCCTCACGTCCGATGATGCGTCCTTTCACCTCGTCGTTGTCAATGTGGAAGACACTGACAGAGTTTTCGATGGCCGTCTCGGTAGCGACCCTCTGAATGGTCTGGATGACGATCTTCTTGGCCTGGGCATTGGCATTGAGCTTGGCCTCGTCCATGATCTCGTTGACATAACTGGCGGCGTCAGTACGGGCCTCGTCCTTGAGGCTCTCCACGAGACGGTTCTTGGCCTCCTCGGCACTCAGTCCGGAAAGTTCCTCAAGTTTCTCCCGCTCCTGGTTTTGCATCTTCTCCAGTTCTTCCTGCTTGATGAGCAGCATCTTTTTCTCGTTATCGATTCTTTTCTGGCTTTGCTCCACCTCTTGTTTGCGCCGTCCCAGCTCTTCCTGCCGCTGGTTGAGCGACATTTCCCGCTGTTTCAGTTTGCTCTCACTCTGCTGGAGTTTCTGGTTGCGTGACTGCACCTCTTTTTCAAGTTCAGACTTCTTGTTGAGGAACTTCTCCTTCACCTCAAGCAGTTTTTTCTCTTTGATGACATCAGCCTCTTTGTTGGCGGCGTCGATCATATCGTTGTATTTCCCCTTGATGACATGGAGAAACAACATGTAACCTGCAAGTCCGCCTATCGCGAGGCAGACGATTGCAACGATGATTGTTATACCCATTATAAATAAAATAAATATATGTTAATTGATGATCATACACAATACTCCACGCCGCACATTCCATGCCGACTTGCGACAAGGATGCCTGCGGTGACAGGCCGACTTGCGACAAAGAAGCCCGCGGTGTCAGGCCGTCTTGCCGCCAAGTGCATTCTCAATCTCGGAAGTGAGTTTTGTGATGATATCAGTGAAAGGCTTGGTGTCGTTGCGCTCCACCTCCATCTCATACTTCAACGCGATGTCCACCAGGGCCAGGTTGAGTATGTCGATGGCACTTTTCTTGCCTTGAGCACGGGCCGTGTATTTTCTGACCGTGCTCACCACAAGATCGCCTGCCCTACGATATAAGGCTTCCTCCTCGCGGTACACCCTGAGAGGAATCTCCGTATCATAGAGTTTTAAATTTATGCGTAGTTTTTCTCTTTCCTCAGACATTGCTCACGTCATTTCTCACTAAGCAGCGTGATACACTTGTTGACACTGCGGATCAGCTTGGCGAGCCTGGCCTTTGCGGCCTCCAGGTCTCCCTCGCCTACTTCCAGCATTTTTGCCGTCAAAAGTCTATTGTAATTATCCTGAGCGGACTTCAACTGGGCCTGCACGTCCTTGACCTTGGCCTCACAGTGATCGATTTCCTCCCGAAGTCGCTGATTCTCTGCCTTGAGCTTCTCAAAATCGAGTACCAACTGTCTCACACGGGTGGCAAACACCATGATTGTCTTGTCCTCGTCAGCCATAACTTACAATTTGCCCACAAAATTACAGCATAAAAACCTAATTACCAAAAAATATCGTTGTTTTTTAGCTTTTTGGCTTGATTCTACTGCTTTACGTCTTCGTCTTTGGGTCTGGGTTCTTTCTTGGCCAGCATGACGACCTGATAGACAAAATCGGTCACCCATTTCTGGCTGAATCCCAGCCGGCTGTTATATTGCCTCAGGGAGAGGACGGTCTTGACGACCCCCGGGTCTTTGAAATCATTCTTGTTGAAGATATCATTGACGGTTTTCTCGGTCATGGCATAGAGGGCTTTCTTGAAGAAGGAAGGCAGGCGCAGTTTGAATTTCATCAGATTGCCGGTGAGCATCATGAGATCCTGGGAGAATCCCTGGAACTGATACATAAACGGCTGCAGGTCCTGCATCTTCTTGCAGTTTTTCCTCACCGTGGCATCAATCTCATTGAAGAACACGTCGTCTGTTTTGTAAATTTCTTTCATCATTTTCCTGCACCTGATTTTCTCACCCGGTCCCAACTTGTTATTGAGTGTGGGCACCTTGAGTGTGGTTTTAAACGTGCGCAGGTCCGGCAGCATGCCGAGGTTGGTGATGCCCATGCGCTCTGCCAGGGCTGCTTGCAGATATACTCTAACCAGCGTCATGTAGTCTTCCATGCCGCCGACCTTGAAATCACCGTCATTCTTCTTACGGAACAATTTTGAGAAGAAACTCATTTCGTTTGATAATAAAGGGTTATAAATTCTAGTTTCGCATTTGCTCAACTTTGTGGAGTTTAGGAGTTTGGACAATAGAACTGATATTCATCGTCAGTATAGGCTATGACCAGCAAGAGCAATGACTACACTCCTCTACGGCCACACTCCCACACTCCTTTCAACTTGGAAAGTTGGGTTATTCATGCGGGTGCAAAGTTACGAATAAGCGAGGGAAAAGCCAAATTAATTTCAGCTTTTCCGAGAGAAAGTA
>JAEEGL010170072.1_pt1 | contig 10560 bp, 6 predicted proteins | sample 9134231 | NCBI WGS metagenome assembly JAEEGL01 (sample SAMN16246548, study PRJNA631951) | gut metagenome | biome: gut microbiome; feature: rumen; material: fiber-attached | host: Bos | place: Iran: Karaj | collected 2018-10
AGATAATGATAAACACTTTATTCGTTATATTTCACCAGGGAGACAACCTATAGACTATACTGAAAAAGGTATTCCAACTTTTATATGTAAATATTGCTCAAAAGAGTTTAATTTGTCTGAAGGCGAATGGGTAAAAAATCCAATTATTCCAGAAAAAGTAGAGATAAAAAATGAAAAATCTGAAAACTAAAAAAATAACTCTTGTAAGCCTTGCATCACTTGTCCTGTTTACAAATTTCACCCTTACTTCCTGCAAAAAAGTGACTGTAAAGGCAGAAGACGGCACGGAAAGAAAAGTTTCTGTCCGAAAACTTTGTAATGAAGATATAGATACGGCAATTGAATACATTACTCAGGCTTACGCACCTTATGATGACGCCGTAAAACTTGGCTTTGATATAAAAAAATCCCGCAGAACAATAAAGTGGAAATATATAGAAGGTAGTCTTTCTCATAAATACTTGCATAAAGACAAGAAATACAAATTTGTAAACGGAATAGATAACTGGGCAATGGCATGGGCAGTTGGTCAGGTTTTTATAGATTTCCCTGTAAGGGACAAACATCTTTCTGTCAGGGGAATCGACAATGACGGCTTCTGGTGGAATCATGAATGTGCTGCTTTTTCAGACCTTATGTTCGAAAAGAAGGGTGATGATTACATAGTCTCTTTTTCTAATGTAGATGGTATAAAGCGGGGGATGAAATTTACAGGAAATCCGGAAGACCTGAAGAAAATATCTTATGGCGGACGTGATTTATACCGCTTTATAGTTTTTCCAAAGAACTATACTTCACAAACTGAAATTTCCTTAGACGGTAAAACTTATACTGTTCCCGTAAGCTATAATTCTGATACTGCAAAGGCTTCTGCTCAGGCAGGTTTTGCAGAAACAAAAGATACTGTTTACCTGTCATTAAAGAATTTTGACTTTAAGATGTCCGAATCAAAAGACATTCATGAAAGTGCAGAAAAAGAATTTTATGATGTTCTGGATAAAGTAAAGGCCTGTGTATTGAATAAAAAATCCGCAGTAATTGATTTGCGGGGAAATCCAGGCGGATTTTCAGGCTACGGCATGGAATTACTTGCTTCTGTTTTTTATGGCAGTAATGAAGGTAAGGTAAAGCAGTTTTCGGCTCTTGCAGGACAGTATAATTACGGAGCTCTTACTTTGGAAAGCCCTGTAACTTTAAAACGCCGTTATGATGAAATAATAAATTCTGACAATTATAGTTCAGATGCAAAGAGAAAAATTACTGAAAAATATGAATATGCCCTTAAAAACGGAAAAAGACTTTGGGATGGATTAGACAAGCCTGTAATAAATGAAATTCCATTACTTAAAAATGCTGAATTCAAAGGTAAAATCTATATTCTTATGGATGAAGGTTCTGGTTCTGCAGCGGAAAATACAATTGCATATTCTTTTATAGAAAGTAAGGATAACATTGTTCTTGTGGGAATGAACACAAGCGGCTGCATAGATTTTGGTAATGTTTATACTTATGAACTTCCAAATTCAAAGGTAAAAATGCATCTTGCTGGTTCTGACCTTAGAAGAGTTCCTGTTTTTTCACAGAATCCTCACTGGTATGGCGACACAAAAGGCTTTTATCCAGACTACTGGGCAGGCAATGCAGAAGTTTTAGATACTCTTGTAAGCCTTACAGGAGATGCAGAACTTAGAACTGCCCTTAAGGGACTTGAAAAAGGTCAGGTACAATGAAATACAGACAGCAATATGATTCCTCTGATTGCGGGGCTGCATGCATAGCTATGATTGCATCCCATTATGGTTCTATGCTCAATATAGCAGAGATCCGCCAGAAAGCTGGAACAGATACTGTTGGAACAAACTTTCAGGGAATGATGAATGCAGCTAAGATTTATAATTTAAGGTGTCGGGCAGTTAAAGGAACTTCCGAGGCTATAACGCAAAAATTGCCTGTGCCATTTATTGCACATATAAATATTGATGATAATGCAAATCATTATGTTGTCGTAAAAAGGATAGGGCGAAAAAGAATCGAAATTTGGAATCCAGATCCTCATAAAAAGAAAGAATTAAAATATTTGCATGATTTTTTTAAGGAATGGAGCGGTTATGCCTTATTTCTTGAACCTTCAGCGGAATTTAAAAAAGATGAAAAGAAACTGAATTTGCTTTTAAAATTTATACCTGTATTTCTTCCTCATAAGAAAATTCTTTTCTTTTCCTTTTTATCATCAATATTGCTTCTCTTATTCGGAATAATTACCTCTTTTTATTATAAATACATTTTTGATGAAGTAGTCTTTTCAAAAGCCTCATTTTCTTTACATACAATTTCTCTTGGAATCATACTAGCAAGTCTAATTCAAAGTTTTGTAGGTGCCGTTCGTAGTGTTTTGCTTTCGCATTTTTCATTTAAAACAGATCTGCAACTGAATTTCTCATATCTCTCCCATATTTTAAATCTTCCTCTATCTTTTTTTGAAAGCAGGAAAAATGGAGAAGTTCTCTCTCGCTTGGGTGATTTAGATAAAGTAAAAAGTACGCTTTCAAGTGCTGCACTTTCTGGCGTAATGGATGTGGTGATGATTATTGTAAGTGCACCTATTTTAATGGGAATAAGCGGAAAATTATTTTGTATTTCATTTATATCAATTTTGATTGTGTCTATAATTTCTGTAATATATGCAAGGATTTACAAAAGTTATTACTCAAAGGTTATGTCGCAGAATGCAGATGTACAGTCATTTTTATATGAAATTCTTAATGGAGCATCAACCATAAAAGCTTTAAATGCAGAATCAAAAGTAAATTATGAATATGAAAAAAAGAAAATGCTTTCTGTAGAGACAAATTGGAACTTGAACCGTTTCGGCATTGCACAAGGTCTTTTAAGCAACATTATAAATGGAGCAACCTCTATTCTAGTGTATTGGATTGGCTGTTCATCCATAATAGGAGGCTCTTTAAGTTTTGGAACACTTGTAACCTTTAATTCTCTTTTGGGGTATTTCACAGGTCCATTATTTAGATTAATAAATATTCAGAATAATATCCAGGAATCATTAGTTGCAGCCCGCAGGGTTGGTGAGATTCTTGAATTGCAAGTGGAAAATGATGATTCAAAGAATTACATTGTTCCATCAAAACTTTCAGGGCACATTGTTCTTGAAAATGTTACATTTGCTTATGGATCAAGAAAACCAATATATGAACATCTCTCACTTGAAATTCTTGCGGGGAGCTGGACTGCTTTTGTGGGAAGTAGCGGAAGCGGGAAAAGTACCTTTGTAAAGCTGTTGATGAAGTTTTATGAGCCGCAGGGAGGTCGCATTTTACTTGATGGAAATGATATCCGTGATATAGATACTTGTGTTTTACGGGGTAGAATTGGTTATGTGCCGCAGGATATCTTCCTTTTTTCCGGTACGGTGCGCGATAACATTGCTTTACATTGTTCGGAGGCTTCTCTGGAAGAAATTATTACGGCAGCAAAAAAGGCTGGTGCACATGAGTTTATAGAGCGTCTACCCCGTCGTTATGATACCATTCTTGGTGAACATGGTGGAGGATTGAGTGGTGGAGAAAAACAGAGACTTGCTCTTGCCCGTGCTCTTTTGGGAAATCCAAGCCTTTTGATCCTGGATGAGGCTACTAGTAATCTTGATACTGTGAGCGAAATGGAGATTCATAAGGTTATCCGTGATCTGCGTGATGAAGGAATATCTGTAATTTTGATTGCACACCGACTTACAACTGTAATGGGCTGCGATAATATTTTTGTGATGAGTGACGGAAAGGTGGTTCAGCATGGTGCGCATAGCCAGCTTTTGAATCAAGAAGGCTTGTATCGCGAACTCTGGGGCGGCATGACGGTGTAAGGAAATGTTATGTACTTAAAAACCTTTGAAGATATGCAGCATACCTCTGTTTTCTTTATGCTTAAGCCTGTGCGTGCAGTGTATGCCTTTTTGCTTGTGGTGTGTGGGGCTATGGTGATGTTGCTGGGGTGGGCGTGTTTTGCCCCTATGGATGATGTTGTAAAAGCAACTGCTGTACTTCGGCCGGCGGAAGCAGTTTCTTCTGTTCGTTGTGTTGCGAGCGGGGAGCTTTGGCAGAAGAATTATGAAAATGATATGAAGGTAAAAGAGGGTGATTTACTTTTCTCACTTGATACATCTGTATATACAGCAGAACTTGATGCATACAGACACGAACTTGAAAAAAATGAGGAAGAGACATTTATAAATAATATTCTTCTTAATACAATGGAATCTGGAAAACTTCCCATGTTGGCAGAGAATTCTGATGCATATATAAAATCATCAGTATATATTTCTGAAAAAAAGAGATATGAAAAATCTGTCGAAGATGCTCATGTAAAATGGGAGCGTGAACGTGATGCGCCTCGTGGTATGTATATTCCTCAAAATGTTGTTGATGCAGAAAACACAATGGAGCAAACTCGTCTTAGTTTTGAAGCATGGCTTAATAATCAGAGGGTGCAGGCAATAGAACAGAAACGGACGCTGGAAAGTACACGGCGAACATTGGAAAGTAGAATTGAAGAGCTGGAACGCAGTATTCGTAATTGCACTATTAATGCTCCAATAGGTGGACGTATTGCAGAGGTTTCAAAACTTAATCCGGGTGATTATGTTCTTGCAGGGGAAGAAATTTTAAGAATTGTGCCAGATGGCGCAGATGGTTTAAGGGCAGATATTTATGTTGATTCTTCTTATGTGGCAAAGATTTCATCTGGTGATGTTGTGAGAATGAAATTCCCGGGGCTTCCGCCAAACCGTTACGGAATGCTTGAAACTGTTGTGGATATGGTTCCTCCGGATGCAACTCTTCAAAACGATACGCTTGTTTTTGTGGTGGAATCACCAGTGTTTGCTCCTTATTTATCAGCAAAAAACGGCCGACGGGCAACTTTGATTCCTGGTATTACCGCAGAAGCACGAATCATAACCGACCGAAGTACTGTTATGCGCATGGTACTGCGAAAACTTGATTTTTTGAGTTGATTTTAATTTTTCGAATCCCACTCAACCTCTACGCTGCGCTCTTCCTTATGCGGAATCCTCTGGTAGGTCAGGCAGTCGGCGCGGTGTACAGAAACACCTTTCGTTCTCGTAACATAACCCGCAATTAAGTCCGGGTATTGCGGCCGACAACATTGTGCCAGATTGTATAAAACGTTTCGCTCTCCCTGAACAAGAACATTTTTCTTAGGCCTGCTTTGTGCTTCGGCTGCGGCGCGGTCTTCGTTTGTCGGGCGCTTTTTGCGGCGTTTGCCAGTCTGTGTGCCAGGAACCCAAACTTCTGTGGCTGTCCCGGACCCCGAAGCGCCCCCTAGGGAAGCTCCCGCTCCCGACGAGCCAGCTCCGCTCGCTCCGCCAGCCGCCACTCCAGCTCCACCTGCAGCGCCCGTAGCTCCTGCCGCCTGCAGTGCCAGCCGCTCGCTAAAGGTAGGGTCGTTTTTAATCAGCCACGAATGAATTCTCTGGTGGGCCTTGCTGGTTTTTACAAGTTTGAGCTGGTTTTCTGTAGGGTGAGCCTGAGGATTTGTAATTACTTCTATTATCTGAGTGTTTTCCAGAGGTTTAGAAAGAGGAATAATCTTTCCGTTTGCCTTTGCCGCAATTACCTTTTCTCCAATAGAAGAGTGAATGGCGTAAGCAAAGTCTATGGCAGTGGCGCCCATAGGAAGTTTTTTTACGTCACCTTTAGGAGTGAAGACGTAAATCTCATCACCCAAAAGTTCGTTTTTAAGAGTTGCAAAATTGTTGCTGTCGGTAAGGCCTTCTTTCAAAGCTTGCAGCTTGTTGTAAATCTGAAGTCGGTCTTCTTCTACCAGTTCGCGGGATGTGCCTTTTTTGTAGAGCCAGTGGGAAGCAATTCCGTGCTCTGCCATGTTGTGCATTTCGTGGGTACGAATCTGAATCTCAAGCGGTTTTCCGTCGCACATAACAGTAGTGTGCAGAGACTGGTAGCCGTTTGCTTTAGGCATGGCAATGTAATCTTTAAAGCGTCCGTCCAGAGGCTTCCACAAACCGTGAACAATTCCCACTAGGGTATAGCACTGAGCCGGAGTTTCGCACAAAATGCGCAGGGCAAGCAGGTCAAAAAGTTCGCCCGCTTCCTTGTTGCGCTTTTTCATCTTCTGGTAAATTGAATAAAAATGCTTGGCGCGGCTCTGGATTTCTACCGGAATGCCCATCTTTTCTGCAGATTTATAAATTGAGTTAACTGCCTTTTCCAGATAGTTTGAGCGTTCGTCCTTTTTCTGGGCAACAATTGCCTTAATCTGAAGAAAAACCTGTGGGTTCATGTACTTAAGGCTCAGGTCTTCAAACTCGTTTTTTTCTGCCTGCATTCCAAGACGGTCTGCAAGCGGCGCCCAGATTTCTATAACCGACTTAGCAATTTCGTGCTGTTCTTCTTTTGTAAAGCTTCTAAGGTTACGGATGCGGTCCAATCGGTCTGCAAGAGTAATCAAAATAATGCGGGCGTCATCACACATTGCAAAAAGCATATTGCGGATGGCATCGGACTGGTTAAGAGTCTTTGTGTTAATCGGCAGATTTAAAATCTTATTAGAGGTGATGATGATTTTGCTGGCGTTTTCTCCAAACTGTTTTTCCAGCTGCTCAGAGCTTACGTTAAATTCGTGGATGGAATGGAGGATTGCACAGATTATGGTGTCGCAGTCCAGGCGGCTTTCTGCCAGAATGTTTGCAACTCTAAGAGGATGCAGATAGTAAGGGGTGCCGCAGCTTCTTTTGCGGTCGCCGGATTCGCGGACAAGAAGATTCCAGGCTTCTGTGATTTTTTCTTTTTCTTCATCAGAAAAGTATGCGTGAAGTTGAAAAAACTCAGAAATCAGGTCAGCAGGATTAGATAAATCTGAATGAAAAACTACGTCCTTACTCACAAAAAAAATTCCCCTTAAATTAAAAATAACAGATTTTTTCGATTTATAGTAGTAATTTTTTATTATATTATTTGTTATACTTCTATAAGATAAATATAAGAGAAAAATTATGCGAATTATGAAAAAACTATTTGTAAGCTTGGCATTTTTTACTTTTGGTGCCCTTCTTTTTGCAGAAAAAATTACAGTTGATGATGCCGTTATCCTGGCAGCCGATAATAATATTTCCTTAAAACAGCAGAAATTATCTTTGGATTTGCTCAAAAAACAGAAGAATGCTTCCTGGAATTCGGCTAGTCCTTCTTTGTCTTTGAGTGCAAATTATGCGGGTTCACAGGCCGGTTCAAACGAAGCCTGGTCTGATGGTTCCCAGATGAAAAACGCCCCCACACTCAGCGCGTCGGCTTCGGTAAGCGTGCGCCTTGCACCTTCTCTTGCAACTTCTATTCAGAGTGCCAAGCTTTCCTACGAAGCGGGCGAAATTTCTTACGAGTCTATGGTTCGTTCCATTGAACTTAGCGTTCGTAAGTCATTTTACAATCTGATTTACAGCCGCGAAAACATTGAGGTTCAGGAAAGTGCCCTGGAAAGCGCCAAGCAGACTTATGAATCTAACCGCACAAAGTACAATCAGGGCCGTCTTTCTGAACTGGATCTTTTGAACGCCCAGTATAACTACGAAAAGAAACTGCCTGCTCTGGAAACCTTGAAGCAGTCTTACGAAATTGCCCTTGATTCTTTTAAGCAGGTTTTGGGCATCAAACTGAGCGAAAGTATTGAACTTGAAGGCAGCCTTGAAGATGTGGCCGACATGATAATCACCGAAGAAGCAATAATGATGAATCTGGATGATGTTCCGGACGTAAAAAAGGCTCAGATGAATGTTGAAGCGGCAAAAAACTCCCTGATGGCAACACGTTTTTCTGCCTGGGGGCCTTCTATAAGTGCAAGTGCCAGCGCTTCTGAAAACATTACAAACGAAACTCTTTCTATGAACTATTCGCTTGGCCTTTCAATTCCACTGGACGGTTATTTGCCTTGGTCCAGCGGGGCTCTCAGCATTGAAAGTCAGAAGACAAACCTGGAAAAGCTTAAGCTTACTCTTGAAGATACAAAAACTTCTACTGCAATCAAAATCCGTAGCAGCTACAACACAATTAAGCAGGCACAGACTCAGCTTGATATTTACGAAAAGAACGTAATTCTTATGATGCGTGCCTTTGAAATGACACTTTCTGCCTACAACGCAGGTTCTAAGGACTTGCTCGCCCTTCAGACTGCGGCAGATAATCTTGCAACCGCAAAAAATACCCTGCAGAATCAGCGATATACAATCATTTCTGCAATTCTTGATTTGGAAAATACACTAGGAGTTCCATTCGGTTCGCTCGGAACTTCGGAGGAAAGGTAATATATGAAAAAAACTTATGTAACAATGATAACTGTTGCCGCAATCCTGCTTGCTTTGGGTGGCGCTCTGGTCGCAATTAATCATTCTAAGAAGACAAAGGCTGGTGGAATGGGCATGCCTGGTGGAAAAGGCGGCTGGGGCGGATTCGGAGGCTTTGGCGGCGGGGCACAGGAAACTTCTGTGCGCACTATGGTTGCCGCAAATACAACCCTCACAGACTTTGTAATTACAAACGGCGAAATTGAAACTCAGACTGCTATTGAAGTTTTCCCTTCAATCGGCGGAAAGGTTGTAGAAATGAAGGTTTCGCTTGGTTCGCCTGTAAAACAGGGAGACGTTATTGCTTACATAGACCCTTCTGAACCGGGAAGCTATTATGCAAAGAGCCCGGTTCTTGCTCCAATTTCCGGAAGTATTATTTCTTCTCCTGTAAAACCTGGTCAGAAAGTTACTGTTAGTTCCGTTGTAACAAAAATTGGTGATATTTCAAATCTTCAGGTTTCTGCAAAGGTTCCTGAACGCTATGTTGCAGACCTGCGGATTGGTCAGCGTGCTGAAATTCTTTTGCAGGCATATGGCAACGAAAAATTCTTTGCAAAAGTTGTGCGCATTTCTCCGGTTGTAGATGCCGCAACCCGCACAAAAGAAATTATTTTGAACTTTGAACAGACTTATGAAAAAGTAAATGCCGGAATGTTTGCAAAAATCAAGCTTTATACAAATGATTATGCAGGTTATCCAATCATTCCGCAGGACTCTCTCGTAAATAATAATGATGAATACTATCTTTTTGTTGTAAAAGAAGACAGCACTGTAGAAAAGCGTCATGTTACCCTTGGTCAGAACGTAGACGGCTACTATCAGATTTTAGACGGAATTGCAGAAGGCGAAACTGTCGTAATTGAAGGTATGCTTACTTTGTTTGATGGCGCCAAGGTTCGTGACGTTGATGCGCCAAAGCCTGAAGTGCCGGAAGGCGACGCCCCAAAGGGTGACGCTCCAAAATGGGAGGGCCGCTGATGAGTCTTTCCCGACGAACAATGGATCACCCGGTATTAATCCTCATTGCTTTTGCATTGCTTGGAATGCTGGGTATCTTTACTTTCAGCAAAGTGGCCATTGCCCTTTTTCCGGAAGTAGAAAATCCATATCTTATGATTATGACCACTTACTCAAATGCTGGTCCTGAGGCCGTGGAAAAATCGGTTACAAAGGTTATAGAAAGCGCAGTTGTAAGTGTAAACGGACTTAAAAGTCTTTCTTCAACTTCTAACGAAGGTTCTTCTACAGTTAGCCTTGAGTTCAACTATGGAACAGACCTGGACGAAGTTGTAAACGATATTCGAGACAAACTTTCCCGGGTAACGCGAGCCCTGCCGGATGCGGCTAGTACCCCAAGCATCTTCCGCTTTTCGGGAAGTTCTTCTTCTATCATGCGTATTCTTGTACGCGGAAACCGCTCTGTAGATGACGTAAAACAGATTGCCGAAAGCCAGATTGTAGATATTCTGGAACAGGCAGACGGAGTAGGTGAGGCCAGTGTAAACGGTGGACGTACAGCCCAGGTAAATGTTCAGCTGGACCAGAACCGCATGGCTGCTTACGGCTACACAATTCCAACAGTTGTAAGTGCCCTTTCTAAACAGAATCTGGAACTTGGTGGCGGTAAGGTTCAGGACGGTCACAAAAACTACATTGTCCGCACCACCGGTGAATATACTAGTATAGAAGAAATTAACGACACAGTAATTTCTACAATCAACGGCTATAACGTAAAACTGCGTGATATTGGATCTGCCAGCCTTGGTTTTGCAGAAACTTCCAGCGAGTCATTTATTAATGGCGAAAAGGGCGTTTATGTTTCAATCACCAAGCAGAGTGATGCAAACACAGTTACCGTTGCAAACAATGTTTACAAGAAAATAGACCAGCTTAAAACAATGCTGCCTTCTGATATCACCATGGAAATTATTTCCGATGATACAGATTCCATTCGCGAGACAATCAACACTTTGATTCAGTCGGCATGGCAGGGATTGGTTCTTGCTGTAATCATCCTTTTTATCTTCTTGCAGAACTTTAAGTCTACTATTATCATTTCTATTTCTATTCCGCTTTCTATCATCATTACTTTGTTTGCCATGAACACTTTTGGCATTACTTTGAACATGATGACACTGACCGGACTTATTCTTGGTGTTGGTATGATTGTA
>JAEEGL011286153.1_pt1 | contig 10560 bp, 13 predicted proteins | sample 9134231 | NCBI WGS metagenome assembly JAEEGL01 (sample SAMN16246548, study PRJNA631951) | gut metagenome | biome: gut microbiome; feature: rumen; material: fiber-attached | host: Bos | place: Iran: Karaj | collected 2018-10
TGGAATGCCAATTTCTTGCCAATATTCTGCGACTTCAGTATCACGTGGTGCAACTTCATCTCCTTCAAAAGCTGTTACCGCAATTCGGTCTTTATCTAAACCTAAATATTTAGGATTAGTTAAAAAATCATACGACCAAGCAACCTTTTCTTTTTTGAAATAATCACCTAAAGACCAGTTACCCATCATTTCAAAAAAAGTTAAATGGCTGTCATCACCAACTTCATCAATATCACCAGTACGTACACATTTTTGGATATCACAAAGACGCTTACCTGACGGATGTTTTTCACCAAGCAAAAACGGCACCAACGGTTGCATCCCAGCCGTAGTAAACAAAACACTACCATCATTTTCTGGAACCAACGAAGCAGATGGAATCACTTTGTGCTCGTGTGATTGATAAAAATCAAACCACATTTTGCGTAATTCATGATAGGAAATCTTTCTCATAAGAGACATTATATCACAAATCGCCAATTGTGTCTTCATATTTTAAGGGTTTTTCTTTAACTAAATCGTCTAACCCTGCTTGTTTTAACATTGCCATAAAGAGTTCTCTACCTTCATCATCATTTTCTGTATTTTCAATGACATCTTCTGTTGGAATTTCTTCATTACCTGGTACTTGCAAATTTAATTTACGCGCAATTTCTTCCACTAAAGATGTCGGTTGAGTTGCATCTTCTTCCTGTACTTGTTCTGTTGCTTCCGCTTCGGGTTCTGTTTTAGGTGTATTTGAGTTAGAACGTTCCAAGACTGTACGACGTGGTAAAACCGGTGGAATTACACCATCAATCATTTTGGGTTGTGATTGTTCATTAGCTTCTGGAACTTCGGTAGTCGTCTGTGACAAACCATCAATTGTCAATTTTTGGTCGGTTTCTAGATTAGTACTAGGTTGCAAACTTGCTGGTTCGTTTTTTACTTTACCATATGTTGTTTGTTCAAGAGAAAAATTATAAGGCGAATACAATTTAAAGGTTTGCGAAACAAACTTATTTTTACAATCAAAAACGCTGTTATCAATCGTAGCAGTATTGATACCTATTTTGTTAATTTTTTCAAATAAATTATCTAAATCGCATGGATAACACCACACAAAAATCATATCAATTTTGCTTTTATTATTTAAAGCACATTCATAAGCGTCAATTAACAAACGCGAATCTAGACAGTTCACACCGGGTTGTTTAAATTTCATGCGACCAACAGTGACAACATTGTATTCAGTTGCAAAATCTCGAATACCAGGTAATGTTTCATCACTAAATCCATATAACTTACAAAGTTCAATTTGATATTTACCGTTAGCGAAAAACAAAATTTCTAATAAATTCTCACGGCTGATTCCCGCATTGTCCACGTCGATAAACATTGCTAAACGTGGTTTATTAATTGAAGATTTACTAGCCATTCTAGCGCTAGGTTTTCTCGTTGTAGTTCGGGGTGAAATCGCTTTTTTTACCGTGGAATTTTCTGTCACGGAAGTCTTCGCATTTGCTCCACCAACATTTGATGAAGTTCGTTTATAACCTTCGTAAACTTTCTTTTCCATGTTCCCCCAACATAACTATAAAATAAAATTAGAAAATTGACAATTTATTTTATCCCTAACAGCGCGGCAGCTGCAATCATTGCAGCATTGTCGCCACATAGTTCTGGAGTTGGTAAATACAACTGCACACCAAGTTCTTGGCACATATTATTAAATTGTTCGCGTAAATATTGATTAGCAGATACGCCGCCACAAATTCCCAATGTTTTAATGCCAGTTTGTTGTAAATATTCACGGGTTTTATTCAATAATTGTACAACCGCGCAGTACTGGAAATTGGCACAAATTTCGGGTAAATTAATTACATTTCCTTTTTGTTTTTCATGGTTAATATAATTTAAGACAGCAGTTTTCAACCCCGAATAAGAAAAAGTATTTTTGGGAAACTTATTCATAATCGGCGTGAAAGGTAATTTCATATCCGCATGCTGTGAAATTTTGGGACCACCCGGATAGGCTAAACCCAATACGCGGGCGACTTTATCAAACGCTTCACCCACCGCATCATCTGCCGTAGTACATAACGTTTGGATTTCCCATTTTTCATTCACACGATAAAGAATCGTGTGACCACCAGAAACCAATAAACACAACATTGGCGGTTGTAGGTTGGAATTTGATAAACGCAGACTTGCCATATGACCATGAAGATGATTAACGGCAAAAAAAGGTAAATTTAAAGCATTGGCCAAACTTTTTCCAAAAACGCGACCTACCATTACTGCACCCGGTAAACCTGGTTCAGTTGTCGCTGCAATTTGATCAATTTGGTTAATTGTAACATTGGCTTTACGTAAAGCTTCATCTAACACTGGTAAAATATTTTCAATATGATTACGAGCCGCAATTTCCGGGACAACACCACCGAAAGTTTGATGAATTTCAATCTGTGAAATAATCACATTAGATAAAATTTGAAACTGATCATTAATTACTGCGACACTAGTTTCATCACAAGAACTTTCAATACCTAACGTTAACATGAGTGATTTTCCTCGGCATTTTGTAATAAGAATGCATCCGAAAACATTTTTAAATCACCATCCATAACTTTTTCTACATTCGATGTTTCGGCGCCAGTGCGATGATCCTTTACCATTGTATACGGACAGAAAACGTAACTACGAATTTGACTACCCCATTCAATTTTCATTTGTACTGGTTGTAAATTTTTTAACTTACGACGTTCATTCTCAAAATGAATGTATTCTAATTTTGATAACAAATTCTGCATGCAAGTTTGACGGTTCTGAATTTGACTACGTCCGTTTTGGCAGGTACACACAATACCAGTTGGAATATGTGTAATCCGAACCGCACTTTCTGTTTTATTGATATGCTGTCCACCAGCACCCGAAGCACGGTATACGTCAATCCTTAAATCTTTTTCATCAACTTTGTATTCAGTTTTTTCAATTTGCGGAATTACTTCAACAGCAACAAAACTAGTATGACGACGTTTGTTAGCATCAAACGGACTAATACGAACCAAACGGTGCACTCCTGCTTCGCTTTTGAAAATACCATAAGCATTGACACCATTTATCGCAATCGAAGCACCTTTAACACCAGCGCCATCACCTTCTTCGACATCAGTAATTTCATAATCAAAATTTTGTTGTTCGGCAAAACGACACAGCATGCGCATTACCATTTCTGCCCAGTCTTGGGCTTCGGTACCGCCAGCACCGGCTGTAATATTCAACACACAGTTACAACCATCATATTTACCAACCAATAATGTCTTTACGTAAAAATCATCGAATTGTTTTTTAACACGAGCATATTCATCAGCCAATTCGGCTTCGGTACAAATCGCGGTTAATTCTAAAAAATCTTCCAAATCATGTTTGACCGTGTCAAATTCATCGACAAATTCTTGCAAAGATTTAATTCGCTTGTTTTGAGCAACATTGTTCCAATCTTGTTCTTGATTTTTTAATAAAGTGGCGAGTTCCTCCTTTTTACTCGTCACTAAATCATGAATTGCATCTAACTTAATTTTTGCTTTTTGAATAATACTATAATCTAACATTGTGCCCCATCACTTTTTTTGTTTGGCTTTCGCCAATTTTTTGTAATAATCATTAACCGCATCAGTAATCACTGTTTGCGCTAAATCAGTTAAATACAATTTGTTTTCTGGCAAACCACCCAATGCTTTGTTAATATCATTATTTTTAATTAATAATGCTTTTTCGATTGGGCAATTTTTCAAAAATTCACAAACGATATCGCTGACCACTAAAGTATACACTGTACCAAAAGTTTTAAACTTGGCTTCTTCAATTACACCATCACTAATTCGTAAATAAATTTTTATCAAGTCACCTGAACCGACACTGCCTGCTTGCCCTACTGCATCAGCATTTGTGACAATACCAGCGTATTGTAAATTTTGAAAGCGTTCTGCGATTACAGCATTATACATTGATTGCTCCCTCCGTTTTAATATTAATTGGACTTAACGAGCGTAATTTTTTTACAACCTCCACCAAACAAGTTACAGTATAATCTAAATCTTCCCTGGTCGTGGCACGTCCTAGAGTGAACCGCACAGCACCGTTAATGTAATCATCATTAACACCTATGGCTTGTAAAACATAACTGTGACTTAACATTTCGCTGGTACTAGCCGTACCAGTAGACACACGAATGCCATACGTATCTAGCATTGCAGCAATACTTTCACCAGTCACTCCATAGAAAGAAAAGTTAACATTATTACTTAACCTTTGTGTGCGGTGACCATTTAATTTCACACCTGGAATTTTGGTTTCAATTTCTTTAATCAAATAATCACGTAATTGCTTCATGCGAACATTGTTTGCGTTACCATCACGTAAACAAATTTCTGCGGCTTTACCTAAACCAACAATTGCAGGCAAATTGTAAGTGCCACCACGCATACCATTTTCTTGGTAGCCACCATGCATAAAAGTATCAATTCGAGTACCACGTTTAATGTAAAGTGCACCAACACCTTTAGGACCATAGATTTTATGTCCAGATAAAGACAATGCGGTAATTTCCATTTCTTTCACATTAATATGGACACTTTCTAATGCCTGCGTAGCATCAGTATGGAAATAAACTTTATTTTTACTACAAATATTAGCAATGGTATTAATATATTGAACAGTACCAACTTCGTGATTAGCTGTCATTACCGAAACCAAACAAGCTGGTCGAGATAACTTTGCTAATAAATCTGGAATTGATATAATTCCATTTTCATCAACTTTAATGTAATCAACTTCAACACCATTTTCAGCTAACCAACGAGCTGATTCGGTAATACTGGGGTGCTCTATTGCACTAACAATAATCCGTTTAATTGGCGATGCAGAAACAATCCCTTTAATTGCCCAGTTATTAGATTCGGTCGCACCAGAAGTAAAGTAAATTTCATCCGGATCTGCATTGATAATTTTAGCAACACTGGCACGCGCTTTTTCTACTGCTTCCCTTGCCACATAACCAATACGATGCATGGAATTTGGATTACCATAATTAGTAATAAAATAAGGCTGCATTGCATAAAAAACTTCGCCATTACAATATGTTGTTGCAGCATTATCTAAATAAATTTCCTTGTCCGGTACCATATAGTCAGTTTACTCCTTTCTAAACAACAAAATCAAGTAATTTAGACATTTTAAATGTTTTCTTATGATTTGGTAATCAGGTATCACATTACCAACAACACTCCAAAAGGCGGGCGTATGATTAAATTCTAACAGGTGACATAATTCATGTACAACGATGTAATCTAAAAGATTTGGTGGTAAAAAAATTGCACGCCAGTTAATAGCAATATTATTATGACTATCACAAACTCCCCAACGAGTTTTATTATTATTCGTTGTTACTTCATTTGGTCGTAAACGCAACTTTTGTGCCATATAATGCACGCGTTCAACCAAAATTTCGGCTGCGACTTTGCGATACCATTTTTCGATTTTCCCCAAAATCTTCTCGCTCGGAAATTTAGCAGGAATCAATAATTTATTATCACTAATCATAATTTCTTTCACATCGCTAGAGATTAACGGCGTTAATTCTTTACCCAAAAACAAAAATAAAGTGTAATTAACTACATTAGGATTAATATACGAATTACTGCGAATTGCGTTTTGTTTTTTGATAATCCAATCCTCTTTTTCTTTAATAAAAGCAAAAATTTTACTTTCAGGATAATTATATGGCGCACGCACGATTAACTCCCCTTTCGCATTAACCAAGAGTGATAAAGTACGTTTATTCGTGCGAATAATGTTCCGTGGGTCTAACATTAAAAAAATAATAACGCAACCCACTTTAACTTGACAAGGAGATAATTTCGACATTAAAATTATATTGTGACACGTGGTAAAATGACAGAAATCACCATTTTAAATTTACTCAATACTCGCCCGATGTATGGTGCTGAAATGATTGAAGAAATCAAACGCTTATCGGGAAATACTGTTATTATGTCTTTACCAACTTTGTATTCTTCATTACACCGTATGGCAAATAAAGAATATGTCCGTAGTTATCAAAAAGAATCAACTATCGGTGGCCGTTGTCGTGTTTACAACATCACTAAGTATGGTCGTGAATATTTAGCGAAAAATCCAATTAAAATTGATTATCAGCAAATTGTTGAGCACTCGACCACAACTAATAAAACATTTACTTCATTGGACGATGCTTTTTCCTTGCCTTTAAATAAAAAACCACCAGTACAACAAGAGTTTTCCGAAGATAAACGCGTATTACAAATTCCGTCAATTACACCACCTATAACATCACAACCAGTCACGCAACCAACACCAAAACCAAAAGCTGAATCCAAAGTTTCGCTTTACACACCATATATTGCACCAGACGAAAAGATTACTACTACTCCAGAGCGACCACATTACCAGCAAACCCAAATTGGTTTGTCTGGCACAACTGGCGGCAATGACTTACGCCCACTGGTAAAATTAAATAAAATTCCAGTCGGTAATAATTATGTAATGCTTAACCGCTTGCGAATTATTGCCGTAATTTTAACAGCGGCAATCTTTATGCTAATTAATCTGGTTTATTCTTTAACACATAATGTTTGCGTAGAATGCTGTAGCATAGTTTATATTGTTTTGTTTTTATATTCATCAATTTGGTTAGCAATTTACCTAGTATATCCCCACATTAAAAGTGTTCTAAATCTAAAGAAATTAGTTTTCAAGCAAATTGTTTTTACTATCATTTTATTGGCTTTGGTTGTAATTCTTACTTTTGCTACTGATACATATAGTGTCTTATGGTTATTAATTTTCGCTTTATTCCCTTTAATCAAATTAATTTTTATGGTTACGTTACGTAAAAGGAGTTGGTTTGTATGTTAACGGTTACCAATTTAGAAAAAATTGATGCCAAAAAGATGTTGATGACCGATGTTAACTTAACCTTACACGAAGGGGAAATTTTAGCTTTAGTTGGTGAACATCAAAGTGGTAAAAGTTTATTGTCTAAACTAATTTTGAATTTAACTCATAAAACACGCGGACAAATTAATGTTTCTGCCAATCAATATATTGGTGCTTTCATACCGAATGAAAAATTAATGTCTAATATAACCGTTCAAACTGCTATCAAAGATTACTGTCAACTTCGCGATTACACTTACACTGGAAAGAAAGTAAAAAACATTTTAGCTCTGTTCAATATGCGCAACCGTTTACATGATAATATCAGTAAATTATCCACGGCAGAACGCGACTTGTTAAAAATTGCTATGCCATTAATCTTACGCACTGATATTTTAATTTTGGATAGTCCATTTACTGGTCTAAACAACAAACAAGCCAAAGATTTACGCGTTTTATTAAAAAAAATTAGTATTGAATTGCACACATCCATTTTAATTACAGCATCGAAAATGGCAGAGATTGAAGAATTTTGCGATACGATTGCCATTATTGATGACGGTATGATTATCAGTTTACAAACCTATAATGACATGGTCACCCGTGAACTTGACCAAGCGAAACTTGGTGTCACTGTCGCCGAACCTAATTATGCTGCCAAAATAATTGAAGACAGATTTCAAGTCCCCGCACGTTTATGCGGCGACCAGATTATTGTCAATCTAAAACCAGAACGCGTCCAAGACGTTGTTGATGTTTTAATTAATGCTCACGTAACAGTAATCAGCGCACAACGCGTTTTCCGCTCTTTAGAATATCAATATTTGGAACTACTTAATAAGCGCAAAAAATATTATTAATCTTGTAACCATTTAGTTTGATTCCGCCAGCCTTCACGCACAATCACAAAAGTATGCAACACAACATGTTGTCCTAATAATTTTTCCAGTTTTTGTCGCGCGATAATTCCAATTGCGCGGATTAGTTTTCCCTGGTTGCCGATAATAATCTTTTTATGATTTGGTTTATCACAAACAATATCAGCATCAATATTAATTGTCCGTTCAATCGTTTCAAATTTAGTGATTACAACTTTTACTCCGCTTGGAACTTCATCGTGTAATTGATTAATGATTGCTTCGCGAATAATTTCGGCTGTCATACTACGTTCACTGCTATCAGTATATAATGCATTATTATAGATCGGTGATCCCTCTGGTAAATACTTTTCCAAGCATTCAATTAAAGTATCCAAACCAATTCTTTTTAATGCAGATAATGGAACAAATTCTTTTACAAAATGATATTGTTTTAATTGGTCAAGCACTTGAAATAGCTTATCTGGTGGAACACTATCAATCTTCGAAATTACTACTATTACTGGAACACCAAAATTTTCATAATTAGCTAATTTATTTAAATTTTTCCCTGTAACATGCTTTACGTCAATGACAAAACAAATTACATCCGCAGACTTAACAGCTCCAGAAATGGCGCGATTCATTTTATGTTCCAACAGATTAGTTGCTCGTTGCATTCCGGGAGTATCAACAAAAATAATCTGCGCTTGACGTGTATTTAAAATACCACGAATTGCATCACGCGTTGTACCAGCCATAGGTGCTGTAATTGCCACATGACAACCGACTAAAGCATTAATTAACGAACTTTTTCCCGCGTTTGGTGCACCCAACAAAGCCACACTACCACATTTACGAATTTGATTCATGCGTCAGTCTGGTCTCCATCATTAGTTGTTGGCGGGAATAAATAAATTGCACTTAAACTGTCAATAACTTCATAAGTTTGGTCATTAGCCACGATAATTTTTATGTCACCATTAAACTCACATAAATATTGTCGTGTAGTTGCATTAGGATAAACTAAACGATCTTTAGAATACAAACACAATGCTAACATTTGGTTATAGCCCTCACTGATTGCTTTGGCAATCGCAGTATCCCCTGCTCCAAAAGATGGCGCCGCATAATCGCCAGTTTCAATATTACAACCACCTAAAATAATATTATCACTGCATAAAAGAGCGGCACCGACAGCAACGCCAGAATATGGACAATAAGCATTATCGGTAAATGATTTAGCCGTATCAATTAAGCGCGCAATGATTTCTTTATTTAACATGAAATCCATCAAGATAATAATGCCATAATTTTGCGTTGTAGTCCAAGCATTTTTCTTTCGTCTTCTGGTTCGATGTGATCATAGCCAAATAAGTGCAAAGTACCATGAACTTGCAAAAAAGTTATTTCACGTTCTAAAGTGTTGCCTAACTCTTTGGCTTGGCGTTTAGCGACTTTACGACAAATCAAAACATCACCCATAAAACGACGTTTTGTTTCTGGATTTATATCTCCATCAGGGAAAGATAAAACGTCAGTAACTTTATCCACTTGGCGAAATTTTCGGTTTAAAACATGAATTTTACGCGGACTGACAAACGCATAATTTACTTCAACCGTATTTGGGTCAATGTCTAATATTTGACAAACAGCATTTAAAACTTCCATAAGTTGTCTTTATTGTAACCTAAATAATCCAAATCACCAACCGACTTATTTGGTCCCCATTCACAAAAGCGACTTCGCCTGTCACGACAACACTGTCTGGATAAGCATCAGCCACTAATAAATCGCCCTTTTTCACAACATCACCAATGGTGACTAATGCTGTGCCGCTGTACACCGTAATTTCTTTAATTACAGCATCATATTGAGCATAAAAATTAGTTTTCAATTTTTTTGTTTTGTTCGTGGCGGAAACCAAATTAACTACTAACGTGTTTCCAGCAACACGAACATGTGCATGCGCAAGACAATTAAAACTGCCAACTAAATCAGTAGCAAGGTCAAAATTGTGTAATTGCTTTTTTTGCATGAATTTCTTTACACCAATTTGATTAAGACGTTCATAAATTGCCCGAATTAACACTGTATTATCACCTTGCACCTCTATACTATAAATACGCATGTCAGCAAGACAAAAAGTGACGGCAGCAATTAAGATAGCAATTACCAATACAAAATGGTTTAATAAAAAATTAACCCCACGAAATAAGTTATAATTTTCAAACGTTTGATACTCAAAATTACTAACTAATTTTTTTATTTTTGCGCTGTAGACTAAAGGAACATAAAAAGTACTTAAGTCTTGCACAATTTTTATTTGTGTGATGTGATACTGCCGTAATCGATTCAAACATGACAATGGCAAGCCTTGTACGCGGAATTGGACTTGTCCAGCAAAAAAATTTTTAATGACTGACATTGGTAATTACTCCATTTATTTTACCGATAATCGTAATTTCATTTTCATCAAAACGTTTTATGACTAAATTTTTACCAGTAATCTCAATTAAGCCACCCTTGACACGCACCACAATTTTATCGACAGCAAAATCCATTAAAGATATAACACCACCAACCACAACTTCACAATCTTGATTTTGATGAATAAAAAAATCTTTCACAACTATTTATAATTACTTTTTATCATCAATATTACTTAAAGCCATAAAGCGTTTATAATCTTCGCGCGTAAAAGTTAAAGGTTCTTCGTCATTGTCAGTCGCAGTGTCCGTATCAA
>JAEEGL011404839.1_pt1 | contig 10560 bp, 11 predicted proteins | sample 9134231 | NCBI WGS metagenome assembly JAEEGL01 (sample SAMN16246548, study PRJNA631951) | gut metagenome | biome: gut microbiome; feature: rumen; material: fiber-attached | host: Bos | place: Iran: Karaj | collected 2018-10
CGCACTGATAGCAGTGATGCTGATTGGAACGATAACAGCTTATGCTTTGACACATCCTGAGATCATATCAAGCATAAAGAAGACAATAACAGAATGGACCTTCCATTTCCAGCAGACTGACCCGGAGACAGCAGCGGAAGAAGACTTCGTGCCGATGAAGCCGGGAACGCCGGAGGGATTTGAGATCACTTATGAGGAAGTCGTTCCTTCCCTTAGTTATGATGTTCAATATGAGAATACTGATGGTTGTATTATCATTTATTCTCAATATGAAACCGGATCTCTGGAATTGAAGATAAGTGGTGAGGGAGAGGAATATACAGAAATCGATATTAACGGCCATAATGGACAAGTATACCGTCAGATAAATGATTGGACGATAGTATGGGATAACGGCTATTATGTGTTCAGGATCAAAGGAAACTGTGAACTTGATGCATTGGTTAAGATGGCGGAGAGCATAGAATAAATATACGATAATAAAAAAGATTAACCGTTTTTGCTTTTATGTCACTTTTTGGTCAAAACTCTGGTTGGTATATATAGAAGATCAAAATGATCTTACTATATGTAACCTAAGGAGGAATATGAAATGAAACCCAAAGCTTTAAGGAGGCTCATCGGTATTATACTATGCCTGACCATGGTATTTTCTTTAACAGCTATGGCTTTTGTAGATGAAATTGATGAGCCTGTGACGGAAGAGCCAATCGAGAAGTATCAGTATGCCAGCAGTGCCAGAGCGGATATTTCTATCAGTAACAGTGGCACAGCGACATTTACTGCCAACGCTAAGGGCCAGATCGGAATTGCGACAAGGATCACCGGAACTTGCTATCTTCAAAAAATGAAAAATGGTTCTTGGACTAATATTAAATCTGTTCAAGGTACCACAAATTCATTGTCACTCACACTCAGTAGTACAAAGTCAAACCTTGCGCATGGCAAATATAGAACACATGCTGTTTTTAAGGTGTATAGTGGTATTAATTATGAAACTATAACGGTTAACAGTTCAAGTGTATATTACTCATAAAAAAATTAAAAAGACTATTGTTTGAACTTAATGGCTTTACTAAAAACTAAATAATAATGAATTACAAATGATATTGAGCGTTTAATAGTAAAAATAATAGTATATGAGAATAATCATAATCAGCATAAAGGAGGAAAAAAATGATAAATAGAATAATAGGATCAAGGGTAATTGCTTGTGTTTTGATAGTATTATTGATTTCGACAATCGGATTATTTGATTCGGCATATGCAGACGATAGACAGGAAAACGATAATGAGATAATGTTTGAAATAAACAAGGATAGCGATAACATCATATACTATTTTACTGAAGATGAAAACGGTAATATAAAGATAATTGATGAAGGAAAAGCAGTATTAATAGACTCAGCCTTTGGTTTTTTAACCGTCAATAGTTGGGTTGGTAATAATGTAAATATGACAATAAAAGTCACTTCAGAATCTGCTTTATTATCGCATTCGGGAACAATTAGTTTTTTAAAAGTAACATCACTTGGTTTACCGGGATCAGTATTTAACTCAGCTACGTTTAGTACTTCTTCTCCAATTGGTTTACATACTCTATACAAGCAAGTAACTATGAATGCCTGTGGAAAAAGTCAAATCTATATTAAGCTTTCAAACTTGAAAGTATATGATACATATGGCGATGTGCTCTCTATGAATCCAATTGGGCCTAAGAAATTTAAAAAGAGTAATTTTTCATGATTAATATTGTGAGGTTCTCAATGTACAAAGTAGAGATGAAAGAAGTAATATATGAAACTCACGACAACTTGATTGTAAATGATGCGACAGTAAATGCTGATATCATAACAACCCCCGAATTGATAGAGACAGTAATAAACAGTAATCTTCTGATACAATCAAAACTATATATTGATACAATTATTAATGATAAATACCATTATAATTCAGGTTTTATTAATAATAATTGGCAATACTACTCCAATAATTGCAGACAGCTGTTATATGAACTTACACCAATTTACAAATCCATAAGAAGAATAACAAAAGAAGGAAAGTGTAAAGGATTTCATGTATCCGACGTGAATCCTATGGCCTTAGAAATCATTAGATATAAGATTAAACAAAACAAGATAGATAGTAAAATACTAAGATATATCAATCATGAGGGAATAGGTAGTAAAGGTTACGGCAATGAAGCATTTTGTTTAGAAAAGGTTTTAGGCGATAGGTTAGTTTCAAACGAATTAGATTTGGATTATAAAGAATTACTAAAAGATGTTTTTACTCGACTAGAGCTACAAGGAGTTGCTTATTTATTAGTTAATAATATGAGTTTAGATATTATAGAAAAAGACTTTATAGTACAAGGGCTTATACAAAAAGGATTACATGCTTTTGCAATTTCTTATGAATGCGATTACTTTTGGAGAATTAGAATTACTAAGTAGATTGAGTCCCTTAGAAATGATTGTGAATCGAAGAAAATATATATGTTTTTTTCTGACTATGATACTGTTAATGAAGAAACTTATAAAAAAAAGCGACCCATAAATTTGGGTCGTTTCTTTGTCTAGACTTCTTCAAACCACACACTCAAGGCGAAACCGCCTATGTAGATGTAAATGTTCGAATACGTCCTGTTTGGTGCGCCATAAGGGACTCGAACCCCTAACCTTCGCATTCGTAGTGCGCGACTCTATCCAATTGAGCTAATGGCGCTCGCACGTTTCGTACCTAATTATTATAGCTAAGCGGGAGCGTTTTGTCAAATGTTTTTTCAAAATATCAGCTGAACCAGGAGCATATATATCACAGTTCCGCTAAGAATGCTTAAAAGTGAATTGCGTTTCCATGCTTGAAGGGCCACCACTATCCCAGCGGAGATGAGCTCCGGGAGGCCGTGGGGGGCTTCCATAAAGGATGTATCCTTGAGGCAGTAGATCACCAGCATGCCGATCAGAGCTGCGGGTAGTACCTGGCCGAGGTATGAAATGTACTCCGGGGTATCTTTGCGGAATATTATGAAGGGCAGGAACCTGAGGAGCATGGTAACGATGGCCATGACGGCAATGAGTATTGCAGCGTTCATTTCACACCCTCCTTTCTTCCGCGAAGGATCGTGAGCACCAGAGTTATCAGGAGCATGGCGGGGATCAGGAAGTTTTCAGAGCCGAAGATAACAAGGCAGATGGCAGTTCCGATAAGCCCGGTAAGGGCGGGTATATGGTCGTGGTTAGTAAGCCACTGTTCCGTAAAGGATGCGATAAATAAGGCGGTCATGGAGAACTCGATGCCTTCTGTGGAGAAGGGAAGTACTGCGCCAAGCAGACTTCCCAGCACGCTTCCGGTCACCCAGTAGCACTGGTTGAAGAAGGAGACCAAAAAGCGATATAGAGCCACATCGTGGGAACCTTCTATTCCATCAGGCACAGTTCCATCCGAAAGCAGCGAATAGGTTTCGTCTGTCAGGGCAAAGATCAGGTAGGGCTTGAACTTTCCTGAATCCTTGTAGCGGTCCACCATGGAGATGGAGTAGAACAGGTGGCGTGCATTTACCACGATGGTCGCGATAGCGGTGGTGATCACGGACGCTCCGCCTGAGATCAAGCCTACTCCCACGTACTGCATGGTTCCGGCGTAAATAAAAAGACTCATGGCAAAGGACCAGACCGCGCCATAGCCTGCGTTTCTCAAGAGGATGCCAAAGCCTATCCCCAGTACTATATAACCTGCCATGACGGGCAGGGATTTGATGAAAGCGAGTTTGGTGATCTGTCGATTCATGGTTATCTTCCGGCTAAAACTAAGTGCTGATGAAATGATTATACAGATTTGATCCATCAAAGTCAATCGCCTAAAGTGTTATTAAAGTTTGTACAGATGATTATGGAACTCAGCAAAGGGAAGTGATATAATCAATATATCAGAAAGAGTTAAGCTAGTTAAGTACTATAAAGGAGGACAGCCATGTTTAACAAACACGACCTTAAAAGAGATGAATTCATGCTGACGGGCAGCCTTGCCTCGAACGGCTATGACTGGTGGTGGCATTCCTTTACTGCAAGAAATGCGGAGACCGGCGAAGAGAGACCGTTCTTTATTGAGTTTTTTGCGTGTAATCCTGCGCTGGGCGGCATGGATCCTGTTTTGGGACAGCTCCCTGAGAATCAAAAAATGGGCCGCAAGCCTTCATACATGCTGGTCAAGGTAGGCACCTGGGGCAAACCTCACGCGCAGCTCCACAGATTCTTTGGCTGGGGCGATGTGGAGATGAGACCGAAGGAACCCTTCTACGTAAGAGTAGGGGACTGCTTCGTTTCTGACCGGGAGACCTACGGATCAGTAAGCCTCACTGAAGAGGAATCCAAGGCCCATCCTGAATACATGTGTGACTGGGGCGAGATCACCTGGAGCCTTAAGATATATAAGGATACGGCTTTCAACGTTGGCTATGGCGCGAGTACGCCACTTAGGGCTGCCAAGGCTTTCGAGATGTACTGGCACGCAGAGGGTATGAAGACCCTTTACGAGGGCGAGATCACCTTTAACGGTACGAAATATCTGGTTGATCCAACCAATTGCTATGGCTACGCTGACAAAAACTGGGGCAAAGGCTTCACTTCTCCTTGGGTATGGCTTTCATCCAATAATCTTACGAGCAACCTGACAGGCAAGCAGCTTAAAAACAGCGTTTTCGATATCGGAGGCGGCAAGCCTAAGATCTACATGGTCGCTCTGGACCGCAAACTCTTAAGCGCTTTCTGGTATGAGGGCGAGGCCTTCGAGTTCAATTTCAGCAAGTTCTGGACGCTGACTCGCACCAAATTCGATTTCCACGAGACCGATGACGAGGTCTTCTGGCACGTTTGGCAGGAAAACACCAAAGCGGCCATGGACGTGAACCTTCACTGCAGGAAGGAAGACATGCTCCTGATCAACTACGAGGAGCCTGATGGCAGGAAGCGTCACAATCGCCTTTGGAACGGCGGTAACGGTGAGGGCGACATCAAGCTCTACCGTAAGGTGAGAGGCGGCCTGCAGCTCATCGACGACATCCACGCAAAAAACATCGGCTGCGAATACGGCGAGTTCGACAAATAAATTAAGGCATCAAAAAACACCCGGCGGATCCGGGTGTTTTTTATATCAATCTTCTGATTTCGTGTTTTTGACGACAGCGCCTTTGGCAAGTTCAGCACCGTTAGCGCTGGTCATGAGGCCTGTGGCTACTAAACGTCCGTTGGTCTCATTGGTCATGATACACTCGGCTGTGACGAAGCGCTCGCCTGCATGTATCACTCGTCCAACGCATTTAAGCTTGTCTCCAAGTACAGCCTGACTGATGAACTTTATGTCGATATCCAGGGTAGGGCACCAATGTCCTATGAAGGCGAAGACCGCTGAACCGGCAGCGTGGTCTATCATGGTGGAAATGATTCCTCCGTGAAGTATTCCCACACGGTTCAGTTCCCATTCCTTGACCTCGAAAACAACTGTCATGGTTCCTTCTTCATAGTCAGTTGCCACATAATGCGGATCCATCTTTCCGTTCACGTCGTCAGGATTGGCCTGGCGCTCGTCGTGCATATATTGTCTGCAGCCTTCTACGAACTCCGGCGGCATTAACTGGACTTTCTTGGTATAGCTTATCTTGGTTTTCATGATCAGGCCTTTCCTTTGTTGTAATATGCATCAGCTTCTTCCTGAGGGACCATGGATCCGCCCGTAGCCCATAAGATGTGAGTTCCGGGTTTGTTTACGAGAGCCGGACCTATGAAGGAAGCGGTGGAAGAAGGTTCGATGAAGATACCTTCTGTATCCTTAAGAGCTGCCAGGAAGGGATAGAGCTCCTCATCCTGTAAGGTGTAGCAGCCTTCCACGATGGGAGTCATGAGATCGGCTACCAGATATGATGCTCTGCCACAGGCCAGACCATCAGCTGCTGTCTTGCCGTCGAGACCGATGTCTGCACAGCAGATATTGGCGTTAAGTCCGGTGACGAGAGCAAGGGTCATGCAGGGTGAATGAGTCGGCTCTGCAAAATATATATGCACGTTATCTCCAAAGATGGTCTTGAGACCGAAGGCTACGCCGCCCGGAGCACCACCTACGCCACAGGGAATGTAGACGTAGAGCGGATTGTTTTCATCAACTACGATGCCGGCCTCCTCAAACTGAGGAATTATTCTCTTGGCTGCAACTGAATAACCGAAGAAAAGATCCTCGGACCCTTCGTCATCCACGAAGTGGCAGAGAGGGTCGCCGGCGGATGCTTTGCGGCCTTCAGCTACGGCTACCTGATAGTCCTGGGGATATTCAATAACAGTTACGCCCTTGGAACGAAGCAGATCCTTCTTCCACTGACGAGCGTCTGCGCTCATGTGCACGGTTACCTTGAATCCCAGCTTGGCGCTGATTATACCGATGGATAAGCCAAGATTGCCGGTGGAGCCTACCTGAACGGAGTATTTGCCGAAGAGTTCTCTGAAGCGATCCTCCAGCAAAATACTGTAATCGTCAGTTTCCTTGAGCATTCCTGCTTCCATGGCGATCTTTTCAGCGAGTTTGAGCACCTCATAGATGCCGCCTCTGGCCTTGACTGAGCCGGAGACCTTGAGATGGCTGTCCATCTTGAGATAGAGTTTACCGGGGAAGTCGCCGGTCATCTTGGTAAGGGCCTTCTTCATCTCCGGAATCTCCTTAAGAGGTGATTCTATGATACCCATGGTTTCCGCTGTGTCCGGAAAAGCCTTTAAGATGAAAGGAGCGAATCTGGCAAGCCTTGCTTCGGCATCATTTATCTCCTCAATGCCATAAGGGCAGGGAGCTGAACCCACGTTGGGGTTCAACCAGAAGACCTTCTCATAATTGGCCATCTTTTCTACGATATCTTTATTCTTTAATGTTGAAATATCGATCATGTCATCCTCCTATTGTCCATCGGAATAATTAAATATGCGTCTCAGGAAACCGCCCGTGACCTTGGATTTCTTCTTCGGGGGAATCAAAGGGCTATCGTCGCTGGCCATGAGATCCTCGTATCTAAGGATCTTGGCCTCTGCGTGACCTTCACTTGTGGTCAGCAGGGCGAAGCTGCCGCCTGAGCCATCCCTTGGCTTATTGACGCTTCCCGGATTGATAAAAATGAAGTCGTCCAGTTCCGTCTTTTCTGCCCGGTGGGTGTGACCGAAGATGGCTCCCACGCAGTCCATCTCAAGGGCTTTATAGTAGAGGCTCTGCTTGTTACGCTTCACATGATGCATGTGGCCATGGCATACGAAGAAGTTGCCTGCTTCGGTCTCCAGAATAGCGTACTCATCCTCCTCAAAGCACTTGTCACAGTTTCCCCTGACGGCCAGCACTCTTACTCCCAAACGGTCATGGATCTTCATGGCGTCGGCGTAATAATCACCGCAGTGGACGATGATGTCCACGGGATACTGCTTGGCCAGGAGTTTTTTGTAAATTTCGGATACCCGCTTGACTTTGCTGTGGGTATCGCTGACTATAAGTATCTTCATTTAACAGACCTTTCGGTAAGGTTTTTAAAGCATTACGCTTGTTTAAAGTATATCATAAAAAACATTCCCAAGCAATTCCAATTGTGATATAATGTACTTGTAGAAATTTGAGATAATTCAGAACATGTAAATGTTAAAAGGGGCAGTGAATTACTATGAACGAAGACAAGAAAGGCAACAGATTACATTCACTTGTAGACAAAGCCTACTTTAAAATGGGCCTTGCGGTCTTTATAGTTGGACTGGCACTGATCTTAAGCGTTTATATCATAAACAATTTCAGCGTCATCTCCGCACAGTGGAGAAGGATAAACAGCATTCTCCTGCCATTCTATCTGGGTATAGTTATGGCATATTTGATGTGCCCGACATACAATGCCACTGTGAAATGGTTTTACAAGGTAATAAAGGATAGGCTCAAGACCCCCAAGAAAGCCATGAAATTATCCAGGGTGGTTGGAACATTAGTATCGCTTCTGATCATCATACTGGTTATCGTCGGCTTGATCATGATGATCATCCCTAACCTTTATGAGAGCATTACGACTCTGGTACCAAGGCTCCCCGGATATGTGAATTCCACCATAAAATTGATAGAAGGACATCTTAACGATGATAACGTAGTTTCGAAGTACATTTCCGAAAATCTTGAAAAGGTATCGGACAATTTAGGCGAATGGCTGCAGAACAAACTTCTGCCCGCATCTGAAGTCATCATTTCAAGAGTATCTTCAGGAGTGGCAGCCACCATCGACGGTATCTTCGACTTCCTTGTAGCTCTCATCATTTGCGTTTACATACTTAATTCCAAGGAACTGTTCATCGCACAGAGCAAGAAATTCATAAACGCTGTTTTTTCAAAGTCCCATGCTGAGGCCATCTTTGAACTGGGAAGGATCTCAAATAACACCTTCGGCGGCTTCATCAACGGCAAGATCATAGATTCGATCATAATCGGAATTCTTTGCTTCATCGCCATGACGATACTCAATCTGCCCATGGCCATGATGATCTCCGTAGTTGTAGGTGTGACCAACATCATTCCGTTCTTTGGGCCTTTCATCGGAGCCATTCCTTCTGCATTGCTGCTCCTTCTGATCAAGCCTATAGCCGCCCTTGAATTCGTAATTCTGATCGTGGTGCTTCAGCAGTTGGACGGCAATATCATAGGACCGAAGATCCTGGGCAAGGCAACCAAGCTTTCCAGCTTCTGGGTAATGTTCGCCATCATAGTGGGCGGCGGACTCTTCGGCTTCCTGGGAATGATCCTGGGCGTGCCCGTATTCGCCGTGATCTATTCATATCTGGCCAAGGGCATCAATAGACGACTTAATAAGAAAAACATCGAATCTGATACACTGGCTTACGAGGACTTCTCCAAGTATGGCGTAAGCAAGACCGAACTCTTTGGAAAGGAGAGAGCGACAGATGGACCTGTTAAAATTGAAGATACTGTTTCCCAACCTGAAGATAACTGAGAATGCCTCCATGGCGGAGGAATGTTCCTTCAGAGCAGGGGGCAGGGTCGCTGCATTGATAAAGATCCAGGACGTGGAGGAGCTTAAAGGTGTCCTTCGCTATATGACCGAAGAGAACATACCGCATTTGATCCTGGGAAATGGTTCCAACACCCTGTTCAGTGATGGCGATCATGATATAGCTGTGATCAAACTGGATGAAGAGTCCGGGTTCTTCAACTATATGAGAGAGACCGAGACTGAGGACGGCGCCGTCATGGAGTTCGGAGCACCCATGCTTCTCTCCGTCGCTGCAAAGATAGCTGCTGACGAGAGCCTTGCGGGCATGGAAGGCCTTTCCGGCATCCCGGGTTCCGTGGGCGGAGCTGTATTCATGAACGCCGGAGCATATGGCTATGAGACCAAGGATGTTCTCATCTCAGCCCATGCTGTATCTTCTGACGGAAAGGAAGAGAAGGATTTTAGTCCTGAAGAAATGGGCCTCGGTTACAGGCACAGTGCCTTCATGGAAAACGGCTATATAGTTACTTCCGCTGTATTTAAGCTCAAAAAAGATAATAAAGAGGACATCAAAGCCAGAATGGCAGATTTCACCGAAAGAAGGGTGACCAAACAGCCTCTGAGATATCCATCCGCCGGCTCCACTTTTAAACGCCCGGAGGGATATTTTGCGGGTAAGCTCATCGAAGATTCTGGCCTTAAGGGGCTGACCGTAGGCGGAGCCCAGGTATCCGAGCTCCACGCGGGCTTCGTCATCAACAAGGGCGGGGCTACTGCTACGGATATTCTTGAGCTGATACATCTGGTGCAGGACGTGGTCTTTGACAAATTCGGAGTCAGACTTGAACCTGAAGTAAGGATAATCGAGAGTAAGTAATATGGATAACAAGAGTATTATTTCCAAATACAGGATGGTCTATGATCATCATACTCATACCACCTATTCCCACGGAAAGGGAAGCATTCTGGATAACGCCAGAGTAGCTCACGAGAAGGGCCTTAAATCCATAGCCATAACTGATCACGGCCCGGGAAACTTCCTTTACGGCATGAAGATGAAGCTGATTCCCCAGATGAGGGAGGATATAAAGCTTGCCAGAGCGGAATATCCGGATGTAAGGATATTCTTGGGAGTGGAAGCTAATACCATCTTGAAGGTGCCATATCTGGACGTGAAACCTTCAGAGTGGGAGAAGCTGGACATAGTTCTGGCGGGATTTCACTTCGCGGTGATGGGCGCCGGTATGATTCCTAACAGACTGGGTATTCACACCCAAAGCCTTTTGGTGCAGAACACGGATATGATTCTGAACGCTCTGTATTACAGCGAAGACTGCGGTAATCATATCGATATATTGACCCACCCGGGTGACAAGGGTCCCTTTGATATTGAAGCCATCGCCAGAGCCTGCGAAGACACCGGCACCTTCCTTGAGATCAACAACAAGCATCCACACCTGAATGAGGAAGAGATAAAGATCGCGGCCAAATACGATGTGAAGTTCGTCATCAGTTCCGATGCGCACATACCGCAGAATGTGGGAGTTTACGAG
>JAEEGL011412529.1_pt1 | contig 10560 bp, 8 predicted proteins | sample 9134231 | NCBI WGS metagenome assembly JAEEGL01 (sample SAMN16246548, study PRJNA631951) | gut metagenome | biome: gut microbiome; feature: rumen; material: fiber-attached | host: Bos | place: Iran: Karaj | collected 2018-10
CTGTGATGGTGATGAGGTGCGACATGCCCTCCAGGTAGTCCTTGTTGTTGCCGTTGATGTCGGCAGACTCCACCTTGCGCACCTTGATGGCATAGCCGTCGTGCGACTGAACAGTATAATTGTTCACATCGGTCAAGAAGGCGTCGCTCTTGCGCAGGCCGTTGAGCGCTGCCGCCACCGAGAAGCACAGCACGCCCGTCTCGCGGTCGCCCTCGCACTGGGTGAGTGCACCCTGCTTGTCGCGGCTGATGCGGAAGCGGCCCACATCGTCTTTCCAGCTGGGCAGTATCCTGTACTTCAACTGGCTCTGGGCCTGGTTGAAGCGATAGGTCTGCAGCACGCCAGGCAAGTTCAGGAAGCGGTCGAAACGCGCATCGCCCGCCATGCGGTCCATCACCTGGGCATCGGCTATCACTATCACATAGAAAGGCCTGCGGCCGCGATAGTCAAAGGGTTCGCCATTGTAGGGGTAGTACTTGCCGTCGAAGTCGCCCATGAGCTGGTTCACGATAATCGACTTGCCCTTATATTGCTTGAAGATGGCGGTGGCAAGACTGTTCTCCTCGTTGAGTATCTTTTCCACGCTCACATCGGCCGTATTCTTGGGCGAGTAGATGAGGTCGGTCACCAGCACGCTCACATTGCCGGGCTTCTGCGCCTTGAAAATCTTGTCGAAGATGAGTTGGAAGTCGGTAAAGCTGGCGTCGCCCGTGCCGCGTGTGCTTTCGTAGATGTTGCGGTCTTGCAGGAAGCTCGCGGTGGTGCCATTATAGGGATAAATGTCGTTGTTCACGATGTTGATGCTCACCTGCTGCTCGTCGGCAGGGAAGTAGTTGATGAGGTCGTTCACCGCCTTCTTCAGCTGGCCGCCACCACTCGTCTGGTCATAGGGCACCATCGAGCCACTGCGCTCGAAATAGACAGTGAGCGAGTAGCTCGCCACGCCATAGGCCTTCACATTCCAGTGCATGGGCGGACGCAGGCTGCTGCCCACCTCCTCGACCATCTTGCTCAGGTTCTCGATGTTGATCTCGCCATTCTCGTCAACATAGTCACTGTAGCGGTCGGGACTTGCCTTGATGATACTGCAGATGCTATCGAAGCGGGCCTGCGTGGTGTCGCCTTGCAAGAAGGCATCCTTCACCATTTTCTCGATGGGCGAACCGCCACAAGCGCCCAGCACAAGGCTCAAAATCAGCGTCACAGCGCCCATCAACAGCGAAAAGGTTGGTTTTCGTTTCATCTTCTTTATGCTATACTTTAGTATTTTATCAACAAAAAAATATATATTAAACTTACAAATATACATACTTTTGCTCAAACCACAGCAAACCACCCGTTAAAAAAACTTTTTTACCAAACTGCCGCAGCAACTCTGCCACAAATACCCGAACAAATCAACCACAAATCACCGAATATATATTCCGCAAATCACCGAAAAAAATCGCCACAAATCACCGAAAAATATAAAAATCATTTGGATTGTTGAAATAAATAAAGTATCTTTGCAATCAAAAATAATATGGTAAAGTACAAACAACGAATCGCTGATAAAATACTGGAGCGAAAGGTGCTTGGCAAGGGGGCTGTTTTAATAGAAGGGCCTAAATGGTGCGGTAAAACAACTACGGCCAAGCAATTAGCCAAAAGTGTTCTTGATTTGGGGGACTCTTCCGTTCTCGCTCAAAGTACTCAAATGATAGAGATTAGTCCAAAGATATTACTGGAAGGAGATACCCCTCGTTTGATTGATGAATGGCAGGCTCTACCTCCAATCTGGGACACCATACGGAACGAAGTAGATAAACGTGGAGAACCATCTCAATTTATCTTGACAGGTTCCTCTATTCTTCCAGACGCAGATGAAACAATCCATAGTGGTACTGGCCGATATGCATATGTGAGAATGCGCACAATGAGTTTATATGAATCAACGGATTCTACCGGAAGCATTAGTCTAAAGGATTTGTTTGATGGAAACCCATTTGAAATTCAACAAAACAATTTGGGGTTAGAGGACATAGCTTTTCTTACCTGTCGTGGGGGATGGCCATGGGCAACATTGATATCTAAGGACGTGGCTCTTGACCAAGCTTTTGATTATGTGGATTCAATTATCCAACGTGATATCCAACGTGTTGACAAAGTGAAAAGAAATCCCGAACGAACAAAACTACTACTGCGTTCTTACGCCAGGAACATCTCACAACAGGTTTCTTATTCAACCATTCGAAAAGATATGCTTTCCAACGATGCGAACACCTTAGATGAAGACACTGTGGCCGATTATATCAAGGCTTTAAAGAAACTATTTGTTGTTGAAGATCTTCCTGCTTGGAATCCAAATATTCGCAGTAAAGCTGCAATCAGAACAGGTGATACGCGTCATTTTGTCGATCCGAGCATCGGTACAGCTGTATTAGGTCTTGAACCAAAAGACTTAATCAATGATTTACAAACATTCGGTTTGTTTTTTGAAGATTTAGTTGTTCGTGATTTGCGTGTGTATGCACAAGCTTTAGATGGTGAAATATATCATTACAGAGATAGCAACGGCCTTGAATGTGATGCAGTCATTCATCTACGAAATGGAAACTATGCTCTTATTGAAGTGAAACTTGGGGGTGATATTCGTATCGATGAGGGAGCAGACAATTTGTTAGAACTCTCCAATAATATTGACTTAGATAAAATGCATGCACCATCATTCATGGCTGTTATTACAGGAGTAGGTCAATTTGCTTACCAAAGAAAAGACGGGGTTTATGTAATTCCTATTGGCTGTTTAAAAAATTAATAGAGATTCTATCAATTACATAGCACATAATTAAATAAAGTTTTTTGGAGAGGTGGTAGGAGGGAAGTTGCAGATTTCCATGTTTTCCACTAACTTTGCAATATTGATAACCTTTTAACCACATTTTAACTGCTATTTAACCACATTACTGCTATGAACGATTGGGCTGAACACATGCACTGCGCCATCACGGTGTGCGACCGCGAGGGTACCGTAATCTACATGAACGAGCGCTCGCGCGAGACTTTTAACAAAAACGGCGAATCGATGGTGGGCAAGAACCTGTTTCCCTGCCACCAAAAGCGTTCGCAGGATATGATTCGCCACATGATGGAGTCAGACACCACCAACTGCTACACCATCAGCAAGAACGGCGTGAAAAAAATGATTTTCCAGTCGCCCTGGAAAGACGACAACGGCGAGGTGCAAGGCATGGTCGAGATCTCCATCATTCTGCCTGAAGAACTCCCCCACTACCAGCGCTAACACGCTGTAGTTCAAATATTACAGTTTACTCATAAATCGCTCGCGATCTACGATGAAGCGCAGATGCGTGCCCTCGCCCAGGAGTGTGTCGCCCTCGTGTGCCGTCACGGTGAAGTGCAGTTTGCGGCCCTCCACCTTCGTAAGCGTTGCTGTAGCAGTCACCTCACCGCCCAGCGCTGTGGGTTTCACATGACTCGAGGCAATGTGTCCGCCCACCGTGGTTGCCCCCTCGGCCAGATGCGGCGCAACGGCCAGCATGGCGGCATTTTCCATGAGTGCCAGCATGGCGGGAGTAGCAAGCACCGCCATGTCGCCTGAGCCCATCTTTGTAGCTGTCACTGACTCGGTCACCACCAGGCGGCTCGTGTGTGTCAATCCTTCTTTCAGCATAATCGTTTTCCTTTCTTTGAGGGCAAATTTACGAATTCATGTTCACCTGCACAAACAAAAAAAGAAGAACGATTATCCTTGCGAATAACCGTCCTTCTTGTGGTACCTCCAGGATTCGAACCGGGGACACATGGATTTTCAGTCCATTGCTCTACCACCTGAGCTAAGGCACCATTGCACAAATTTGCGGTGCAAAATTACGGCAAAGTTTTGAATCTCGCAAAACTTTCGCACAATTTTTTCAAAAAAAATGCCGCCGATTAATCTATGGTGTTGATTTTCAGTCTAATCAAAAACAAGAGAAATTATAGGCGAAATTCACGACATCATTTTTCGTGGCTGAGAATGCTCGCAATACGGAAAAAATGTGTAATTTCGTCGGTTTTTACAATCATACGCTCGTGGCAATGGAGAAACTCTTGCACTACATTTGGCAACATCGCCTGTGGAACTATGCCGACATGACGACCAACGATGGCCGCCGTGTGCGTGTGATTGATGTGGGTCTGCACAACAACGACGCAGGTCCCGACTTCTTCAATGCCAAGGTGGAAATTGACGGACAGATGTGGGTGGGCAACATCGAGATTCACACCCGCGCCACCGACTGGAAACGCCACCATCACGACACCGACCCGGCCTACGACAATGTGATATTGCATGTGGTGCAGAAGGACGATGCCCCGGTGTATCGCACCAACGGCGAACGCATACCGCAGGTGGAACTCAGAGTGTCGCCCCAATTCAACGAACAATACGACGCGCTGGTCAATGCCAAGCAAGATGTGCCCTGCATGGCGCGCATCAAAGAGGTGCCCCAACTCACCATCACCGAGTGGATAGAGCGCCTTGCCTTTGAGCGACTGCTCGACAAGGTTGACCGCACGCGCACCATGCTCGACTCGCTGGCTGGCAGTTGGGAGGAAGTGTGCTACATTACCCTGGCGCGCACGCTGGGATTTGGCATCAACAACGACGCTTTCGAACGCCTTGCCCGCCGCACACCGCTGCGGCTGGTGGGCAAGCACAGCGACTCGCTGCTGCAGGTCGAGGCGCTGCTCTTTGGGCAGGCCGGCATGCTCGACCCCACGCAGCACACCACCGACACCTACTACCAGCACTTGTGCCGCGAATATGCCTTCCTTGCCAACAAATTCTCGCTCACGCCCATTGAGCCCCAGGCTTGGAAGCTGTTCCGCATCAGGCCACAGAATTTCCCCTATCGCCGCATTGCCATGCTGGCGCACTACCTGCACGGTGGTTTCAAACTCATGAACAACATTCTCGAGGCCCCCGACGAAAAAGCCCTGCGGGCACTCTTCGAGGTGAATCTCACAGGCTACTGGGCAACGCATTTCAACTTTGGCAAACCTGTTGACCAGCCCTCGCCGGCCCTGAGTCAGCGATCAATCGACATTGTGCTCATCAACACAGTGGCGCCGCTGCTCTATGCCCGCGGCGAACTTGCCGGCGACTACGCCATGACCGAGAAGGCAGTGGCACTGCTCGAGTCGCTCAAACCCGAGAAAAACTCGATTGTGGACCATTTTGTCTATGCCGGCATCCCGTGCCCCGACGCCCTCACCTCGCAGGCACTCATCCAGCTCAAGCGCAACTATTGCGAGAGCCGCAAGTGCATCTATTGCAAGATAGGGCACTGGCTACTAAGTGAAACGATACATCAAAACAACAATTAAATAATACACAACTAAACAACTTATGAAAAAAATTGCTTTAATCTTTAGTGCTGTTGCACTGTTTTTCAGCACCTTGAACGCTGAGCAGATTGTACCCATCAAGTATGGTGACTTCGAGAACTGGATTACCCGCGAAATCAAGGAGTCGGGTATTATTGGCGGCAAAGAAAAGACCGTCTACGCCATTGGCCCCAACCAGACCATCAAGGGTTCAGTCGCCTACACCAACAAGGGTGGTTCGCCCTGGGCTTCGTCGAACATCATGGCCAAGGTGATGGGTGTTACCAAAACCAGCAATGCCGTGTTCCCCGACAAGCACAACGGCGGCCGCTGCGTGAAACTCACCACCATGCTCGACCATGTCAAGGCCATCGGCATCATCAACATGGATGTGCTGGTGTCGGGCACCATTTTCTTGGGTGAGATGCTTGAGCCCATCAAGAGCACCAAGAGCCCCTATAGCAAGATGAACATGGGCATCCCCTTCAAGCAGAGGCCCAAATTCTTGCAGTTCGACTACCGCGTAGTGGCTCCCGAAGGCGCTCCCATCTACTCGAGCGGTTTCGGAAAGAAGAAAACACTCACTGGTCAGAAGGACTATGCCGAGGTGTTCATCCTGTTGCAACGCCGCTGGGAAGACGCCAAGGGCAACATTCACGCAGCTCGCGTTGGCACTGGCCGCGAACGCTTTGGCAAGACCACCACAGGCTGGGTGAACAAGCACCGCATTCCCATCTGGTACGGCGACATCACTGGCCATGCCGGCTACAAGTCCTATATGGGCCTCATCAACAGCAAGGACAAGACCTACTATGCCAAGAACAGCAAGGGCAAAATGGTGCCCATCCAAGAAGAGAAGTGGGACGATGCCAATGCTACCCCCACCCATGTAGTGGTGATGATCTCGTCGGGCTGCGGTACTGCCTATACCGGCACCGTGGGCATGACGCTGTGGGTCGACAATGTGAGCTATGTGCTCTGATACACAGCCGTCTCGCAATATGAAAATTGCCATCATCAACGGCCCCAACCTGAATCTCGTGGGAGTGCGCGAGCCGCACATCTACGGCACCACATCGCTCACCGATTATCTCGAGTCGCTACGGAGCAAGTATCCCAGTGTGGAGTTCAGCTTCTTCCAGAGCAACCACGAGGGTGACCTCATCGACGAGATTCAGATTCAAGGATTCGAGTGTGAGGGCATTGTGCTCAATGCCGGTGCCCTCACGCACTATTCCTATGCCCTTGCCGACGCCGTGCGCGCCGTGGAGACGCCCGTCATCGAGGTGCACATCAGCGATGTGAACGCGCGCGAACCCTTCCGCCGCATCTCGGTCATCAAAGATGCCTGTGTGGCGGTGATTGCCGGCTTCGGCCTCAAGAGCTACGACATGGCAGTAGAGTGGTTTATCGAGAACGCAAACTGACGCCATGGACGAAGCACTCGAAGCCTATATCCAATCGCACATCGAGGCCGAGCCTCAGAACCTGCAAAGACTCGACCGTGACACGCACCTGCGGCTGCTCTATCCCCGCATGTGCTCGGGCCACATTCAGGGCCGCCTGCTCAAGATGCTGGTGCGCATGACCAACCCGCTCAATGTGCTTGAACTGGGCACCTACTCGGCCTACTCGGCTCTGTGTCTGGCCGAAGGGCTCACCCGCGAAGGTGCCCACATCGACACGATAGAGATTGACGACGAACTCGAGGATTTCATTCGTGAACACCTGAACCAGTCGCCCTATGGCAGCCGCATCACCCTGCACATAGGCGACGCGCTCAACATTGTGCCGACGCTGGGCAAGCACTACGACCTGGTGTATGTCGATGCCAACAAGCGGCACTATCCGCAATACTACGAACTGGTGATGCAACACCTCAAACCAGGCGGCTTCATCATTGCCGACAACACCCTGTGGGACGGCAAGGTGGCCGAACCCGAGCACAAGCAGAACGACCGCCAGACGCAGGGTATCGTGGAATTTAACCGCATGGTTGCCCAAGACCCGCGCGTAGAGGTGGTGATCATACCCGTGCGCGATGGCCTCACCCTCATCCACAAGCGCTAATCAGCTTTTTGACAATAGAATCGGAATCCATATATATTTTTTCAATAAAACCATGAATAATAATATTTTTTTATTATATTTGTGGTTCAACATCGGTATTGCAAACCTGAAAATACAAACAAATAAATATACACCGCTATGAAAAAATTATTCACCACCCTCTTAATTGCCCTGGCAGGTATTGCCGTGGCTCATGCAGCCCAAGGAAGTGCCGTCTATAATGCCAGCACCAAGACCCTCACATTCTACTACGATTCGCAAGCACACAGCGGCGATGTGGGACCGCTGCCCACTGGCAACACCACACAACCGTGGTGGTCGCAAGACACCAATGTAAGTGCCAATGTGCAGCATGTGGTGTTTGACCCCTCTTTTGCCAGCCTCCACCTCACCAGTGGCTATTACTGGTTTGCCGGCTTGTCCAGCCTCACCAGCATCAATGGCCTGGAATACTTCAACACCGACCAGATGGTGAACATGAACAGCATGTTCCGCAACTGCAGCGCACTCACAAGCATTGACTTGAGTCACTTCGACACGCAGAATGTCACTAACATGTATTGCATGTTTATAGGCTGCAGCGGTCTCACCAGTCTCGATTTAAGCCATTTCGATACCAGCAATGTGACCAACATGAGCGAAATGTTCTCAGGATGCAGCGCCCTTGGCAGCCTTGATGTGACTGGATTGAATACCCAAAATGTGACCACCATGCTCGGCATGTTCCGTAGTTGCAGTAATCTTGTCACCCTTGACCTCAGCAGTTTCAACACCTACAATGTGATTGAGATGGCTGCTATGTTCAACGGATGCAGCAAACTCACCACCATCATTGCCGGCGACGATTGGAATGTGGGTGGTGTCACCGAGTCTAACAATATGTTCCGCAATTGCACCAAGCTTGTGGGTGGTGCCGGTACTACCTATAGTTCCAGTCACATGGACAAGAGTTACGCCCACTTTGACTATGGGCCAAGTTCCAATGCCCCAGGCTACTTGACACCCGTAGTAATGCCTTATGCCAATTTTGACACCAATACAACCACACTCACATTCTACTGCGATAACCAATACATTTTCCGCAACAGCGGCAGACTGGACCTTGCTCAAGAAGAAGGGAATTTGCCAGGTTGGCGTACCTTCAATGGTGATGTGACATCTATTGTTTTTGATCCATCATTTGCCCAGGCAAGACCAAAGACTACTTACTATTGGTTTGAACAAATGGAGAACCTCACTTCTATCACTGGATTGGAGTACCTTAATACCAGTGAGACGACCTCCATGTACGGGATGTTTTATGGATGTAAGAAACTCACGAGCCTTGACCTGAGCAGCTTTAACACCGACAAAGTGACCTCGATCGGACAGATGTTCTGCATTTGCTCAAACCTTGAGAAAGTCAATCTCGGGTCATTCAACACCTCGGCTGTAACCATAACCCGCGCGATGTTCTCCCAATGCAGTAAACTCCATACCATCTATGTTGGTGAAGGATGGGACATGTCGAATGTAACTGAATCATCATCATCATCATCATTCGCAATGTTTGCTAATTGTTCAAACATTATTGGCATGAGGGGCACCACTTTTGATGCCGACCATACCGACAAAGAGTATGCCCATGTTGACGGTGGTCCCGACAATCCAGGCTACCTAAGAGATGCTAACCCCCGCGGATTCAGACACGGCGGATTGTGGTATGAACCTAACGACGCAACCCATGTTACCCTGATCGAACCACAAAACGGCACGACCTATACCGGCAACATAACCATCCCCGACGCATTCCAGTATAACGGAAATATCTACGAAGTGAACAAGATTGAGCCTCTCGCTTTCACCGGTTCCTCAGTAATCAGCATAGAGGTGCCTGCCACTGTCACATATATCGGCGAAAAGGCATTTTATGGTGCCCCAAACCTGGCAAAACTGGTACTCAACACCACCAAGGCTCCCAACAAGCATGATCAACTCGGCGAGCAGATTGCCGGCAACAATGCCACGGGATTCGTGTGCTATGTCAGCAACAACAATCTCCCAGCCTGGGAGCTGAAGTATTCCTACAATTTCATGCCTTGGATAAAGATTCATAGCGACAATCAATACACAACTTTCGCCAGCGTCAAAAATGTGACCTTGCCCAGTGCACTCACCGCCTATCGCGTGACAGGATTTAACAACGCCAAACGCATGGCCACCACCACTACAGTGGCCAACGGCATGATTCCCGCCAGGAATGGTGTGGTGCTGAAAGGTCAGCCTAACACGCGCTACCTGATGCAGCAAGCCACTAATGCACCCGCTCTGGGCGACAATATGCTCCGTTCCCTAATCGACATTGAAGATATCCCCTACGCTCCATTTGCCGCCAACCCCGACGACACCAAGGCCTACTTCTTGGGCAACAGCGGAGAGAGGTGGATCGAGTTTGCCAACTCCATCGACCTGTTCATGGGTCTGAACACGGGAATCGCCTATCTGGCTGTCGACAAGTCATTGCTTGGTAACGACTACACCTCGCCCGTCAAACTCGACATCTGGGAGGCAGCCATGCCGGGCGATGTGAACGGCGATGGCGAAGTGGATGTGCGCGACATCACCGCCCTCATCGACATCATCATGAATTCAGGCACAAGCGGCACTGCCGATGTGAACGGCGACGGTGAAGTGGATGTGCGCGACATCACCGCCCTCATCGACATCATCATGAATTCAGGCAAAAGCAAAACCGCCTGATGTGAACAAAGCCAGCCAAATCGATGTGCGCGACACAACTGCCCTTATCAACATCATCTTGGGCACTGGTTAACACAAACAAAGAATTAATAACCTAAAACTTAATGATATGAAAAAATTAACAGCATTATTATTGACTTGCCTCGTGGCAGTAGCGGCATTTAACACCGGTGCTGCAAACGCGAGCATCTATGAGATTGACGAAGGCTCGCTTGTGGGCGATGTGAACGGAGATAACAAGGTGAATGTGAGCGATGTGAGCGCACTCATCAACATGATTTTGGGCGTGACTCCCATGGACAATAGCCGTGGCGATGTGAATGGCGATGGCCGTGTGAATGTGAGCGATGTCACAGAGCTCATCAACATCATACTGGGCAA
>JAEEGL011467890.1_pt1 | contig 10560 bp, 10 predicted proteins | sample 9134231 | NCBI WGS metagenome assembly JAEEGL01 (sample SAMN16246548, study PRJNA631951) | gut metagenome | biome: gut microbiome; feature: rumen; material: fiber-attached | host: Bos | place: Iran: Karaj | collected 2018-10
GATGCGCTCACAGCCCGCAGCGAGCGTCCTGAAGTTGCCGGATACCCGGTTGGAAAGCACGATGTCCGTCAAAGCCATCAGCAGGACAAGACATGCGAGCCCCAGGAACAGGAAGGAAATAAGCCTCGTGTGCTCGCCGGAAAAATCAGACTCAGGACCGTCCACCACGATGAACCATTCCGTATTTGCAATCGGGTGCATGCCGTAAAAGTTCCCGCCTTCGGTGAAGGCCTTGGAAAAGTTATCCAGGTAGGAGTCACGGCTGTACGACGTGAACGAAACATCGTCAAAATAGTTCCTGCTCATGATTGCGGAACTGTCCGAGTTCGTCAGGTACAGGCCCTCTTTCGTGACGATGTTTATGCTGCTGTTCTCCGAAAGCCGGATGTCCCGGACCGCCTTGCTCAGGCCGTCGAGCACGATGTCAAAGGCGGAAACGCCGATAAGCTTCCCGCTCTCGTCAAGGACCCGGTAGCTGATCGTGACGATTGTCTTGCCCGTATTTACGTCGTTGAAGGGCTCGGTATAGCAGATGGAAGAGCGGTTGTTTACGGCGTTCTTGTGCCAGAGGCGGGACTGCATGTCAAAGTCCGGGGCTGCCTCCCAGCCGGAATGGGAGATCAGCGTCCCTCCCTCCCAGATCTGTTCCGCCGTTGCATAGTACAGGAGTGTGTCGGACGGCAGGCCCCGGCCCATGCTGTGAATCACTTCCGTCAGCTTTTCCCGGTCACCGGCAAGGGGCGGAACCACATCCGAGAGGGTCTGTACCAGCTCGTTATACTCGCCGAGCAGTCCGGAAATCTCCTTGTCCAGCGTTTCCATCGTCTGGTCAACGGACCGGATTGTCGTCGTTTTCACGACGTGCATCAGCAGTACTATATAGGAAAGACTGAGGAACAAAGCGACAATCAGCATTGATCCGATTGATCCGATCAGGACCTCCGTCCTGAGCGACATCTTCTTCGTGTTCATGGCAAAAACTCCAGTTGCAGAAATCACAGCAAATAAATGCAGAACAATTATAACACAGTTCTGAAAGATATGCAAACAGGATTCAGGCAGCCGGGAGCAGCACAGATCCTGCCCGGCCGCAGGGAACGGCAGCGCCCCGCCCTACTTCCCCTCTTCGGCGTACATGCCCAGGAGGCGGACGTACTCGGTCTTTTCGTTCAGCTTCGCCATCAGGCCCGCAACGATGGAAGCGGCCGCCACGGCCGGAAGATGCCCGTCAGGGCCTTTCAGTTCCGCATCCATGTAGAACCAGTACTTCCACGGTTCCCCCGCAATGGGACGGGACTCCAGACGGGTCAGATTGAGACGGCAGTCATTGAAAATCCCCAGAACACTGTAGAGCGCACCCGGTTCGTTCCTGGTCTTGATGATAAAGCTGGCCATGTTGGGAACAATGTTCAGCTCGCCGGAAATCCCCCTGCCGTCCGCAGAATTGGACTGGATGACAACGAAGCGGGTAAAGTTGCCCGGATCGTCCTCAATGTCTTCCGCAAGCACGTCCAGCTTGTAAAGGGGTGCGTTCAGCGGGCTGGCGATGGCGGCGCAGTCTTTTGAGCCGGCCTTTGCGACCGTCTCCGCCGCCGTCGCCGTGGAAAGGGCCTCCAGCTGCTGCCAGTCCCGGTGGGCATCCAGAAACTTCCTGCACTGGCTCAGGGCCTGCGGGTGCGAACACACCTGCTTTACGTCGGCAAGGCTGCTCCCCTTCACGCCGAGCAGGGCATGGCGGATGTTGAGCGTCACCGCCCCGACGATGCTCACGTCCTCAAAGCGGGTAAAGTTATCGTAGTTCTGATAGACCGAACCGGCCAGCGAATTCTCGATCGGAACCATGCCGTAGTCAGCCTTGCCGTCAATGACGGCCTGGAAAATCTCGGCAAAGGAATCCACGGGGGAACTCTCGCAGTCCGCCGCGTCGAAATAGCGGGAAATCGCCTGCTCCGCATAGGCACCCCGCTTGCCGGAATAGGCGACGACGACCTTGGCCTTCCTCCTGCCGCCCGACTCCACGCGCACGACCGAAGGCAGTTCCTGCCTGATGTGGGCAACGGACTTTCCCATCACGGGGGCAAGGGCCTCAACATCGTGCATCATCTTGTCAAACTGTTCGGGCAGCATGGACTGGGCACCGTCCACCAGGGCCTTGCTGGGGTCATTGTGCACTTCCACCATGAGGCCGTCAGCACCAGCTGCAACCGCGGCAAGCCCCATGGCCCCTACCTTGTCGCGGGTCAGGACGGTATGGCTCGGGTCCACGATGATCGGCAGGTGAGTCAGCTGGCGCAGGACGGGCACGGCGGACAGGTCCAGCGTGTTGCGGGTCGCCTTCTCAAAGGTGCGGATGCCCCGCTCGCATAAGATGACGCTGTCGGTTCCGCTGGAAAGCAGGTATTCAGCTGACATCAAGAGTTCCTCGAGCGTCGCCGAGTAGCTGCGGCGCAGGATGACGGGCTTGCCGGTCGCCCCGACCGCCTTGAGCAGGTCAAAGTCCTGCATGGTCCGTGCCCCGATCTGGAAGACATCAACGTAGTCCTGCATCAGGGGAATATGATTTATGGAAACCAGTTCGGTCACGACGGGAAGGCCGTAGCGTTCGCCCGCTTCCTTGAGATATTTCAGTGCTTCTTCGCCCAGGCCCTGAAAGTTGTAGGGGGAAGAGTTGGGCTCATAGGCACCGCCGCGCAGCATGACGGCCCCGCTCGCAGCGATCCGGGCGGCCGCTTCCATGAGCTGCATGCGGCTTTCCACCGCCCGGGGCCCTGCAATGACGGCGACCCGCTGGCCGCCGATGCGGATTTTCTGCCCGCGGCCGTTGGGAACCTCGACGATCGTGTCCTCCCGCTTAAACTCGCGGCTCGCCAGCTTGTAGGGCCTGCTTATCGGGATAACCTGGGCGACGCCCGGCATTGCCTCCACCTCACGGCGGTCCACGGACAGCTTGCCGACGGCGGCAATGACCGTGTCTTCCTCACCGACAATCTCATTGAGCTTAAACTGCCTGCCGGTCAGGAAAGCTTCTATTGCACTGCGTTCTGCGGGACTGATTCCCTTCTTTAATACGACGACCATGGGCAGATTATATCCGATAGGGAACAGAGCAACAAGTTCATTCTCTGAAACTCACGGATAATTTTTCGTATATCGGCGGGCCAGGGGTGGGTCAAGGCTATACGGTTTTGTGAGTGCAGACAGCCCTTGACAGGGGCGGTATCAGGCGCCTTTCCCCGGGGCGGCTTCCCGGGCCTACAGGCACATCGCCATGTAGGGTGGGAGGCACAAGACCCCGTCCTTCTCGGAGAGGTTCCTGGGGTGGATTATGTATGCCGAGCCTATGCGATCTTTGAATTTCTGGCAGAAGCGTCCGAGCGAGGCCGTGGTATAGTTCCGCCCGGACTTCACCTCGACCGGAAACAGCTTCGGGCTCAACTTGCTGCTGTTGGAGAGCAGGAAGTCTATCTCCATGTCGTTGCGGTGCTTTGCTTCGTCGTAATGGGTGTAGAAGAAAAGCTTGTGCCCGTTCGCCGTAAGCATCTGCGCTATGGTGTTCTCGTAAAACATCCCCTCGTTCAGGCCCAGCCTGTCCTCCAGTATCTGTTTGTAGACTTCCTCCTCCATGATTTCGTTCTCGTCGAAGGCATGGCTGAACAGGAGGCCCGTGTCGCCGAGGTAGCACTTTATGTAGCCGCGGTTCTCGTTCAACGAGAGTCCGACGTTCGGGTCGCTGCAAAGGAAACATTCGTTTGAGATCATGGAGTTCGAGAGCCAGAAGAAAGTCTCCTCGTACTGCTCCGCATAGGAATTCTCCGCGATCTCCTTGAAGACCACCCGTTTTTCGTGCCGTGACAGGAGGCCCGGCATTTGGTCGAACAGCGAGAGGACCTTGCCCCGGTACCGGGCCTTTATCTTCATGATGTCGTCGCGGTAGAGGTTCAGGATGTTCCTCTTCACCTTGTCCGCCTTCTCGAAGCTTTTCCCGTTCTGCAGGTAGGCCAGGACGCTCTGGGGCATTCCGCCGACGAGCATGTACTGCTTGAAGACGAGCATCGCCTCATTGTGCAGGGTGCGTTCGAGGGCTTTTTTCCCGGCAAAGCAGTGCTGTATGTACTCGTAGAGCTGTTCTTTGCCGAGGGCAAGGCAGAATTCCTCGAAGTCAAGGGGGTACATCTGGAAATGCTCCTCCTCGGAGGGGATGACTATGTCCTTGACGTTCTCCTTTATGGAGATGAGGGAGCCCGTCTCTATGTAGTCGTAGCGGCCGTCAGCCACAAGGTATTTTATGGCTTCCCGCGCCCGCGGGAATCTCTGCACCTCGTCGAAGATGATTACGGACTCCCGCTCGTGGAGCGTCACGGAGAAGGTCGTCTGGAGCAGCATGAAGAAGGTGTCCAGGTCGTCCAGGTGGGTGTAGAACAGGTCCTTGACCTTCTTTGTGGCCAGGGCGAAGTCTATGAGGATAAAGCTCCTGTATTCGTTCCGGGCGAATTCCTCGCACAGCGTGGACTTCCCTATGCGACGGGCACCCTCTATGAGGGCCGCCGTGCTGCCGCGGCCTTCGGTCTTCCAGGCCATGAGCTTCTTGTAGAACTTCCTCTTGAACACGAATTCCGCTTCCATACTGATAGTATAGCTCAAACTCGGATTATGCGCAATATTAGAAGTTGTGAAAACTCTGATTATGCGCAGAGTTAGAAGTGTTAGAAACTCTGATTATGCGCACTGTTAGAAGTTGCGAAAAGTCGGATTATGCGCAGGGTTAGAAGTCGCTCACATTATACGCAGGGGGAGCGGTGCCTCTAACTGTATCATAATACGATTAAAATATATCGAATTACGATAAAAATCTATTGACTTTCAAAGATAAGTGTACTATCCTTCCTTTCCGGGAGGTCCATAGGACATGAAAAAATACGGAATCCTGCTTAAGGCAGTCGTCATCCTGCTCGGCCTGATGGGGGCGGCGTTCTTCACGGCGTTCGCCCTCTACGCCCGGGCCTACCAGACCCATGTCGCCGAGCTGATCAACGACGCGATTGTCTTCCATATAATAATCGTCGCTTGCTGCTACGCGGAGCTTGCGGTGTTCTGGGGCATCGCGGGGCAGATCGGTAAGGACAATTCCTTTTCCCCGGAGAACCGGCGCTCATTCCGCATCATGGCGGCAATCGCCCTTGTGTTCGCGGCATGCTTCTTCGGCATGCTCGTCTTCTTCGCGGTCCGTGGCAGGCTCATCGTCATCCGCGCGATGTACCTGACCTTCATGGGGCTTCTGAGCCTTGTCTTTGCCGTCCTCTGCGAACTCTTGTCCGGCTTGATCCACCACGCCTGGCTCGTCAAGAACGAGAACGACCTGACCATCTAGGAGGCGGATATGGCGATCATCGTGAATCTGGACGTGATGCTTGCCCGCCGCAAGATGAAGGTGGGCGAGCTTGCGGGGAAGGTGGGCATAACGCTCGCGAACATATCCATACTGAAAAACGGCAAGGCGAAGGCTGTGCGAATGGAGACGCTGGACAAAATCTGTGCCGCCTTGGACTGCCAGCCGGGCGACATACTGGAATACATCCCCGGTCCCGCGGATGAGACTGGGGCCGGAACGGACGGTCAGAACGAAGGAGGGAACTGAGCATGGACACCGTAGAAAGTTTGGAATCGATAATGAAAGAGGAGGCCGCCGCCGTGCCGATGGAATCCCGGGAATGGCCGGATGAAAGCGAGGAGGTCCGCTCGGAGCGCGTCAGGATATGGAAGGGCCTTGCCCTGCCTTCGCTCGCGCTCGGCCTGCTCAGCAGCCTGCTCGTCTACGGTAACCCCTCGTCCGTGACGATGCTGCCCTTTATCATCGCCGTCGTCATCTTCTGCCGTCATGTCATGCGCCTGGCGGGCATCAGCGTCAAGCGGGGCAGCGTCTTCTGCCTCGCGGTCATGCTGCTGCTCGCTCTGTCGGACTGCCTGACGGACAATGCGTTCATCATCTTCAGCAACAACCTGGGCATCTGCCTTGTCCTCGCGGTCGGCCTGCTCCACAACTTCTGCGATGACAGCCGCTGGCAGCTGGGCACCTACTTTGCCCGGATGCTCCGCTGTGCCGGGGGCACGATTGAATCTTTGGGCGATGCGGTGAGCGACCTGCTGGCGTGGAAAAAGGCGACGGGGAAGGGGAGCAAGACCGCCCTCTCCGTGCTTGCGGGCGCGGCAATCTCCGCCCCGCTGCTCGCGCTCGTCATATCCCTGCTCTGCTCGGCGGACGAACGCTATGCCGCGCAGTTGGGCTGGCTGTTCGGCCACGTACAGGCCGCCCCCGCAGCACGGGTGTGTCTGTTCACCCTGGCGGCAATCCTTGCCTCCTACTGCACGAGCCGATTCCTGGTCAAGCGGAATCTCCCTTCCGAAGTGAAGGAGAAGCGGCAGTTCCCCGCCGCGGTCGCGCTGACCATGCTGACCCTTTTCTGCCTTGTCTATGTCAGCTTCGTGTGCAGCCAGTTCGTCCCTCCGCCGGAGGGGACGGTCTCATATGCCGGAACGGCGCGCGAGGGCTTCTTCCAGCTGCTTGCGGTCAGCATCATAAACGTCATCATCGTGCAGGCGGTTCTGGCACGCTTCGGGGACTGCATCCCGCTGAAAGTCCTGCTTTCCGTCTTCTGTGCCTGCACCTACGTGATGATCGCTTCCGCCGCCCTCCGCATGTTCCGCTACATCGGCCACTACGGGCAGCTGACCTTCCTGCGCGTCCTTGTCCTGTGGACGCTCGCCGTCCTGGCACTGCTGCTTGCCGGGCAGGTCGTGCAGGTCTTCTTGCGCCGCTTCCCCCTCTTCCGCTACGGATTCGTCGCCGTCTGCGTCTGCTACGTCGCGCTCTCGCTCGCCCGCCCCGACTACTGGATCGCCAGCTACAACCTGTCGCGGCTGGAGCAGGACGGGACAAAGCTGTCGTTCCGTGACATCACCGAACTTGAGATGCTTGCCCGGAAGACCTCCTGCGACGCCGCCCCCGCCTTTGCGCGCTCCGGCAGGCTTTCGGCGAAGGGAGGAGGCCGGGAGTTCTTCTACCGGGATACAGTCATGGAAAAGCTGGAAGACAGGCCGCTCTCGCTCCGCACGTGGAACTTCTCACGTGCGAGGGCCCGGGAGCTGCTGCAGGAGTAAGACCCAGGCCGGGGTATACGCAGTCTGAGTTACACGTTGGCCGGGCGCCTTGCAGCAGGGGCACACGCTGGCTGCGGGGTATACGCCCGGGTGATACGCAGACCGAGCTGCACACCGGCCGGGCGACAGGCTATAAGGAAAGGACGGTATTTATTTATGTCGCATGTTTTTTTGGTTTTGCTGATTGCATTTTTGCTAGGAGTCCCTTTCGTACTCACCTTCCTCAACCTCTGGAATCTGCTTGCAAAACGAAAGCTTATCCCGCGGGTCCTGCTGCTTCTCACGGTGGTTTTGGGCATTGGTTTTTATTGGGTCCATCTCGATATCTTTGATGTGACTGGCGTGGAATGGAACGAGGCTGTCTATGCCAGAGAGCGTCATGCACCGGTTTCCAACGAGCATCTTTTTTCGTTCGTGACTTTGACCGCGGTCGGCATCGCCTCGCTTTGCACGCTCGCCCTTGTTCCCGCGCGGAAGCTTTCGCCGATCGTCGCGGCCTTTTCTGTGGCAGGCGTCCTGCTGGGGAATGTGCTGAACATCCTGTACGGCATGCAGCTCGCACCGCTTTTCTTCATGAAGACCCCGCCGTATTTCGAGGGGTTCATAGAGGGCCTTCCGCTGCTGTTCCATTGCAACATCCTTCTGATTTCGCTTTACCATGTCCGCGACCAGATTCTGGCGCAGATTCTGCTGATGGATGGAAAGATAGAGAAGTCGCGTTCTAGCGTCCTCAAGCGGCTGTATTCGTTCTTGAAGAAGGCTTCGCACTGGCCTGTCGTCGCGTTCGCCGCCCTCCTTCCGCTTGTGGCGTTGATCGAGATCGTGCTGATCCTGTTCGGGCAGGGGGCGGACGGCTGCGTAAAGATGTTTACGATGACGGCGGACTGGACCTTTTCCACCCAGATTCCGCCGCCGCCGCTTGACTATGACGGGCATTATCTTTGCACGGTTGCCGCGGGCGGACACAGGAATCTTGTGAAACCGCTCCGCATGGGAAAGCGCAGGGGGGTGAGCATCGTCGTGAACCGCCAGCTCATGGTGGCGAACGCGTTCGAGGAGCTGCTTGCGGAAAAGGCCCCGCGCCTGCACGGAAAAATCCGCCGCTTCTACGACACGCACGGCTACCCGCTTTCACGGCTCATCACGACGCCGCTCCGTGCCGATATGGTTTATATTCTGATGAAGCCGCTTGAGTGGCTGTTCGCGTTCGTGCTCTACCTGTTCAGCACGGATCCCGAGGAGCGCATTTCACGGCAGTACGCCTAGCGGCTGAACACTGAGGTTCACGGCAGGGAAGTTTTATGGGAACGATAACGGAATACATTGGGAGGCTTGCGGGGTTTGACGACATCCATGTGAAGGACATCGTGAAGGGGAAAAGCTTCGCGGTGGTATACAAGAAATAGCGGCGGCTTGGAAGAGGGATCGTATGTCTGAGAAAACACGGCGGGCAATCCTGATAGCCGGGACCGTTTTCATAATCCTTATCGGCATTCTGCTTGTTTACGGCTGGTTCGTCTTTCTGCTGGATGCGATGCGGGAGTTTTCCGTTGACAAACTGCCGCCGCTCGTCGTCATCCCGCTCGCGATTGTGGCAGGGGTTTTCAGATGGAAAAGGATATGGCTCCTGTTCGATGTTACGGGCATTATGAACCGGGTGAGGCAGGATAATAGTTCCGATCATCAGCAGTCCCAGTAATTTGGTTTGCAGAGTTTAAACGCTAAAATTACCAAACAGCGATATCGAAAATATGCACGCAATGACGCCCATTGCCAATGCTATGCTGTTTGACAAATCCGGGATTTTGATTTACCCTGTCTGCAATTCAATGGGAGGAAAGATTGGATTACGACGAGGCCGCATCATATTGGATACAAAAGGAGAAGGATTCAGTCCGTATGGATGAGGAGCTGCTGAAAAACAAAATCGAGCAGTTCATAGCGGCGCACAATACCTGTGCGCTCGCGACGGCCTGTGACGGCTTTGTCCGCTGCACGCCGATCGAATACAATTATATCGGCGGCTTTTTCTACCTCTTTTCCGAGGGCGGTCTGAAGTTCAAGGCGCTCAAGGAGAACAAGCAGGTCGCGCTGGCGATTTACGAATCGTATGGCGGATTTGGGAAGCTGAAGGGGCTTCAGGTGACAGGAAGTGCGGAAATCGTAGAGCCGTTCAGCGGCGAATACCTGAAGCTTCTGGAGCACAAGAAGATTCCGCTGGAGGCGATGAAAAAGCTTCCCCAGCCGATGCATCTTATAAAGATAATTCCTTCCGGATATGACTATCTTGATTCCGACCTTAAGACGGAAGGCGTTTCCATCCGGCAGCATATCTAACAGTTCTGGATGGCGCAATGCAGCCTCTCCCGAATGCTCTTGCCTTTTTCCTTGGTAACCGGGTATGCTTTGTATATCCTCAATATAACAGGAGCAAGTTATGAACGACGTAATCAAAGCGATGGAGGAACGGAGGAGCATCCGCAAGTTCAAGGCAGAGCAGCCCAAGAAGGCCGACCTGGAGCTGGTCGTGGAGGCGGGCCTGTTCGCAGCGAGCGCGATGGGCAGGCAGGCGACCAAGATGGTCGTGGTGACCGACAGGAAACTCCGCGATAGAATCTCCGAGATGAACCGCAAGATCGGCGGCTGGGATGCAGGGTTCGACCCCTTCTACGGTGCACCCGCGATGATCATCGTGCTTGCCGAGAAGGACTGGGGCAACCGTGTGTATGACGGCTCGCTCGTGATGGGTAACCTGATGCTCGCCGCGCACTCGCTCGGCCTCGGCAGCATTTGGATCCACCGGGCGCGGGAGGAGTTCGAGAGTGATGAGGGCAAGGAGATTCTGCGCTCGCTCGGAATTGAGGGCAACTGGGAAGGAATCGGCCACTGCGCAATAGGCTATACGGACGGAGCGATTCCAGAGCCCGCCCCGCGGAAAGAAGGCCGCGTAGTCTGGGCTGAGTAGGACGATAGGGGCGGCGTCCATCGGCCGGTACGGAACCTGCCCGCCCCGTCTTCTCACAGACCGCCTTCCGCAGGCATTATCAAATTTCCCTATTTCGCATCCGCAGGACCCGTGCTATACTATACGAGAAGAAGCTGTTTCAAAAATCTGGATGAATTTTGAATGCGGCTCATATATCACCTCTAAAGAAAAAACGGAGTAGCACAATGGCGTACCTTATCGGCGTTGACCTGGGAACAAGCGGCACAAAAACCGTGATTTTAGATGAGGAGGGCACCCCCCTCGCCTCCAAAACCGTAGAGTATCCCCTCTACCAGCCCCAGAACGGCTGGGCTGAGCAGGATCCGCTTGACTGGTGGAATGCCTCGGTGGAAGGCATGAAGGCAGTCATCGCAAAGAGCGGAGTCAAAAAAGAAGACATCAAGGGCATCGGCATTTCA
>JAEEGL011755528.1_pt1 | contig 10560 bp, 9 predicted proteins | sample 9134231 | NCBI WGS metagenome assembly JAEEGL01 (sample SAMN16246548, study PRJNA631951) | gut metagenome | biome: gut microbiome; feature: rumen; material: fiber-attached | host: Bos | place: Iran: Karaj | collected 2018-10
GGGGAAGAGGCCTGGCAGTGGCTGGCAGCCTCCGGCGCGTGCTACCCCGTGTTCCCCGTGATGAACGTGGAGGGCGAGGATTACGTGGACGGCGGCTATTTCGATAACATTCCCGTGGCGCCCGCCTTTAAACTCGGCGCGGCTCAGGCCGTGGTGATCGACCTGAAAACGGAAAAGAACCACGAGGGCTACCTGCACCACCCGCGCATAAGGTATATCAAACCCTCGCGGGATCTCGGCACGTTTCTGAATTTTGAAAAGGACGCGCTGCGGTTTTCCATCAAAATGGGGTATAACGACACCATGAAGGCCTACGGGCGCTACCTTGGCAGGCTTTACACCTTTTTGCCGGATGAGAACGCCCGCGAAACGGCGGCGCTGCTTGCGGATAAATTTTTGGATATTTTAACCATGATGGAAGCGGCGTTCGATTTTTCCGCCAGCGTGAAAGGCCGCAAGCGGGTGAACAATTTAGAGGGCTGCACTACCCTGCTGGCCTCCGCCCTGGGCGTTTACCGCCCCACGGAGGAGGAGCTGCTGTTTGAGGCGCTGGAAAGCTTCCTGCGCCTTCTGGGGTTCGACCCGGATGCGGACTACGAGCTTTCGGCGCTGCTCTACCGGCTGAAGAGCGAGGTAGACGGCCTTTACCCGCTGCTGGAATACGACGTGGCAACGGCGTTTTCCACCGTGCGCACGTTCGTGCAGAATTACGGCGGCAGCAAAAAGGCGGAGCAGAAAAAGCTGGAGGAGGACCGGCAGATGCTGATCTACACCTCGCTGATCCGCGCGCTGCAGCAGACGGAAGCCATCTGAGCGCCGCGTTAAACATCCCTTATTCTTAAAAAGGCAGGATTTAAAATGGTTGCAAAGGTACACAGCGTTGGGCTTACGGGGCTTTCCAGCTTCATGGTGGAGGTGGAGGCGGATATTGCCGGCACCAAATTCCGCTTTGATATGGTAGGCCTGCCGGACGCCGCGGTGAACGAAGCAAAGGAGCGCGTAGAAGCCGCGGTGAAGAACAGCGGTTACGCCTTTCCTTACGGGCACATCACCCTGAACCTTGCCCCGGCTGACGTGCGCAAGGCGGGCTCGGTTTACGATATGCCCATATTCATCGCTCTGCTGCTGGCGGGGCGGCAGCTGCGCTTCCCGCACGAAAAAAGCGCTTTTCTGGGCGAGCTTTCCCTTTCGGGCGAGGTGCGCCGCGTGGACGGCGTTCTGCCCATGGTGATCCGCGCGAAGGAAGCGGGCATGGAAAGGGTGTTCGTGCCCGAGGGGAACGCCAAGGAAGCCTCCGTTGTGGCGGGCATAGACGTTTACCCGGTGAAAAACATGCGGCAGCTGGTGCGCTTTCTGCAGGGCGCGCCGGACGCCGTTCTGGAAAAGGCGGCGCCCTTTGATTTTGCCGCTGAAAAACGCGCCCGGCCGCAGCCGCTGGATTTTGCCGACGTAAAGGGGCAGAAAAACGCCAAGCGCGCGCTGGAGGTGGCGGCCGCCGGCGGGCACAACATACTGATGAGCGGCCCGCCCGGCTCCGGGAAAAGCATGCTGGCCAAGCGCCTGCCGGGCATTCTGCCGGATCTCACCTTTGAAGAGGCGCTGCAAACCACGGAGATCTATTCCGTGGCGGGCGCGCTGGGCCCGAACGACGGGCTGATCACCGAGCGGCCTTTCCGCTCGCCGCACCACACCGTTTCCACCGCGGGGCTTTCCGGCGGCGGCACGGTGCCCAAGCCCGGCGAGTTCTCGCTGGCGCACAACGGCGGGCTGTTTCTGGATGAGCTGCCGGAATTCCCTCGCGCCGCAATGGAAACCATGCGCCAGCCCATAGAGGACGGAAAGATCACCCTTTCACGCGCGGCGGGGGCGCTCACCTACCCGTGCAGCATCATGCTGGTGGCGGCCATGAACCCCTGCCCCTGCGGCTACCTGGGGCACCCCACGAAGCCATGCACCTGCACGCCCTTTGCGGCGCAGCGCTACCTTGCAAGGGTTTCCGGCCCGCTGCTGGACCGCATCGATATCCAGATCGAGGTGCCGCCGGTTGAATTCGACGCGCTTTCGCAGAAAACGGGGCGGGAGGAACCCTCCGCCGCGGTGCGCGCGCGGGTGAACGAGGCCAGAAAGATACAGCAGGCGCGCTTTGCGGGCACGGCGACCACGTGCAACGCGAAGATGACGGAAAAGCAGATCGAACAATACTGCGCGCTTTCCGAGGCGGGCAGAAAGCTGCTTGCCGGCGTGTTCGAGAAGCTCGGCCTTTCCGCCCGCGCCTACAACAAGATACTGAAGCTTGCGCGCACCATTGCGGATCTGGACGGCAGCGAAAGCATTGCCGAGGCGCATTTGCTGGAGGCGATAAGATACAGAAACCTGGACCGCCGCATTTTTGCGAAAAATACTTAAACGAAAGGAAACCGTTATGAGAATCTGTATTTTCGGGGCTTCGAGCAACGAGATCGAGCCCGTTTACATAGAACAGACCGAGGCGCTGGCGGAAAAGCTGGCAAGGCGCGGGCACGCGCTGATCTTCGGCGGCGGGGCGAACGGCCTGATGGGCGCCGCCGCACGCGGCTTTACAAAGGGCAAGGGCCACATTATAGGCGTGGCGCCGCGGTTTTTCGATATCCCCGGCGTGTTGTACGAGGCGTGCGACGAATTCGTTTACCCCGATTCCATGCGCGACCGCAAGAAGTATATGGAGGATAACGCCGACGCGTTCATTGCGGTGCCCGGCGGCATCGGCACCTACGAGGAATTTTTTGAGGTGCTCACCTTAAAGCAGCTTGCCCGCCACGCGAAGCCCATCGTTTTGTTCAACATCAACGGCTTTTTCAACAAGCTTACGGACATGATCCGCGAGGATACCGAAAACGGCTTTATACGCAGGCAGACCGAAGAGCTGTTTCTTTGCACTGCGGATGCGGACGAAGCCGTTGCCGAGATCGAAAACGGGGAAACGGACATCGAAAAGATCAAGTTTTACGATTGAGAAGCGCCGCGTTTTTCTGCGCCTTGCGGTTCATGCTGCGGGGTGCGGCGCTTTCAACCGTTTGAAAGGACGTATGTTTATGAACGCAAACAAATTATCCGGGCGCGTATGGTTCAACGTGATTTTGTTCGGCTTTATGGGGCAGATCGCGTGGAACGTGGAGAACATGTATTTCAACACGTTCCTCTACAACAAGATCGGCGGCACGCCGAAGGACGTGAGCGCCATGGTGGCGGCAAGCGCCGCGGCCGCGGTGATCACCACCTTCATTATGGGCGCGCTGAGCGATAAGATCGGGCGGCGCAAGCCCTTTATATGCGCGGGCTACATCCTTTGGGGCCTTACGGTTACGGCGTTCGGCTTTATCAGCCGCGAGAACACGGCGGCGCTGTTCCGCCTTTCGGACCCGGCAAGGATCCTTGCCGTTACCGTGAGCATCGTGATCGTGATGGACTGCGTGATGACCTTTATGGGCTCCACCTGCAACGACGCCGCCTTTAACGCGTGGATCACCGATTCCACCACCGAAAAGAACCGCGGCGCGGTGGAAAGCGTGAACGCCATGCTGCCCGTGGCCGCCATGCTGCTGGTAACGGTGGGCTTCGGCGCGGGCGCTACGGCGTGGGGCTATTCGGCAAGCTTTTTCGGCCTCGGCGCACTGGTTACCGTTTGCGGCGTGCTGGGCCTGTTTACCCTTACCGAACCCAGGGGGCTGAAAAAGAGCGAGGGCGATTACCTCAATAACCTGCTGTACGGCTTCCGCCCGCGCGTGATCAAAGAAAACAGCCGCCTGTATCTGCTGTTTGCGGCGCAGTGCCTGGGCGCCGTTGCCTCGCAGGTGATCATGCCCTACCTGCTGATCTATCTGCAGCATTTTATGGGCTTCGATTTCAATTCCGCCATCGGCGTGCTCACCGCAAAGCCCGTGATGCTGGCGCTGGCGGCGCTGGTGCTGGCGGCCTTCGTTACGGCGGTGATCTTCTTCGGCAGGATCACGGATAAATACGGGCGCGACAGATTCCTTCTGCCCGCGGTGCTTCTGCAGACCGTTGGGCTCGCGCTGGCCTTCTTTACCCGCACGGTGTTCACCTTCGCCATGGCGGCGGCGGTGTTCGGGCTGGGGCTGATGGCCTTCGGCATCGTGATGAGCGCGGCGGTGCGCGACCACACGCCGGAGGACCGCGTAGGCGCGTTTCAGGGCGTGCGCATGATCTTTAACGTTTTGCTGCCCATGGTGATCGGCCCCGCGGCGGGCAGCGCGGTGATCGAACGCTTCGCCCCCCTGCACGAGCTGGGCACGTACGTGAACGATTACGGCGAAAGCGTGGCCTGCCCGGTGCCGGAGATCTTTTTGTGTGCCGCCGTGTTCGCCGCGCTGGTGCTGATACCGGCGATCATCCTGAAAAAGAAAGGGCTGAAAAAAACGGCGTGATACAGATCTTCGGAACGAAAAAAAGCGCGGATACGCGCAAGGCGGAGCGGTTCTTCAAGGAGCGCGGCGTGAAATACCAGTTCATCGATCTTAACGAAAAGGGGCTGAGCCGGGGCGAGCTGCAAAGCGTGATGCAGGCTGCCGGCGGGCTGGACGCGCTTCTGGACGAAAACTGCAGGGATCAGGACCTGTATACCCTGATCTCCTACCTTGCCCCGGAGCAGAGATTCACCAAGGTGCTGGAAAACCAGCAGGTGCTGCGGCAGCCCATCGTACGCGAGGGCAAACACGCCGCCGTGGGCGCGCAGCCGGAAAAATGGAAAGAGCTGCTGTGATACGTTCAAGCCGCGGAGGCGCACCTGCCTCCGCTTTTTTTTGCGAGATTTTTGGCAATTTATATAAAATTTTTTTATATATTCACAAAATATTATTCAATATTGCCTTTTTGCGCCGTTTGATTTTTAAGAAAAACAACAGAAAAGGAAAGGGAGGGTGTTTTTATGGCAGACTGCCCGAAATGCGCACGGCATCTGCGGCTGACGGACTGGAAACAGAAATGCCCCTACTGCGGGGCGAACGTGTTTTTATACAACCTGCAGGAACGCCTGATGCAGGACGCTGACAAAGCCGAGGTGCAGCACTATCACTTCCAGAAAAAGGTGGACCGCGCAAAGGCCTCGTCCGCGGGCTCTAAGCTTGCGATCGCACGCATTGTAACTTCCCTGCTGCCGGTGGGCGCGGTATTTCTGCCGCTGATGCGCACCGAGCCCGGCAGCGGCGGGCTGCCCGCGGTAATCGACGCGATAAAGCTCTACGATTTCTTTTCAAAGGCAGATCTCACCGTGTTTCTGAAAGCAGCCGCGGCCGAAGCCGCGGGCAGACTGTTTCTGGCGGCGATGGGCTGCCTTGTGATCAGCCTGCTTTTATGGCTCGTGCATTTCGCGCTGCTGTTTCTTTCCTGCTCGCCGCACGGCAAAGCGCGCAATCTTACGCTTTCTTCCTTAATGCTCGCTTTTGCGCTGGGCTTTGCGGGCCTGATACTGTTTTTGCCCAACGGCGCGTTCACGGCGGCAAGCCTTGATTACGGCGCGTATTTATACCTGCTGCTCACCGCGGTGAATGCCGCGCTTGAGATCCTAACTTTCAAACAGGGCATTGAAATAAAGCACAAGCAGTGCTACGTGGGCGCGATCCCGATCGAGGAATACTTTGAAATGCAGAAGAACGGCGTACCGCCAGAAGAGATCCGCGCGGAGCAGTACCGCCGCTTAACGGCGCTGCAGAAGGAAAAGGAGCGGGAGCTGGAAGCGGAAGCGAACGCGAAAAAAGCGAAGAAGGAGGCGGGAGCGCATGGCTGACGAACAAAACCGTGAGGAACTTTCCTTTGAAAACGGCACGCTGAATCAGGCGTATATGAACCGCCTGTTCTGCTCCACGCGCGAACGGGTGGCGTACACGCTGAAAAGCGCGCTGGGCGGGCTGAACATCGGCAAATTCGATATCGGCACCGAGATCTTTCTGTATAAATTCTACGGGCTTTCGCCGGTAAGGTACGCCAAGGCGAGCGTGGGGCTGGGCATTTACGATATGATCAACGATCCCGTTTCCGCCGCCATTATCGATAACATGCGCACGCGCTGGGGCAAATTCAAGCCCTTCCAATATCTTTCGCTGCTGCCCAGCCTTGCCGTCGGCTTTTTCCTGTGCATACTGCCCGCCTTTGCGAACGGGCGCGCCATGGACGAAACGCAGCGGCTGACGACCTACATGGCCGTGATGTATATCAGCGAGACCGTGGGCGCGTTTTTCGGCGGGGGCGGCTACATCGATAACGTTTTTACGCCGAACCCGAACGAGCGCACTTCCCTTTTGGTGGTGGCGAAATTCTTTGCCGATATCAAGCTGCCGACGCAGATCTTCGGCATATTGTACGATCTGATCGATAACGGCAAGCTGGATATGGACGTTACCCGGCTTTTCGTTGTGATGAAGCTAACCATCTGGGCGATCAGCACCGTTGTGAACGTGTACTGGATACTGGTGAGCAAGGAGCGCGTGCCGCAAACCGAAAAGCCGCCGCACCCGGTAAAGGGCGTGCTTTCGGTATTCACCAACAAGCCGCTGCTGATCTACACGCTTACCGGCGTGGTGGACGGCCTTGATATCGGCACCAGCGAATCGCTGTATTATTCCGACGTGCTGCACTTCAACATGCTTACCACCGTGGGCGGCATTCCCGGCGCGCCGATCTCTTATTTAAGCTATCCGCTGGCAACGAAGTTCCGCGCGAAGTATTCCACCAAGCGCCTGTGGCTGTGGCAGCGCGGCTCCATATTCCTTTCGGAAAGCGCCTTTCTGCTGTTCGGCATGCTGGGCGGCAAGGAAAACGGCATGTACCTGAAGCGCGTGCCCATGACCATCATCTTCGCGCTGGGCAACTGCCTTGAAATGGTGTTCTACGGCACGAAGCGCATTGTGGGGCAGGAGATCAACTACGAGGTGCTGGATTACTGCGAATGGAAAAACGGCTACCGCGTGGAGGCCACCATCAACCTGATCACCGGGTATTTCAACAAGGTGAAGGACATTATTCTGAAGGTGGTGAACGGCTGGCTGCTGGAAAAATGGGCGGGGTACCAATCCGGCCTGAACGTTGTGCAGAGCGCAGACACCATGTGGAAGATGTTCGTGGCCTCGTTCGCGCCGCGGCTGGTGTTCGACTTCCTTTCCATGATCCCCATGTTCTTTTACAACATTGACCGCAAAACGCGCGAGCGGATGTATCTGGAGCTGGAGCAGCGCCGTGCGAAGGACGCGGCGGAGCTTAAGGCGAAAACCGACGCGAAAACGGAATGACTTCGCCTTTGCCGCCTGAAAGAACGGCATACGGGCGAAAAACCGTAAAAATAATTGGAGAAAAAAATGAAAAAATGCTTTTGTATATTGTTGGTTCTCTTTTGCTGCGCCGCTTTGCTTGCGGGCTGCGGCCCAAATCAGCCGCAGACGCCCGCGGATACGCAGCCTTCCGAAACCCCGGCGCCCGCGGAGGCACCCGATCTGGAAGCCGTACTGAAGGCGCTTGCCGAACAGTACCCGGGCGATACCGCCCGCGCGCTTGCCGAACACCTGCTTGAAAACCCGTATTTCAAGCTGTTCGTTGTGGAGGCGCAGGACGTGCGAAACGGCGAGATGCCCTATTTCCCGGCGCTGAACCAGAGCTTTACCGGCGAGGGGCTGAAGGATTCCGCCTGCGCCTGGGACGCATTCGGCTCCCGCGCCATCGTTTACGTGTTCACGCCCGAGGAGGGCGCTGACGCGCAGGCGATACTGGACGCCGCCGAAAACGCGGTGGACCCGTACTGGAGCGAAACGCCCTTTGATAATCGGCTTTCGTTCGCCTCCGGCGGCAGAGCGTTTTTTGCCATGTATAACAGCGGCATGCAGCCCGTTACCGGCGCGGTGGCGGAAAAAGCGAGAGATTTTGTTGAGATGTTCCATGCGTATCTGAACGACGCGCCGGAGGCTGCCGCGATGGAAACCGCAAGGTATCTCACCGCCCACCAGAAGATCACCGCCATGCGCGCCGAACCGGCGGCGCCCGGCAGGCTGCTCGGCTTCGGCGATTACGAGCACGAAAACGAGGTGACCGGATTTGCCGAGGGCGCGGGGCTGATACCGGAAATCAGCCCGGATCCCTTCATCGGCTACGTGTTCCGTTTGGAAGACGGCGCGGACGTTGACGCCTTTATAAAGGACCTTGAGCAGAAGGCCAACCTTGCCTGGAACGTGTGCATCGTTACGGATACCGTGATCACCGAGGCCCACGGCAATACCGTGCTGTTTATGATGTGCAGCGAGGGAAAAGACCGGTAAACAACCTCGCCTCATTCCTCATTCCTCATTCCTCATTCCTCATCCCCCATTCCTAATTCTTATTTCTTAATTCTTAATTCTCAATTCCTCATCCCCTCCCCTGAACGTAAAAAAACGGCCTGCCCCGCAGACCGTTTTTTTTGTATCGTGTTTTCTTACATGGTATAGTTATCGAAGTACCCCTGGATCCATACGATGGGGGTGCCCTTATCGCCGCTGCCGCTGGTAAGATCGCACAGCGAACCGATAAGATCGGTAAGGCGGCGGGGGGTGGTGCCCTGCGAGGCCATGTTGCCTACAAGATCGGCATCCTTCGTGCGGATGCGCTCGCTGATGGCGTTTTTCAGCTCCTCGCCGGAAAGGTTTTTGAAATCGTTATCCGCAAGGTATTTGAGCTTGAGCTCGTTCGGCTGGCCCACAAGCCCGGCGGTATACGCGGGGGAAACCACGGGATCCGCCAGCTCCCAGATCTTGCCCACGGGATCTTTGAACGCGCCGTCGCCGTAAACCATGACCTCTATGTTTTTGCCGGTTTTTTCCTTCAGCCCGGCGGCGATGCGCTCCACCACGGCCTCACACTCGCGCGGGAAGAGCTTCACCGTTTCCTCGGTGGCCTTGTTGCTGCCCAAAAGGCCGTATTTTTCGTTGCAGCCGGAGCCGTTCACGGGGGCGCTTAAAATATCGTCGAGCGAATAAACGGCTTTTGCCCCGGCGGCCAGCAGGCGCTTTTTGGTGCGGAAGCGCGTATGGATATCGCACGCCAGCACGTTGGGGGTATATTCCAGAATACGGCGGCAATCGTTGGCAAGGATGATCTCGCAGGCGCAGCCCTGCGCCTCGATCAGCTCGCGGTAATAGGCGATGTAATCCACGCCCGTGAAGGGGTGCTTTGCGTAGCCGAACACCTCGCGCCAGCGGGCCTCGGTGAGCGCCTCGGAGTAAGGATCCACGCCGGAATCATCCACCAGCTCGGGATCCACAAGGGGGTTGCCGACCTCATCCTGCGGATAAGAGAGCATAAGGTAGATCTTTTTCGCGCCGCGGGCGATGCCGCGCAGGCACACCGCAAAGCGGTTGCGGCTGAGAATGGGAAAGATCACGCCGAATTCGCCGCCCGGGAACTTATTGCGGATATCCGCGGCGATCTGATCGATGCTTGCGTAGTTGCCCTGTGCGCGCGCCACAACCGCCTCGGTTACGGCTACAACGTCTTTATCGCGCAGGCTGAGCCCCTCGCTTGCGGCGGCCTCAAGCACGCTGTTCACAACGATGGCGGCGATATCGTCGCCCGTGCGGATGATGGGTGCGCGTACGCCGCGCGCCACGGTGCCGATAAGTCTGTTTTCCATAAGTATTCCTCCCGAAATATAAGGTTTCAACGCCGAAAAAACGGCTGCATCACAAAAAAATATTATACGCCCTAACAAGGGGCGTGTCAATGCCCGCAAAGCAAAAACCCGCCGGAACGAAACCGGCGGGCACAGGAAAGCTTACGCTTCGCCATTACCGAAGGGCTCTTCCAGAAAGCGGAAGCCGGGCTGCTCTTCGCACAGCTCCTTCATCAGGCGTTTGAAGGCGTTGGCGCTGCGCCCCAGGTTTTCGTAAAGCAGGGGCGCGTGCACTGCCACCACCGTTACTGGCTCGAAAATATCCGTTAAGCAATCGTGCAGAGCGTCCATATTGCGGCCGAAATATTCCGGCAGATTAAGGTCTTCGGCAAACCGGGCGTGCAGCGCGGCGGGGGAAGAAACGTGAAACCCATCCAAAAACACGTATTTCATAGGTCAGTTCCCCCCGTAAAGCAAGGTAAAGGTTTCGTAATGGTTCTCGGTATAGTAAATGAGGCCGTCGTTGGAGAAAACGATGCGCTTCGCGCCGCGGCTGCGCGCGCCGAGGGTATCGATATCGCATTCGTAATACGTGCGCCCGCTTTTTTCGGGCAGAAGCCCCTCGTAATTGCCGAAGCGGCTGCCGCCGATGCACTTGCCGGGGGCGTATTTTTCAAGGCTGCCGCCGTTCCAGCCAAGCTTTTCGGCCTCTTTTTTGGTGATGAAGTTCTGCGGCAGTTTGCCGTAGGTATGGATATACAGGGCAACGTCTTCCTTCGAGGTGTAAACGCCGTTTTCATCAAGCTTTGCATCCTGCGCCCCGGGCGCGGCGGTGCTTTGGGCTTCATCGGTTCCCGCCGCATCCCCTGTTTCCTCCGGCGGGGCGTTGGCGCGGGTATCCTGCGGGGTTTCATCGGTGGGCTCGCCGGGAACCA
>JAEEGL012235170.1_pt1 | contig 10560 bp, 6 predicted proteins | sample 9134231 | NCBI WGS metagenome assembly JAEEGL01 (sample SAMN16246548, study PRJNA631951) | gut metagenome | biome: gut microbiome; feature: rumen; material: fiber-attached | host: Bos | place: Iran: Karaj | collected 2018-10
AGGACATGAAGTTTTGTTCTTAAAAAGATTGTCTATGGGACCGTTAAAACTAGATGACTCTCTGGCTCCTGGATTATATCGTCATTTAACAAACGAAGAAATCAGCATTTTAAAACAATTTTAATGTAGCTATTTACTTATACATTTATACTAAAAAATGAGACAAAATTAAAAAAGTATTATAAAACAAGAGGTTACATTATTTGTAACCTCTTGTTCGCATCACCACTTAGTCTAACATATAGTCAAAGTTAATGGTTATTTATTAGTGCTTCGGTACCAGTTTTTCCGTACCACCCATGTATGGCTGTAATGCCTTGGGAATATTTACGGAACCGTCCGCATTCAGATTGTTCTCTAAAAATGCAATCAACATTCTTGGAGGTGCAACCACAGTATTGTTTAATGTATGGGCAAAGTATTTGTTCTTATCTTTGTCCTTCACCTTGATACCAAGACGTCTAGCCTGAGCATCTCCAAGGTTTGAGCAAGAACCTACTTCGAAATACTTCTGCTGTCTGGGGCTCCAAGCCTCAACATCACAGCTCTTTACCTTTAAGTCAGCCAAATCGCCGGAGCAGCATTCCAAGGTACGAACCGGAATATCCAATGAGCGGAACAAATCAACGGTGTTCTGCCACAACTTATCGTACCAAACCTTGGAATCTTCCGGTTTACATACTACGATCATTTCCTGCTTTTCAAACTGGTGAATACGGTAAACACCACGTTCTTCAATACCGTGAGCTCCTTTTTCCTTTCTGAAGCAAGGAGAATAAGAAGTCAAAGTATAAGGAAGCTTTTCTTCATCATTTAAGGTATCAATGAACTTTCCAATCATGGAATGTTCAGATGTACCGATGAGGTAAAGGTCTTCTCCTTCGATTTTGTACATCATAGCATCCATTTCATCGAAGGACATAACACCGGTTACTACGTTGGAACGAATCATAAAAGGAGGTACACAGTAAGTAAATCCACGGTCAATCATAAAGTCTCTCGCATAAGCGATTACTGCAGAATGAAGACGGGCGATATCTCCCATTAAATAGTAAAATCCGTTTCCGGCAACCTTTCCTGCTGCTTCCAAATCGATTCCGTCAAAGCGTTCCATAATGTCTGTGTGATAGGGAACTTCAAAATCAGGAGTCAAAGGCTCGCCGAATTTTTCAATTTCCACATTGCAGGAATCATCTTTTCCGATGGGTACGGAAGGATCGATAATGTTGGGAATTACCATCATACGCTTTTTGATTTCTTCGTTTAATTCAGACTGACGGGCTTCCAACTCGGATAAACGTTCAGCGTTTGCGGTAACCTGAGCTTTTACAGCTTCTGCCTCTTCTTTTTTGCCTTCCTTCATCAATACACCGATTTGTTTCGAAAGGGTATTTCTCTGAGCACGAAGGTCATCACCTTCCTGCTGAACCTGACGTACTTCCTGATCCAGTTCAATTACCTCATCTACCATAGGCAACTTATGATCCTGGAATTTCTTCTTGATGTTTTCCTTTACAACATCCGGATTTTCTCTTAAAAACTTAATATCTAACATAAGTTTCTCCTCACTCTCCGACCATGGCTTTTGGCCCCGCCGGAATCTTTTTCGTTGATTTAAAATTCTCCCTTAAGCGGATATTTGTCCGTAAGAGATTTTACAATAGCACGAGCCTTTTCTACTCCTGCTTCCTGTTCTTTGATCACTGTAGCAATTGCTTCCGCAACCTGATCGAAGTCTTCGGTATTTAAGCCACGACTGGTTGCAGCCGGTGTTCCAAGACGAATTCCTGAAGTAACAAAAGGAGACTTAGGATCGTTGGGCACCGTATTCTTGTTTGCTGTAATGTGAGCCTGATCCAACAATGCTTCAATTGCCTTTCCGGTTAAGCCGTTAGGAACCAAATCCACAAGCATGAGATGATTGTCTGTACCACCGGATACAATCTTAATATCACGGTTCATCAAACCATTTGCCAAAGCCTGTGCATTGTCGATGATGTTCTTAGCATAGGTCTTAAATTCCGGTGACAATGCTTCTTTAAAGCATACTGCCTTTGCTGCTACTACATGCATCAAAGGACCACCCTGAATTCCGGGGAATACTGCTTTATTGAAGTTGTATTTTTCATTTGCTTCATTGGTAGCAAGAATCAAACCACCACGAGGTCCGCGTAAGGTCTTGTGAGTAGTGGTGGTAACAATGTCGGCATAAGGTACCGGAGACATATGATATCCGGTAGCAACCAATCCGGCAATATGTGCCATATCTACCATAAGAACTGCACCTACGCTGTCAGCAATTTCTCTGAATTTCTTGAAATCAATTGCTCTTGCATAGGCACTTGCTCCGGCAATAATCATCTTAGGCTTGCATTCTTTCGCAATCTTTGCCACTTCGTCATAGTCAATAAAACCATCATCGTTTACACCATAAGGTACGATGTTGAAGTATTTACCTGAGAAGTTTACCGGGCTTCCGTGAGTCAAATGTCCGCCGTGATCCAAGCTCATACCCATAATGGTATCTCCCGGTTCACATACTGCAAACTGAACTGCCATATTTGCCTGAGCTCCGGAATGGGGCTGAACATTTGCGTATTCAGCTCCAAAGAGTTCCTTTGCTCTTTCTCTTGCTAATTCTTCCGCTACGTCTACTACTTCGCATCCACCGTAATAACGCTTTCCGGGATATCCCTCTGCGTATTTGTTGGTCAATACGGAACCCATAGCCGACATTACTGCGGGGCTAACCCAGTTTTCAGAAGCAATCAATTCGATGTGTTCACTCTGACGGGCAAACTCATCACAGATTACCTTTGCGATTTCCGGGTCTACATTCTTAATATCATCAATGCTGTACATTCTTTTTTCTCCTTTTTCCTTTTCTTTTTATATCAAGCCCGAAGGCTGATGTGTAATTAAACAATCAAGCCTTCGTTTTCTTTTGTGGCTTTCTGAGCCTTAGGCTTTTTCTTTTTTGTAGTCTCATTCTTAGATGCCTTGGAGTTTGCTCTCATTAAGAACCAAAGCTCTGTTGCAAGGCAGATAGATGAGTAAGTACCGGTGATTACACCAACCAACAAAGGAAGGGCGAATTCACGAATACTTGAAGTACCCAAGATCAAAAGCATAAGTACCATGATTGCAGTAGTAACTGAAGTGGTAACTGATCTTGACAATGTCTGAGAAATACTCTCGTTTGCCACCTTTGCAAGAGACTCTTTGTCTTTCTTTACGGTAGTAGCAAGGTTCTCACGAATACGGTCAAAAATAACGATGGTATCGTTTACGGAATAACCGATTACTGTCAACATACATGCAATGAAAGGACTTCCTACTGAGATTCTTGCCACTGCATACAATGCCAATACGACCAAAACGTCATGAATCAATGCAATAACTGCAGATCCACCGAAACGCAAATCCTTGAATCGAACCCAGATATATAACAGAATCAACAAGGTTGCAACCAATACTGCGATTAAAGACTGACGTCTCATTTCTCCACCGATGGTAGAAGAAATATTTTCAGAAGAAATAGCATCCTCGGTTACACCGAACTTTTCTTCAAACATTGCGTTTAATGCTTCACGTTCTTCCAATGCCAAAGTACGTGTCTTAAAGATTACACCGTTTCCGTCATCCACCTTCTGTGTCTGGATATCATTGTCTCCGGTAATTTCAGATACCAAAGGAACGATATCGGAATCAATTTCTTCGATAGAGTATTCTTTGTCGAAGGTTACGGTTGTAGATGTACCACCTAAGAATTCCAAGCTATAGTTTAAAGCATTTCCGGAAACACCGTGAATCAACATGCTTCCCACACCGGTTAAAATAATTACTGCAGAAAGGATGAAGAACACTGCCTTCTTTCCAATGAAATCCAAAACCTTAACTTCTTTTGCCTTACCGTAAGCCTTTTCGGAACGGATACCAATGGCATAGAAGCTGTTCAAAATCCATCTTGTAATTACAAGAGCTGTGAACATGGACAAAAGTACACCGATTGCCAATGTAACGGCGAATCCCTTAACAGTACCGGAACCAAGTACACCAAGTACTGCTGCTACGATTAATGTTGTAATGTTTCCGTCCAAGATAGCAGAAAGCGCTTTTTTGAAACCAGAATCGATAGCTGATTTTACTTCCTTACCGGCAGCAATTTCTTCACGGATACGAGCGAAGATAATAACGTTGGCATCCACTGCCATACCGATGGAAAGGATGATACCTGCAATACCCGGAAGGGTTAAGGTAATATCATACAAGTAAAGAATTGCCATCATAATGGATGCATAAATTCCAAGGGCCAAAGATGCAGCCAATCCAGGAAGTAAATACATCACAATCATAAATACCATGATAATTACCAAACCGATGATTGCAGCCTTGAAGGAAGTAGAAAGTGCGTCACTACCTAAAGTAGCACCAACTACACGAGACTGTAATTCTGTTAATGTAACATTCAAACCACCGATTCGAATATAAGAAGCCAAGTTTTCTGCTTCTTCATAAGAACTCATACCGTTGATTACACAGTTTCCGTCGGTAATTGCATTTTGTACTGCAGGAACAGAAACAAAGGCATTATCATAATAAATACCAATGGTATCTTTGTTATTTGCATAAGCCACTGCTGTAGCCTCTGCAAAAGCCTCAGTTCCCTCATCATTTAAGGAAACAGATACGACAGGCTCCTGTGCTCCAGTTGTCTGATCTGTTTCATACTGAGCTGCTGCCGTTTCTACTTCAGAACCGGTTAACACAATATCTCCAGATGCTTCCAACTCTTCAATGGTGAAGTTTAATACATAGTTTCCGCTAGTACTGTCATAAGAGTAGTTCTCTTCACCTGCGTCATTTAAATGACGGATAAAGTATAAGTTACCGGGTGAACCCAACTCTTCCAAAAGAGCGTTGGCATCTTTTACACCGGGAACTTCTACGGTAATTCGATCATCACCTACAATGTAAACAGATGCTTCTGTTGTAGAGTTTTCTCCAAGATCGGAATCCACACGCTGCTGTAATTTGTAGCGGGTATCTTCCAAATCCTCTGCTGAGAAATCTCCCTCTGCCTGATAAGTAACACTAACACCTCCGGCAAGATCAAGACCAAGCTTTAAGCTGTCTTCTCCCCCTTCATTGGTGGCTTTGATAATGGTTGTGGCATAAAATCCAAGTCCGGCAATCAAACCGATTACAAGGATTAAGCTTAAAAACCCTTGCCACTTTTTCATACGTTTCATTTCCTCTTATTTCTCCTATCCTTTTTATTCTTCAGCGCCGGCTTCTGCAGCTTTAATCATAATGGCGCATTCCACACGCTTTTTCTGAAGAGCACAACCCACATCATAGCATCCGCGAATATCCCCTTCAAAATGATACGCATTGGCTGCGCATCCACCGCTGCAATAATATTTTGCGAAGCAGCTTCTGCATTTTTCTCTGGAGTAAACATTGCATCCCTTAAACTCTGTCTGAAGTTCGGTGTTTTCAATTCCCTTCCAGACATCTCCCATCTTAAATCCTTCGTTTCCAACGAACTGATGGCAGGGATACAATTCTCCCGAAGGCGTTACCGCCATATATTCCGTACCGGAACCGCAACCGCTGAGACGCTTGTAAACACAAGGGCCTCCTTCCAAATCGATCATGAAATGGAAGAAATTAAATTCTTTGTCCGTTCCGTGACGTTTCACCATTTCTTTTGCCAAAGCATCGTATTCTTCAAAAAGCTTCGGCAAATCCTCTTCCCGAAGGGCGTAGTCCTCATTTTCAGGAGCAACTACCGGCTCAACGGAAATCTGCTTAAATCCCAAATCTGCAAGATGTAACACATCCTTTGAGAAATCCAGATTGTTTCTTGTAAAGGTTCCTCTGGCATAGTACTTATCCTGATTTCTGCTTTCTGCAAACTTCTGGAATTTTGGAGTTACAATATCGTAACTTCCGTCTCCTCGCTGGAAAGGTCGCATCATATCGTGGATTTCTTTTCGTCCATCGATACTGAGTACTACATTTCCCATTTCCTTGTTACAAAAGTCCATTACTTCGTCGTTTAAAAGAACGCCGTTTGTAGTTAAGGTAAAGCGGAAATTCTTGTCGTATTCTTTTTCCAAAGAACGACCGTAAGCAACTAAGTCTTTCACTACCTGCCAGTTCAAAAGAGGCTCTCCACCGAAGAAATCCACTTCCAAATTTCTTCTGCTGCCGGAATTCTTTACTAAGAAATCCAAGGCCTGTTTTCCTACTTCAAAAGGCATAAGCTCTGCCTTTTTTCCATGGTACAATCCCTCTTCCGCAAAACAGTATTTGCAGGAAAGATTACAATCATGAGCGATATGTAAGCAAAGGGCTTTTACCACGGTAGGACGCTTGGTGTAATCCACAACCCGGTCTTCGTAAATGTCCTTTGTGAACAATTCTTCATTTTTTTCTAATTCTGCTACCTCATCATAAGCTTCGGCGATGTCCGAAGCGCTTACCCCCGAGTTGGCAGCGGACAGTTTTGCTACAATCTCCTCTTTTGATAAGGATTCATAGTCCGCAATAATGTCATAAGTAATATCATCCACTACGTGAATGGCTCCACTATTTACGTCTAATACTATGTTGAATCCATTGTTTTTATACTGATGTATCAAAGCAACAAATTCCTTTCTAAAAAACTCTTAATTAAACGCACAAACGACCGAGCTATGAAAAGCTCGGTCTTTCTATGTGCTATAAAATTTTAAATATTATTATTTATTGTTTTCACAGCTCTGGTTTCCTACTGTACAGCTTGTCTTGCATGCAGACTGGCAAGATGTCTGGCATTCACCACATCCACCTTTTTTCACTGTGTTCTGAAGTCTCTTTGTGTTTAAAGTTTTGATATGTTTCATAAGATTATCCTCCTAATAAAATTCTTTTCACAACGCACAAATTATACCATAAACCCCTATAAATAGGAAGAACTTTTCCTAAGAAATGAATTTATTCACAATTTCCACGATTTTTTCTTCTTTTACCGGCTTGCCCACGTATCCGTCAAATCCCATTTCCAAGTATTTATTCTCATCTGTAGAGGAGGAATTTGCCGTCATAATCACAAAAGGAGTATCCCGGTTTGGACCTACCTCTCCCCGGCGAATTCGGGTCAAAATTGTAGGGCCTGTCAGTCTCGGCATCAAGTCATCCAAAAATACCAAATCAAAGTGTTCTTTTTGTAATAATTCCAAAGCAGCAACACTGTTTTTCTCCGTGATAATCCTAGCACCGGAAGGAGCCAAAAAGGCTTCCGCCACCTTCAGATTCATCTCATTGTCATCCACCACTAAGAATTTTCTTCCGGCTACCACTTCGATTTTTCTGGTCATGGGATTGTATTCTCCCACCTCTTTTCGGTATTCGCCGATACTCTTTTCGTTTACCACCTTTTGGGTAATCTCAATGGTAAAGGTAGAACCCACATCATACTGACTCACTACAGAAATGCGTCCGCCCATCAAAGTTAAAATCTTTTTAGAAAGGGAAAGTCCCAATCCCGTACCTTCTATGCTTCGGTTTTTCTCCAAATCGATTCGATGGAAATTTTGGAAGAGGGAATCCAAATCCTCCTGCCGGATTCCAACCCCCGTATCCCGAATACTTGCCACCAAGTGAACGAATTCTCCTTCCACTTCTCCCTGAACTTCAAAACCTACCTGTCCACGCTTTGTGTATTTCACTGCATTGTCCAAAACATTGTGGAGCACCTGCTTTAAGTGCTCTTTGTCTCCTATTAACAAATCCGGCAGTTTTTCATCCAAACAAAGTTCAAACTCCAAGCGTTTCTCCGCAGCAGCGTTTTTTGTCTCATAGCTCAGCTCATCCACCAGCTCGGACAAGTGATAACGGTTGTCGGAGATTTCCAATTTTCCTGCCTCCATTTTGGAAATATCCAACACATCGTTGATAATGGTAAGCAGCACATTTCCGGATTCTTTCATATCCTTTGCATAGGAAAGGGTGTCTTCCTCATTGGAGCTTTTCAAAATCATGTCGTTAATTCCCAATATGGCATTCATAGGCGTTCGAATCTCATGAGACATACTGGCAATAAAAATACTCTTCGCCTGGCTGGCACTGTTTGCCTCTTCCCTGGCCTGTTCCAACTGCTGTCTGGTTTCCACAAGGCTTAGATAATCGCTGGTTTCCAAAGCCAAATACAAAATAAACAAGGCATAGGAAGAAAAGAGTCCTGTTACCTTCAACTGTCCGTTCATCAAGGGCTGCATTATAGACCCCAGTACAATCATCAAAATACTTCCAAAAAGAGCGAATCGTTCTCTGGTATTAAATCGATTAAAGTGACGGATATAAAGATAAAAGGCATATGCCGCATAAATCAGCGCCGGGAAATATCCTGCCCAGAAATACATTGGTCCCTTTGTATATCCCTCTTTCAATCCGTGATAGGTAAAGATCCACTCCGTAACCGGGTTCAAAACCACCACCGCAGTAGCCAAAATCAAAACTGCCTGATTGAACTGCCGCATTTGCTTTCGATATTTGTAATTCGTAAACCGCTCCAAATACATACAAAAAGCAAACAAGGTCAAATGCCCCCAGGTAAACTGGGTGGAATCCACCAAAACCGCTAAATAATGTCCAAGAGTGCCCCCTTTATAATTATCTAATACTATGGGTGCAATCACCTCGTTTATGTTCCAGAAAAGGACTGCATAGGCCATAAAACGGAAGGTTCTTGTGGTTTGCTTTCCACTCCCCCATATTTTCATCTGCATAAAAACAACAATAATCAGATTAAAAAATATGGAGCCGATTTCATATGAAATTTTATTGTATTCACGAATAAAATCTATTAACATTGCAACCTCTTCCTTGCTTCCTGTGCTGTTGCATCATACAACTCCAATAACAACGGGGTTTCTTCTCTCAAATCCACCAAATCCATAATATCTGCATCCTGGTCGAATAACCGCTTTCCAATTTCTTCCAACCTTTGGGCCCGTTGAGCCAATTCCTCAGCTCCAATAGTTCTTGCATTGGACTTTAAGGCATGAACATAAATCACATATTCTTTAAAATTATTCTCTGTCAGAGAATCCCTGATGTGGTTCATCTTGTCCTGGGCAGTATCGTAAAAACTTTTCAACACTTCTTTGTAAAGCTGTTCGTCCTCCAAATTATCCATGGCTTTGTTTTTATCAATGTGACCTATAGCATCCGGCAAAAAGCTTTGGAGGACCTCTTTTAATTTTTGAATCTCAATGGGCTTACTGATATATCCGTCAAAACCCATAGACAGATACTTTTGTTCCGAATCGGACAGGGCATCCGCAGTTACCACAATAAAAGGGGTATCGTAATTCAAATGATCCGGATCGGACTTTACTTCCAAAAGCAAGGCTTCTCCGTCCACATTTGGCATAAACGCGTCCGTCAATACAATATCGAATTTCTTTTTCTTTAGGACCGCAAGCGCTTCCTCCCCGCCGGGTTCCGCTACGATTCGGGCCTTTGTACTACTAAGAAGTCCGTTGAGCACCTTTAGATTCATTTCGTTGTCGTCCACGATCAAAATACTCTTTTCCCATACCTCAATATCCGATACCGTCTCCCTTTGGATGGTTTGAATATTCTTTTGTCTGGCGCCAATGGTCTCTTCGTCCTGAATCTTTTGGGGGATTGCCACAAAGGTTACCGTCCCCATTCCGTAATTACTGGTAACACGGATTTCTCCTCCCATTTTGTCCAAAATACCCTTTACAATGGTAAGACCGATTCCGGTTCCTTCTACATTTTTGTTTTTGTCACTATCCACTCGCTGATACTGCTCAAACAAATTCTCTAAATCCGTAGGACGAATCCCGATTCCCGTATCGGATATCTGAGCATAGAGATTTAAATCATTCCCCTGTCGTTCTCCTCTAAGAGAAAATACCACCGCACCCTGATGGGTATATTTTACTGAATTGTTTAGGATATTTATGAGCACCTGTTGGATACGAACCCCATCTCCAACCAAATGCTCCGGCAAATCCTCATCCACATCCATAAAAAACTGTAATCCCTTGTCCTTTGCCCGGGCAGAAATAATAATATTCATATCTTCCAAATAGTCCGTCAGGTGATAAGGGGTATTTGCAATATTCCAATCCCCTTTTTCAATCTTGGAAATATCCAAAACGTCGTTAATAACGGAAAGAAGAGCATTTCCGGCATTTTTCATATCGGTGGCGTATTCCAGTGTCTTTTTCTCCTTGCTGTGTGCAAGAATCATTTCATTTAAGCCAAGATACGCATTTAAAGGAGTGCGGATTTCATGAGACATATTGGCAAGGAAGATACTTTTATCCTCATTGGCTTTTTGTGCCTCTTTTTTGGCAACCTCCAAAGATTCGTTGGCATCAATCAAACTACGGTAATCCTCTGTCTCCACAGTCAAATACAAAATAAACAGACCTAAGGATGCAAATAGACCCGTGATGGAAATCTGGGAATTAATCACAGGCTGAAGGGATATACCGGAAGCCACCACCAAAATAACGGTAAAGATTGCCTTTC
>JAEEGL013098757.1_pt1 | contig 10560 bp, 9 predicted proteins | sample 9134231 | NCBI WGS metagenome assembly JAEEGL01 (sample SAMN16246548, study PRJNA631951) | gut metagenome | biome: gut microbiome; feature: rumen; material: fiber-attached | host: Bos | place: Iran: Karaj | collected 2018-10
CGTAGAGACACCATATAGCCCCGACCGTCCTGCCGCTGTTCCGGTCGACGATCGTCATCAGCAGGTTTCCCGCCGTTTCACGTCCTTCCGGCAGCATGCCGTCAAACTCATCTTCCGCCCGGGAAAATGCTGTTTCCGAAGGGAAAAAGCGCTCCAGATCCTTGGCATGGTGTTCTACGCTGTATTTCCGGAACCGTTCGAATTCAGCGGCGTCCATCCGACGGAGCTCAGCTGCTTTCCGCACTTCTTTCATTCCTGCGTCTGCGGCCTCCAGCGCACCTGGCCCGGCGCAGGCTCCGCGGGAGCCTGTCTCCTTATGCCCAGCAGGGATATCGCCTTCGAGCTTCCTCCGTTTATGCTGGCGACCAGGCCGGAAAGGCTTCGATAATCTCTGGGAGCGCTTCCGTTGCCGTGGAGATTGTGGGCGGCGAACGCCCCGCCGCGCTTGGAGATATATACCGTATGCACCTGACGGCGGATGTCGTGTCTGTCGTTGTACAGAGTAAGTATGAAATCGTCGCACAGCTCACCGATGCCGTCGAATTCACGCTCGTCGGCGGTAAACGACGTCCAGTAGCCCTGTCGGACAAAGAAGTCTCTTATCGCCTTGGGCGCCGTTCCCCATCTCCCCGAAAGTACCATTCCGTCCCGTTCGAAGGCGTCGATAAGAAGGGTCAGGCTCGGCTCCCCTCCTCTTTCCAGCGACCGGAGCGCGTTGTACGCGGCTATGATCTCGCAGCCCGAGTGACGGATCGTGCTGGCGCCGAACCGCATATCTCCGTATGCGGCCTGATCTTCGATATAGCCCCCGAACCCTGCCACGCGCTCGATATGCGACAGGAAACGCTCAGCGTTCCGCGCCGCGTTTCTGAACTTCCTGCGCGTGAAGCGCTGGATGGCGCGAAGACGTTCAAAGAACCATAACACTGCGCCCGGCCGCACGTGCGAAGGTATGAATCCGAACACGGCTTCAGCGATCGCGCTTTTAAGTTTTTTCCATCTTCTGTTCCGTGTCTCTTTCATATCTGCCACCGTCCGCGGACTTCTATACTCCCGACCAGAGCCGCGTTTTGCTTATACCGTATTCTATCATGACGTGCGGCACTATTCAATTGTATTGACGTCCCGCGCCTCTTCTTCCCCTCCGCTCCGGGCGGGCTCAAATAGTGCTTGATAAACCAATATCTTTGACGTATAATGATTTTTACGCGTGATAATACCTAACAATGGAGACAAACCATGCAAAAGCTTAAAAACAGAAGGGGCATACTGCGGCCGCAGCTCAAGAAGTACGGCCCGGCGTACCTTCTCGGACTTATAACGCTTCTGATGGTGGACTACGTTGAACTGTTCGTGCCGAAGCTGATCGGCGAGGCTACGGACGGCCTCGCAGCCCACCTTCTCGACGTGCGCGGCATTCTGATCATAGCGGGCAAGATCGTCCTCTGCGGACTTGCCGTCATGTTCGGACGCTTCTGGTGGCGCCGCTTCATCTTCGGCTCCGCGCGGAAGATCGAGCGCGCGCTCAGAGACCAGATGTTCGAGCATCTCGAGACGCTGCCGCTCAGATATTTCAACACGCACAAGACCGGCGATCTCATGGCTTATTTCACGAACGACCTGGAAGCCGTCCGCATGGCCATCGGCCCGGCCGTCGTCACAAGTTTCGACGCCACCGTCCTCACCCTGCTCGTGCTCTACCGGATGATGACATACGTAAGCGTGAAGCTGACGCTGTTCGCCATGATCCCCATGGCCGCGATAGCTCTGTTCGGATACTTCTTCGGGGAGGTATTCGAGCGCCGCTATTCCAAGATGCAGAAAGCCTTTGCCGAACTCAGCGACTACGCTCAGGAGAGCATCTCAGGCGAGCGCGTCGTCAAGGCCTTCGTACAGGAGAAAAAGCAGTACGCTGCTTTCAGGGAAGTCAATGAAAAGAAGCGCAGGGCGACCATGCGCGTCGTCAGGCTCGACGCGGCGTTCGGTCCCATCCTCCACTTCCTCGTCGGTCTGACGTACGTCGTCGCCATCCTTCTCGGCGGTTACTTCACGATAGTCGGAGACATGACTCTCGGCCGCTTTGTGGCTTTCAACGTATACATCGGTTCTATGGTGTGGCCGATGCTGGCCATGGGCGAGAGCGTGACCATCATCTCTCAGGGAATCGCCGGACTCGACAGGCTCCATGAGATACTTGACGAGACTTCGGATATAACCGATCCGGAAGACCCGGACGACGTCACCGAGCTCCTCGGCGGCATCTCCGTCAGAAACATGTCCTTCGACTACCGGGAGGATCTGCCGGAGGCGCTGCATGACATCAATCTCGAGATAGCCCCGGGCGAGACCCTCGCCGTCATGGGCAGGACCGGTTCCGGCAAGAGCACGCTCGTGAACCTGCTCTGCCGCATGTACGACGTGAGCAAGGGCGAGATAGATTTTGACGGGCACGACGTGCGGAAGATCCCTCTGTCTGTGCTCCGCCGGGGCATAGCCTATGTCCCTCAGGACAACTTCCTCTTCTCGGATACCCTCGCGGGCAATATATCTTTCGGAAAGGCCGACGCCACCGAAGAAGAGATCATCGCGGCCTCCGAGGCTGCTCAGCTGCACAGCGACGTGCTGGACTTCCCCGAAGGATATGCTACGGTCGTAGGCGAGCGCGGAGTCACCCTTTCCGGCGGTCAGAAGCAGCGCGCTTCCATTGCGCGCGCCCTGCTCAAGGACAGCCCCATACTAATCCTCGACGACTCTCTCAGCGCCGTCGACACGGACACGGAGGAGACTATTCTTGAAAACCTCAAGAAGATCCGGGCCGGAAAGACCACCATCATTATAGCCCACCGCGTCTCCACAGTGCAGAACGCCGACAACGTGCTCGTGCTCGAGGACGGACGCGTGGCACAGTACGGCAGTTACGCGGAACTCGCCGAAGCCCCCGGCATCTTCCGTGAAATGGCAGAAAAACAGCGTCTGGAGCAGCAGCTCCAGACTGAAGAATAAGGGGGTGACCGCTCTATGGCTCAGATGAAAAATGAGACTGCGGAGACCTCCTCCGGTAAGGGCGTGTTCCTCCGTATACTTTCCTACGCGCGCCCGTACATAAAGTCGATGCTCGTGTGCTTCGCCCTGGTACTGGCGGTCACGGCGCTCAACCTCTACAGGCCCATACTCATAGGACGCGCCATCGACGGATATATAGAGGGCTACGCAAGACCTCTCGCCTGCGTATCCCCCGAAGATGCGGACGTCGAATTCGACGGCTTGTATCTCTCCCGGGACGAAAACGCCGAGTCGGACAGTTACGCGATCCTTGTCTATTACTCCGAAAACTACTACTTTGTCCGCGACCTCACCGCGCAGCAGGCAGAGGAGCTCTCCGCCCTGACCGGCGAAGAACTCTCCAGTGCCATTGAAAACGGCGCCGCCATCACCTTCCCCTCCGCGGATGGCAAGTCCGAATACACGGGCCGGCTCCTTGACCGCGACGAACTGTCGGTCCTGCGGAAAGGCGATCACGACGGCATAATCCGCATCGGCATCGAGTATCTTATCGTGCTGGCAGTAACGCTGCTCTGCGAACTCAGTATGGTGTGGTTCCTCCAGCGAACCGGACAGAACATCATCTTCGACGTGCGCCAGCAGACCTTCGAGCATCTGCACACCCTGCCGCTGCGGTTCTTCGATACGAACCCCGTGGGCAGACTAGTCACGAGGGTCTCGAACGACGTCGATTCCCTGGAACGGCTTTTCACCCAGGTCATAGTCAAGCTGTTCAGCAACACGGTGCTCATCATCGGCTACGCGGTAGTCATGATAAGGATAAATTTCAGACTTGCACTGCTGTGCTTTATCTTCCTGCCGTTCATATTTGTACTCACCTATATCTTCAGGACCACGGTAAGAAAGATCTACAGGATAATACGCACGAAGATCTCAAACCTCAACGCCTTCCTGTCTGAAAATATTTCAGGCATGAAGCTCATCCAGCTCTTCGTTAGGGAGAAGAGCAAGTCCGACGACTTCAAAGGCCGGACTACCGATCTTTTCCGCTCCCAGATGAAGGAGCTCCTGGCATTCTCCCTGTTCCGCCCGGGCATCGCGTTCCTGGCTAACTTCGCTCTGGCGACCCTCGTCTACCGCAGCGGCGTGTCCGTTCTTGCCGGAGCGCTCACTCTCGGCACGATGTATGTCTTCACGAACTATATCCGCTCCTTCTTCCAGCCGATAGAGGAGCTCGCGGAGCAGTTCTCATCCCTGCAGAACGCTCTGGCCTCCGCTGAAAAGATCTTCACGGTGCTGGATGAGGAAAACACCATAAAAGAACCGGACGATCCGTTCATACCGGAGACAGTCGAAGGCAGGATAGAGTTCCGGAACGTATGGTTCGCCTATGAGAACGAGGACTACGTCCTCCGCGACGTGAGCTTTGTGATAGAGCCGGGTCAGAAGGTCGCTTTCGTCGGCGCTACCGGTGCCGGAAAGTCGTCCATCCTCAACCTCATCGGCCGATATTACGATATACAGAAGGGCGAGATCCTTCTGGACGGCGTGGACATCCGCCGCTACCGCACCTCCGATCTGCGCCGTGCCATCGGTCAGGTCCAGCAGGACGTCTTCGTATTTACCGGCGACATAAAGAGCAACATACGTCTGCTCGACGAGTCCATTACGGACGAGCAGATCCGCCTTGCTGCACATGCCGTCAACGCCGACCGCTTTATCGATCAGCTCCCAGGCGGTTATGACGAGCCCGTTACGGAACGCGGCTCCACCCTGTCCGCCGGACAGCGCCAGCTTCTGAGCTTCGCCAGAACGCTGGCTTATGATCCGAGGATCCTTGTCATGGATGAAGCCACGGCCAATATAGACACAGAGACGGAAGGCCTCATACAGGACGCCCTCGAGCGGCTGATGCAGGGACGCACGACCATCATGGTCGCCCACCGGCTCTCCACGATCCAGCACGCGGACAACATAATCGTCATGCACAAGGGGCGCATCCGCGAGAGCGGCACGCATCAGGAGCTCCTTCAGCATAACGGGATCTACAAAAAACTGTACGAACTGCAGCATTGACGAGGGACCCTGTCCTGCAGATACGAAGCGCGGGCATCCCGGCCGCTCTGACGGTGAAGACCGTCGGTCTGGTCCGGGTGCCCGCGTTTCCTGTTTTCAAGATCTGGGCCGGGAACCTTTATTTAAGGGCCGCAAAACCCTTTTCCAGATCTGCGATGATGTCGTCGATGTGCTCCGTGCCGATGGACAGCCGTATCGTGTTCTGATGTATGCCGGCAGCTTCGAGTTCTTCATCCGTAAGCTGTGAGTGCGTTGTGGTGGCCGGGTGTATCACCAGCGATTTCACGTCCGCGACGTTTGCCAGCAGCGAGAAGATCTCCAGTCCGTCGATGAATCTGAACGCCTCTTCCTTCCCGCCCTTGATATCGACGGTGAAGATGGAGCCGCCGCCGTTGGGGAAGTATTTCTCATAGAGCGCGTGGTCGGGATGATCGGGGAGCGACGGATGGTAGACCCTCTCCACCTGCGGGTGCTTCACAAGGTAATCGATGACCTTCTTCGTGTTCTCAACGTGACGCTCGATGCGAAGAGAGAGCGTCTCTGTGCCCTGGAGCAGCAGGAACGCCGCAAAGGGCGAGATGCAGGCGCCGGTGTCGCGGAGCAGTATAGCTCGGATATATGTCACGAAGGCAGCGGGACCCGCCGCGTCGGTGAATCTCACCCCGTGGTAGCTCGGGTTGGGCTCGCTGATCCAGGGATACCTTCCTGAGGCGGCCCAGTCGTATGTACCGCCGTCAACGATAACTCCGCCGAGCGTGGTGCCGTGCCCGCCGATGAACTTGGTTGCCGAGTGAACGACGATATCCGCGCCGTGCTCGAGCGGCCGGATAAGGTACGGCGTGCCGAACGTGTTGTCTATGACCAGCGGAAGGCCGTGCTTGTGTGCTATAGCCGCAAGGGCGTCGATGTCCGGTATGTCGCTGCTCGGGTTGCCGAGGGTCTCCACATAAACGGCCTTCGTATTCGGACGGATGGAAGCCTCCACCTCCTCGAGGGCGTGTACGTTGACCAGCGTGGACTCTATGCCGTAGAGCGGTAACGTATGGGCCAGCAGGTTGGAAGTGCCGCCGTATATGGTCTTCTGCGCCACTATATGCTCTCCCCTGCTCGCCAGTGCCTGGATCGTGTAAGTGATGGCCGCCGCTCCGGATGCCACCGCAAGAGCTGCGACTCCTCCCTCGAGAGCCGCTATGCGCTCTTCGAACACGCCCTGCGTGGAGTTGGTGAGACGTCCGTAGATATTGCCGGCATCCGCAAGGCCGAACCGGTCGGCCGCATGCTGGGCGTTGTGGAATACATAGCTGGTGGTCGCGTAGATTGGTACCGCGCGTGCGTCGCTTGCCGGATCGGGCTGCTCCTGGCCTACGTGGAGCTGAAGGGTCTCGAATTTATAGTTAGACATGTTGTATACCTCTTTCTCATATTAATATCGATTATCGGCCGGTCAGTCAGCGTTTACAGCGGCACATTCGTCCTTGTCTGGAGTTCTTCCTGACCAGCGTTTCTATCCGGTGTCTGATCATTTACGTTCTCACTCCCGGTCGTTATCTGATGATCGGATGATATCATGGCTTACCGCCCCTGTCCAATATCCTATCTATATGGTTGGTTATAGGCCGGGCCTATAACTGGAACATCCCGCCTCTCATGAGGCGGGATGCTTTCTTTTATCCTGTCATTATAATATATATGCGCTATGCGTGTTCTTCCTGATACCTTTTAAGATAGCGGTCAAGTTCTTCGATATAAAGCTGAGCCATGCTGCTGAGGATCATGTTCTTCTTTGTGATATAGCCTATCTCCATGCGCTTACCGACGGCGTCCTCGTCCGCTTCGAACGGTACGGCGACATAATCAGTGCCGTTGAGCTCCTCGCAGATGACTCCTGAACAGAGAGTGTATCCGTTCAGGCCCACCATCAGATTCAGCATCGTTGCTCGGTCTGTGGCTTTGATAGTTCTGGTATAGTCGGCAGTGCTCAGGATCTCCTCCGCGTAGTAGAACGACCCGCTGTCTCCCTGTTCGAAGGACAGACAGGGGTAGGGCGCCAGATCGTCGAACCGTATAACCGGCCTTTCCGCAAGGGGATGTCCCTTTCTGAGATACACGTAAGCCTCGCACTGCGTGAGCGGATGGAACTCCAGCTGGTTTGCGTTCATGATCTTTTCAAGCGGTTTTCTGTTGAAATCGCTCAGATACAGGATGCCGATCTCGCTCTTTCCCGTGAACACGTCATCGATGACGTCCTTCGTCCTGGTCTCGCGGATCGCGAATTCGTATTCCTCCATGCCGAAACGCTCCACCAGTTCCACGAAACTCTTAACGGCAAAAGAGTAGTGCTGGGTGGAGATGCCGAATTTCTTTTTCCGCGCGCCGTTCTTCCCGAATTTCTCCAGCAGTCCGTCGTACTGCTGCAGTACCTGGCGGGCGTAGTGGATGAATTCCACGCCGTCGTTGGTGAGCGTCACTCCCCTGCCGCTGCGCGAAAACACCGTTATGCCCAGCTCCTTCTCAAGCTCCTGCATGGAGGAGGTCAGGGAAGGCTGCGCTACATACAGTATTTCCGACGCTTTGTTCAGCGAACCGGCCTCAGATATCGCCACCGCGTAACGAAGCTGCTGAATTGTCATGTTCCGTACCTCCCCCGGATAACAGACGTTCTGCTTGCCGAATAAACCATGATACTCGGCTCTTTTACATTACAATTATATTATATAATCGTTGCCGTCCTGCGGCCTGCGCATCAGATCGGCCACGGTATAGCTGTCTGCGTAACGACGTATAACATCGTCCAGTCCGCGCCAGAACTCAAGAGTCCTGCACTCTGATGCCTTGGCGCACGGCGCAGCGCCTTCCTCCAGACATGCTACCGGAGCGAGACTGCCCTCCATGCATCGCAGCACGTCCCCGATGTTTATATGCTCCGGAGTCCTGCACAGGCGGTACCCGCCTCCTTTTCCGCGCACACCGACGATCACACCGCTCTTTACAAGATCCTTTACGATGGCTTCCAGATATTTTTCGGATATATCCTGACGCTGCGCCACTTCTCTGAGCGTTATATAACCGTCAGGCTGGTGTTCCGCCATATCCACCAGCACGCGAAGCGCGTAGCGTCCCCTTGTCGATATTAGCATATCGTGTACCTCCTGTCCGTTGTATAAACCCATTATAATTGAAGGTTTATATGATTTCAACAAAAACTTTGCTGTTTTCTGTCTGATTTTTGATATTGACATATCCCTCTGTCAGGTGTAATATTCAATCATCACATAAACATATCGGATAAATGGGTTTATAAATCAGGAGGTCAATAACATGAGTAACGTATTTACATCCGCAGATCAGCTGATCGGCAGAACGCCGCTTCTTGAGCTGACTCACGTCGAAAAAGAAAACTCCCTTGAGGCAAAGATCTTTGCCAAGCTTGAGTACTTCAATCCCGCCGGCAGCATCAAGGACCGCATCGCCAAGGCTATGATAGAGGATGCCGAGCAGAAAGGGCTCATCTGCCCCAGCAGCGTCCTTATAGAGCCGACATCAGGCAACACCGGTATCGGTCTTGCATCCGTCGCCGCCGCTAAAGGCTACCGGCTGATCATAACGATGCCTGAGACCATGAGCGTCGAGCGCCGCCAGCTTATGAAGGCATACGGCGCCGAGCTGGTGCTCACCGACGGCTCAAAAGGCATGAAGGGCGCTATCGCCAAAGCGGAAGAACTTGCTAAAGAGATCCCCAACAGTTTCATTCCCGGACAGTTCGTAAATCCCGCCAACCCGGCTGTACACAAGGCAACGACCGGACCCGAGATCTGGGAGGATACCGACGGCAAGGTCGACATCTTCGTAGCGGGCGTAGGAACGGGCGGAACGATCACCGGTGTCGGCGAATACCTGAAGTCAAAGAATCCGGGCGTCAAAGTCGTAGCGGTCGAACCAGCCGATTCTCCGGTGCTCAGCGAAGGCCGTTCCGGCAGCCATAAGATACAGGGCATCGGCGCAGGCTTCGTACCGGACGTGCTGAACACTAAAGTCTATGACGAGATCATAACCGTCGCCAATGAAGACGCATTTGCGACCGGCAAGCTGATCGGACGCAGCGAAGGAGTTCTTGTCGGCATCTCCTCAGGTGCGGCTACCTGGGCTGCGATCCAGCTGGCTAAGCGCCCCGAAAACAAGGGCAAGACGATCGTAGTCGTGCTCCCGGATACCGGCGACCGTTATCTTTCAACACCTCTGTTCGCAGATTGACGCGATACAGGATACCGACAGATACAGGCACGGCTTTAAAAGAGCCGTGCCTGTCTTTTGCACTTCTGCCCATTGACATAGTGGGTATATATGATTACTATGATAATGTACAGATCATTCTCCTGGGAGGAAACGAAATGCAGGGCGTGATAAAAGCTGTATGCATCAGCGAAAAGAAAGGAACTGAAAAACATCCCGTGACGTCTGCCCACCTGACGGCAGCGCACGGTATAGACGGTGACGCCCACGCCGGTCCGTGGCACCGCCAGGTAAGTCTTCTCTGTTACGAGAAGGTGGAGGAATTCAACAGGCGGGGCGCTAATGTGACTGACGGTGCGTTCGGCGAGAACCTGCTCGTTTCGGGGATCGACTTCAGGACACTTCCCATCGGAACGGTCTTCGAGACCGATAACGTTAAGCTTCGTCTCACGCAGATCGGGAAGGAATGTCATTCCCACTGCGCCATATACCACCGCGTCGGAACGTGTATCATGCCTCATGAGGGCGTATTTGCCGAAGTTCTGACCGCCGGTGATATAAAACCCGGCGATATCATGACCGTGACCCTTCCCGTTAACCGGGAAGAATGACTTGCAGAAAGGATAATCCCGATGAGAATAATCGAAACAAAAAACGCGCCGGCTGCGATCGGCCCGTATTCCCAGGCAATCGTTTCCGGCGGCCTTGTATATACTTCAGGCCAGATCCCCCTCGACCCGGCCACCGGCGTGATCGAAGTCGAAGGGATAGAGGGGCAGACTCATCAGGCCGTCAGGAACCTTGCGGCTGTCCTCGAGGCGGCTGGAAGCGGTCTCGGCAAAGTGGTCAAAACCACCTGCTTTCTCAGGGATATGAACGATTTCTCCAAATTCAACGATATCTACGCGCAATACTTCCCGGGCCGGCCCGCCAGGAGCTGCGTCGAGGTGTCCGGTCTGCCCAAAGGCGCACTGGTGGAGATCGAAGCGGTCGCTGCGATCGACTGATAGCATTATTATCGCATTATAACCGAACCGCCTGCCGTGACCGGCAGGCGGTTCTTTCTGAATTAGTGTTTTTTACCAAATCACGGCGTAATGCCCCTTGTTTTAACCATGGGGATATAAGCCGCCTTTTTAAAGTTTGCTGCAATATATTTGAGATTATGGTATAATACTCTTATGGAATATAAGTCTAACAGAAATGTGGTCTATTCCTGCAAATATCATGTCGTCTGGTGTCCTAAATATC
>JAEEGL013272772.1_pt1 | contig 10560 bp, 8 predicted proteins | sample 9134231 | NCBI WGS metagenome assembly JAEEGL01 (sample SAMN16246548, study PRJNA631951) | gut metagenome | biome: gut microbiome; feature: rumen; material: fiber-attached | host: Bos | place: Iran: Karaj | collected 2018-10
ACCTATGCTGATGGTCTTGCAAACTATATCAGTGATGATGAGAGAATTCATACCAGTTTTAATCAGACCATAACAGCAACAGGAAGAATAAGCTCAACAGAGCCTAATCTTCAGAATATACCCATGAGAACAGAGCTTGGAAGAGCCATAAGAAAAGTATTTGTCCCCAAAAACGGATATATATTTGCAGATGCGGATTATTCTCAGATAGAACTTAGAATACTGGCGCATATGTCAGGAGATCAGGGACTTATAGATGCCTATCATGAAGGTCGTGATATACACAGGATAACCGCTTCCAAGGTGTTTGGAATTCCATTTGATGAAGTGACGGATATTCAGAGAAGGAACGCGAAAGCAGTCAACTTCGGAATAGTTTACGGTATCAGCGCATTCGGGCTTAGTGAGGATTTAAACATATCGAGGTCAGATGCGAAGAAGTATATGGAGGATTATCTGGCAACTTATCCGGGGGTTAAGGAATACCAGGATAGAGCCGTGAATGATGCAAAGGAGAAGGGCTATGCTATAACTCTCTTTAAGAGAAGACGCCCCATGCCGGAGCTCAAATCCGGCAACTTCATGCAAAGACAGTTTGGTGAAAGGGTGGCAATGAATGCACCGATTCAGGGAACTGCAGCGGATATTATTAAAATAGCCATGATCCGCGTATGGAGACGCATCAGAAAAGAAGAACTTAAATCCAGAATGATACTTCAGATTCATGATGAACTATTGATTGAGACAGCTAATGATGAAGTGGAAAAGATAAGCAGCTTACTGGAGGAAGAAATGACCGGGGCTGCAAATCTCCTTGTTCCGCTTGAAGCAGAGTGCCATACAGGCGCTGACTGGTTTGAGGCAAAATAAGTGACTAAGATTATTGGAATTACCGGCGGAGTCGGAGCCGGTAAGAGCACAGTCCTCGGATATATAGAAAAAAAGTGCAAATGCAGAATCATTTTTTCCGATGATGTCGCAAATGATATAAAGCTTCGCGGAAGACCGTGTTATGAGCCTATAGTAAAGCTTTTATCAACGGATATACTAGGGAGCGATCAGGAAATCGACAAGAAAAAAATGGCTGCAAAAATATTCTCCGATGAAAAGCTCTTAAAACAGGTAAATGATATATTACATCCTGCCGTGAATGAATTTATTCATGAAGAGATAAGGAGAGAACGGGAGCTGGGAGAGCTTGAATATCTGTTCATAGAAGCAGCGCTTCTCATAGAGAATGGATATGACAGGATAGTTGATGAACTGTGGTATATATATGCCACGGAGGATGTCAGAAGGCAGAGACTTAAAGCATCCAGAGGCTATTCTGACGAGAAGATAAACGATATTTTAAATGGACAGCTAAGTGACGAAGAATTTAGAAAATTTGCCGATTTTGTAATTGATAATAGCGGTGATGAAGAGGAAACGAAACGTCAAATTGATTTAAAGCTGGGGGAAAACTGATGGCAACGATGGCAGAACAATCAGAAAAAAATGTAGTATTCGGTCTTGATATCGGAACAAGAAGCGTGGTGGGTACAGTTGGATATATGCAGGACGAGGTATTCAATGTTATAGCTCAGTGCGTGGAAAAGCATGAGACCAGAGCCATGCTTGATGGACAGATTCACGATATCGGCAAAGTTGGAGCAACCATTAGAAAGGTCAAGGAAAATCTTGAGAAGCAGACAGAAATACATCTGACGGATGTATGTATAGCTGCCGCTGGTCGTGTGCTCAGAACAATGAAGACGAATTTTGAGGAGGAGTACACTGACAACAGAGAGCTCACTCAGGAAGAAATCTATAACCTTGAGTCAAAGGCTGTTGAAAAAGCATATCAGGAATTTCTTGCTCAGAATCAGTCTGACATGAAATTCTATCTGGTTGGATATTCCGTAATGCATTATTATCTGGATGATTACCAGATTGCCAATCTTGAAGGACATAATGCCGGAAGAGTTGCTATTGACCTCATTGCAACATTCCTTCCGGATGACTGTGTAGACGGATTATATAAAGCCTGTGAAAGAGCAGACCTCAAGGTTGCCAATATGACACTGGAGCCTATAGCTGCGATGATGGTTGCAATTCCTCAGCAGTATAGAATGCTCAATCTTGCTCTTGTTGACGTCGGTGCCGGAACTTCCGATATTTGTATCACTGATGACGGAACCATTACATCCTACGGAATGCTTCCTATCGCCGGTGATTCCATAACTGAGATTATTGCCCAGCACTGCCTTGTTGATTTCAACACGGCAGATCAGATCAAGATAGATGCAAGCCACATGGATCAGGTTAAGTATGTTGATATCATGGGACTTGAGAAGACAATCTCTGCAAAAGAAATTGGCAAAATGATAAAGCCTCTTGTAGAGAAAATGTCCAAGATGGTAACACAGCAGATTAAGCAGCTTAATGGCAATAAGCCTGTAAGCGCTGTATTTGTAGTTGGTGGCGGCGGATGCGTTCCGGGATATACCAAGGCTCTTGCAAAGGAGATGAAGATTCCGGAGGAGCGTGTTGCTCTGCGCGGTGAAGAGGTAATGAAGAGTATTCATTTCCTCAATGAGGATGACGGTATTGAGCATGACTCACTCATGGTTACACCTCTTGGAATATGCATAAGCTTTTATGAACAGTCCAACAACTTTGTATTTGTTTCCTTTAACGGTCAGCAGACCAAGATTTATGATAACGGAAAGCTTGCAATAGTTGATGCTGCAATGCAGGCGGACTTCCCTAATGAGGATCTTTTCCCTAAGCGCGGTGAGGAACTCAGATTTACAGTTAACGGTCAGGAGAGAATGGTTCGTGGTGAACCCGGAGAAGCTGCTGTTATTACTCTTAACGGCGCACCTGCTGATATCCATACCAAGATTCATGCTAACGATATCATCGAGGTTACCAGCTCTACCGTAGGAAAAGCTGGTAAGAGTGAAATCAATGATATTCCTGAATTCAAGGAAAGCTTAAGCATCACAGTTGACGGTAAAAACATCGATGTTCCCAGAACAGCTGAGGTTAACGGTGAGCGCCAGACCGGCCTGTATGATATTAAATCCGGCGATGATATCAAGATTCTTGATTATGAGACTGCTGCTGCAATTGCACAGCTTCTTGATATTGATCTTACTGAGTTTTCTGTTATTACGGTAAATAATGAAAAAGCAGATGGGGACACACCTGTATACGAGAACTTCAAGGTTGAGTTTAAAAACGGTACAGATGCCATCATGGAATATTATGCTAACTTCCCGGATGCGGATGAAGTTGCTATTGAGCAGGAAAATGAAGAATCCTCCTATGATGCGGATGCTGATCTTGACCTTGAGGAGAATGAAGATGGAAGTCTTAGCTTCTCTGGAGGAATAACTACAACAACTACTGTAAGGCAGACAACCCCCACCAGACGTGTGGTTACACATGATCTTCATGTAATAGTTAACAATGAGCCTATTGTACTTCACGGAAAATCGGATTATATTTTTGTAGATATCTTTGATGTAATAGACTTTGATCTCAGTAAACCTAATGGCAGATCGATAGTAACTACGCTTAATGGCGGTACTCCCGACTACATGCAGGCTATACATGAAGGGGATAAAATCGAAGTATATTGGAAATAATATAATTTTTTATTAATATAATAAACACATTTTCGTCACACTTTATCTATAATATTGAAACGGAGATTGCATTAAATGAGACTAGCCAGCCTCTCAAGTGGTAGTAGTGGGAACAGTATTTACGTAGGTTCCGATACCACGCACATCCTTGTAGACACAGGATGCAGTAAAAAAAGAATAGTGGAAGGACTTTCAAAGCTTGATTTGTCACTTGATGACATTGATGCAATCTTTGTCACTCATGAACATTCAGATCATATAGCCGGGTTACACACAATACTAAAAAAACATGATATTCCCGTGTTTGCTACAAAGGGAACAATCCAGGGAATACGTACAAGTGATAAAAAAGGTGAAATGGTCTCGTCAGAGTTTCATGAGATAAGGGCTGATGAAAAGGTATCAGTCAAGGACATGATAATAAATCCAATGACAATAATGCATGATGCATTGGAACCTGTGGGGTACAGAATATCCTGTGGTAATAAGAAATTCGGAATTGCCACTGATCTTGGATGCTATAATGACTACATAGTTGATAATCTTAGGGGAATGGATGCAGTACTTATTGAAGCCAATCACGATGTGAGAATGCTTCAGACAGGACCTTATCCGTATCAGCTTAAAAAGAGAATACTTGGGGAAAAGGGACATTTGTCCAATGAAAAGAGCGGGGAGCTTCTTTGCAGAATCCTGCATGATAATCTAAAAGGAATTCTTCTTGGACACCTGAGTAAAGAAAATAATCTTCCTGAACTGGCTTATGAGACAGTCCGGGTTGAAATAGAAATGGGTGAAAATCCATATCACGGAAATGATTTTCCTATAATGGTAGCAGCGAGAAATGAACTTTCCACTGTTATTGAAGTGTGAGAAAAGTGAGGAGAGAATATTATGAATAAGATTATTATTACTGTTGTTGGTAAGGACACAGTTGGTATCATTGCCAAGGTATGCACATATCTTGCAGATAACGGTATCAACATTCTTGATATTTCCCAAACTATTGTATCCGGATATTTTAATATGATGATGATAGTTGACATGGCCGGAAGCCAGGTCGACTTCATGGACATGTCTGATTCTCTTGAGAGCCTTGGAGAAGGCATTGGCGTTGTTATTAAGTGCCAGAGAGAAGAGATTTTTGATTCGATGCACAGACTTTAATTTTTCAACTGATTACCGAAGGGGAACGGATAAATGATAGGCATAAATGAAGTATCAGAAACTAATGAAATGATCGAAAAGGAAAATCTGGATGTCAGAACCATCACCATGGGCATCAGCCTTTTAGATTGCATAAGCTCAGATCTGGATACACTCAATAAAAATATTTACGAAAAGATATACGGATCTGCCAAGGATCTTGTTCAGACCGGTGAGGATATTGCCAAGGAATTCGGCATTCCGATCGTAAATAAGAGAATTTCAGTAACACCCATAGCTCTTATAGGTGCTGCTGCATGCAAGACCTCAGATGACTTTGTAACTATTGCCAAGACTCTTGATAAGGTGGCAAAGGCCGTCGGAATTAATTTCCTCGGTGGTTACAGTGCGCTTGTGAGCAAGGGAATGACAACTGCGGACAGACTTCTTATAGAGTCAATTCCGAAGGCACTTGCTGAGACAGATGTCGTATGTTCATCAGTAAATGTCGGTTCAACCAAGACAGGCATTAACATGGATGCCGTAAGACTTCTCGGCGATGTTATTGTGAAAACCGCAGAAGCTACAAAGGATAATGACAGTGCAGGCTGCACAAAGCTTGTAGTGTTCTGTAATGCTCCTGATGATAATCCATTCATGGCGGGAGCTTTCCATGGAGTGACAGAGGCTGACAGAATAATTAACGTTGGTGTCAGCGGACCGGGCGTTGTTAAGACTGCGCTTGAGAAGGTTCGCGGAGAGAACTTCGAGATTCTCTGCGAAACCATTAAGAAGACTGCATTCAAGGTTACGAGAGTAGGACAGCTTGTTGCAAAGGAAGCATCCGAAAGACTTGGCGTCCCTTTTGGTATCGTTGATTTATCACTTGCACCTACACCTGCTATCGGTGACAGTGTTGCGGATATTCTTCACGAGATTGGCGTTGAGCATGCCGGAGCGCCCGGAACAACCGCAGCTCTTGCGCTTTTAAATGATCAGGTGAAGAAGGGCGGGGCAATGGCTTCATCTTATGTAGGCGGTCTTTCAGGAGCATTTATTCCTGTAAGTGAAGATCAGGGAATGATCAATGCGGTTAATGCCGGAGCTCTCACTCTTGAGAAGCTTGAGGCAATGACCTGTGTATGTTCAGTTGGTCTTGATATGATTGCTATTCCGGGTGATACGAAGAATACAACAATTGCCGGAATTATCGCAGATGAGATGGCAATCGGTATGATCAATCAGAAGACTACCGCAGTAAGACTTATTCCTGTAATCGGAAAGAAAGCAGGCGATACAGTTGATTTCGGAGGACTTCTTGGATTTGGCCCTATTATGAGTGTCAATAAGTTCTCCTGCGATGAATTTGTAAACAGAGGCGGAAGAATACCCGCACCTATTCATAGCTTCAAAAATTAAATTAGGAACTGTAAACTTTTTGGTATGGAAAATTTAAAGAAAATTTCCGATAAAACCTCGGGAAGTTTTGAGAAACTTAATAGATTTTTGCGAAGAAATGCGGATGGACAGACAAACGAGAGAGGGTCAGTCGTTAATCGCATGAAAAAGAGCTTTAAGAGGGGGAGAAGTACAAAGAAGGCTATAAGGGAGACAGCTGTATCCTGGGCCTTTTTGTTACCGAGTCTCATGGGAGTTCTTACTTTCTTTGTTCTTCCTTTTTGCGTGGTTGTTTTTTATTCAATAGTAAATAACCCGATTCAGAAGGAATTCGTTGGTTTTTTTAACTTTGAGAGAGTATTTACCAACAATGCTTTTCGGCAGGCGGCATATAATACGTTTAAGTTTTCGGTTATAGCTGTTCCCCTGGCTGTTGCACTGTCGCTTTTTCTGGCAGTTGTTATGGAGTCGGGAATTCCGTTTAAGAGCCAGTTCAGAAGCTTTTTCCTAAGCCCTATGATGGTGCCTATTGCATCCATAGTGCTTATATGGCAGGTACTGTTTCATTTCAACGGAATAGTTAATGTTGTGGGCATGTATTTTGGCGGCCCCAAAATAGACTGGCTAAAATCTGATAAAGCACAGATAGTTATTGTTGTTTTGTTCCTATGGAAGAATCTGGGCTATAACATGATCCTGTTTATGGCGGCACTGTCCAGTGTTCCAAAGGATCTCATCGAGGTTGCGAGACTTGAGAGTGCAACTGATTCCCAGATTTTCTGGACAATAAAGATGAGATATCTTTCATCAACTGTGCTTTTTGTTACGATAATGTCTCTTATAAATTCCTTTAAGGTATTCAGAGAGATTTATCTATTAACCGGAGATTATCCTTATAAGACGCTGTATATGATGCAGCACTTTATGAATAACACATTTGCATCTGTAGATTATCAGAAGCTTTCTGCTTCGGCCATATTGATGGCATTGGTAATCATTGTGCTTATGTTCATTATGTTTATTACGGAAAACCGGTATGGAAAGGACATAGAAGGCTAATATGGCGGGATTAAGATTGCCTACCGGTGAACAGCAGTTTTACGAAAAAGCAATTCGGAAGGCAAGAAGAAAAAAGAAAATATATAAGTACGGAATTATGGCCGGAACAGTTATATGCGCCATATTTGCAGCGTTGTTTCTGTTACCGACAATCCTTACTATAACAAACTCATTTATGAGTAAATCTGAAATAAGTGCCAACTACGGTGCTGTATTTCAGACAACCGAAACAGGTGGTAAGGTATTTATCTCTAAGACGGTAAACCTTAAATTTATACCTGATATCGTATCGTTCAGCCAGTATATTACGGTGCTGTTTAAATCACCGGAGTATCTGGTCAAATTCTGGAACAGTATGTTTTATGTTGTTCCGATACTTGTAGTACAGCTTATGGTTGCGATGCTGGCATCCTATGGCTTTGCAAGATATAAAGGCAGGGTAAGGGAAGTAATCTTCTTTATATATATAATTTTGATGCTTATGCCTTATCAGGTTACACTGGTTCCCAATTATATGGTTTCATCCTGGCTCGGAATTCTCGATACCAGGTGGGCGATATGGCTTCCGGGATTCTTTTCTCCGTTTGCGGTTTATCTGCTTACGAAGTTTATAAGAAGAATACCAACTGAGGTTATGGAAGCTGCATCCATTGACGGTGCCAGTGAATGGCAGATTTTCTCACAGATATGTTTCCCGCTTTGTAAGAGCGGACTTATATCAATAGCAATTCTTGTGTTTATTGATTATTGGAACATGGTTGAGCAGCCACTGATACTACTTACTAATGATGAACTTCATCCGCTTTCGGTATTTTTGTCGAAGATCAATGCAGGAGAGATAAGCCTTGCATTTGCGGTCGCAGTTATTTATCTGGTGCCTCCGCTACTGATTTTCTTATACGGGGAAGAGTACCTTATTGAGGGTATTTCATACCAGGGCGGTTTAAAGGGATAGATGTTGTATTACAATTGCCCGAATAATGAGGGGGCAAGATTTAAGTTTTAAGGGAAGAGGAATTTTAGGTATGTCTGAAGTAAAGAATCAAAGACCAAAGAAAAGTCGTAAGGACATAATAAAGGATATTGCAATTGCATTTCTGACAGTCCTTTTGTTACTTACATTCTTTTCAAACACAATCATGAACTATTCACTGCCGGAGGTTAGTATCCAGCAGATTCAGGAGGGAACAATTTCCCCGATTATCAGAGGAACAGGAACTGTTGAGGCAAAGGATCCCTACAATGTAAAGGTTTCTCAGGAACGTGTGATAAAGAGCGTAGCAGTATCTGAAGGTGCTCAGGTAAAGAAAGGAGATATTCTTTATTACCTCGAAGATAAAGAGTCAACAGAGCTTACAGAAGCAAGAACAAAGCTTGAAGAGCTTATGCAGGCTTATGAGACATCACTTTTCTCAGGTGATCTTTCTAACGAAGCCATCAATCGTGTTAGAGGCGGACAGACCTTAACCATGGATCAGATTCAGGCTAAGCTTAAGAGTGCAACTGACAGATATGACGCTGCAAAGCTTGCAGACGAGAATGCTCAGGCTGCAATTGATGAGCAGTCACAGGACCAGGCATACACAGCAGCTCAGTACAACTATGACGAGGCAACTCCCCAGTACAGAGATGCTGATATTACATATAGAATTACGGAAATTGATCAACAGCTTGAGGCACTTAAGGCTGATAGTTCAGATTCTTCAAGTTCAGATGATGCATCTTCTACAGAAAAAGAAGCTTATGATAAAGCTGTATCATATCAGGAAGAAAAGCAGAAGGCTTATGATGAAGCACTAACCGCTAAGACAGAATATCAGACTGCAAAAGAAACAGCTGAAAAAAATAGAGATACTGCAACAAGCCCTGAGGATAAGCAAAAATATCAAGAGGCTGCGAATGCTGCTGAAGCAAAATATAATAACGCAGACCAAGCAGCGGCTGATGCACTTGGAATTTTAAACAGTGCAAAGGAAGCAACTAAAAAAGCAAAAAAGAAATACGAAAAAGCTAAATCAAATGCAGCAGCATCAAAATCTGTAAACGAAGAACTCATTGCAGCCCTCGAAGCAGAGAAGAATCAGCTTCTTCTTGAGCAGGCTAACGGAACAAAGGATACATCACAGATTACAACACAGGCAGGCCAGGTAGATAACGATTACCAGAGAAAGGCTGCTTCACTTCAGGATACAAAGAACAAGACTGCTCAGGAACTTGAAAGAGCAACTACAGACAGAACAGAGCTCCTTACTGAGATTGCCAAGGAAATCGAGCTTGATGGTCAGAGAGACAATATTCAGGAGCAGAAGGAGACAGTTGAGAAGCTTGAGAAGGAAGCTGTTGGTGCTACTATCGAAGCTCCCGTTGATGGTACCGTGACAGAGCTTGCACTCAAAGCCGGTGAGTCTACAAATGCAGAGAATGCAGTTGCTGTTATCCAGATTGATGGTAAGGGCATGCAGACAAGCTTCTCAGTAACAATGGATCAGGCTAAGAGACTTAAGGTCGGTGATATTGCTGAGCCTCAGAATGCCTGGTATTACACAGACTTCAAGGCAACACTTAAATCAATCACTGCTGACCAGCAGAATCCTAACACCAAGAAGGTACTTACTTTCCTTATCGAGAGTACAGAGGTTCAGAACGGCCAGTCAGTCAGCCTGCAGATCGGACAGAAGTCCGACACCTATGACCTTACGGTTCCTGCAGGTGCTATAAGAGAGGATAATAACGGTAAGTTCATATTGATTGTTAAGTCAAAGTCAAGCCCTCTTGGAAACAGATATATAGCTTCTGAAGTACGTGTTGAGGTTCTTGGTAGTGATGACACAACTGCTGCTATAAGCGGAAGTCTTGAGGGAGATGAATATGTGATCACCAAATCGACAATGGCTATTAATGCAGGTGATCAGGTAAGATTGGCTAACGATCAATGAGTAATATAACGACTAATATAACTAATTTTTTCAAAAATCTGAAATTAAGACAGATCATATACTTTGCAATAATAGTTTTACTCATACTCACTATATTTGGAATAGACCTGTACAGAGCACAGGTTGTCAGCAGACAGTATGACCAGCAGATGGGTCAGAGATGGTCAAAGGATATGCGCTGCGGTCAGGTAATCATGTTCTTGTCGGAACAGGAGGGTGTTGCCACAGATAAGGTTAACGAGTATGTATATAACATCAACAAGGGACTTATTGCCGATGGTGTTCAGGAAGCTGATGCCAGCACACAAGGATCAGGTGCGGTTTGGAATTATTGCTACAGTTCAGTAGGAAGTGCTGAGCTGACCAAGGATCTTAAAACAGTTACA
>JAEEGL014347332.1_pt1 | contig 10560 bp, 8 predicted proteins | sample 9134231 | NCBI WGS metagenome assembly JAEEGL01 (sample SAMN16246548, study PRJNA631951) | gut metagenome | biome: gut microbiome; feature: rumen; material: fiber-attached | host: Bos | place: Iran: Karaj | collected 2018-10
CGCGGGATGATCAGTATGCATGCAAGTGCGATCACACCGGCCAGCGCAAACCAGACCTCCTTGCGGAGATGTTTCAGCCTGCGGAGACCGGCTTTGAACTTTGCGGAATCAAATCTGATCTTTCGCGGATCAAAGCGGAGCTTCCGCTTTTTCCGTTTCTTCGGCTGTCCCTGCTGCGCCGCGGCTGCTGTCTTCGCAGATGGATTGTTCCAGGGGAGGACAAGCCGGTATCTTCTTCTTTTTTTACGCTTCTTTTTCGGATTTGAGGTTGTCATAGTCCTCCTTGAATGGTTCCCAGGCTCCTTCGCACGGCGGCAGGGATACAAGCCTTACCGGTTCGTGCGTGACGGGGTGGGATAGTTCGAGTTCATATGCCCAGAGGGCGATCTGGCCCTGGCCGGGACGGGGATTGTAACGCTGGTCAAAACAGAGCGGTGTGCCTCTTGAGGCAAACTGCACGCGGATCTGATGGCTGCGTCCGGTCTTCAGCTGAATGCGGACCAGCGCTTTTCCGTCTTTGACCGCGATCGTTTCATAATGAAGTTCAGACCGTTTTCCGTGTTCTGCATCCGTGACGGAGACCGTGTTGGTCCTGCGGTCTTTGACGAGATAATCGACAAGATCTCCTTCGGTTTTGTCAGGAATGCCGTCCAGTACCGCAAGGTAGGTCTTCTTCATCGCGTGTCTGCGGATGATGTCCGACAGCCGGGATGCGGCTTTTGATGTGCGGGCGAAGATCATGGCTCCGCCGACCGGACGGTCAAGCCGGTGCACCAGACCTAAATAGACGTTGCCCGGCTTCTGATATTTCTCCTTCAGGTATGCTTTGCATTCACTCAGAAGATCGTGATCGCCGCTGCTGTCTTCATTGACCGGCATATTCACCGGTTTTTCCACACTGAGCAGGTGGTTGTCTTCGTATAAAACCTTAATCATTGCGCTGCCATCTTCCGTAGATGCCGCAGGGCAGTTTCAGATCACGGTCCGTGATGGGAAGGGCGACTTCACCGGCAGTGATCGTTCCCTGTCCGGGATAATCAATAAACAGCGTCTTCATCAGATCTTCCAGCACAACGGAAGAGAACCCGGTGGTGTAGCCGTTGATCAGGAAGAACAGGCCGTTCGCATCAAAGATGCAGAGGCAGGCACTGATCAGCCGCGGCAGTTCCTTTTCAAGTTTCCAGAGCTCTCCGCCCGGACCTCTGCCGTAAGACGGCGGGTCCATCAGGATGCCGTGATAGGTGCGGCCTCTGCGTTTCTCGCGCTCCACGAACTTGAGGCAGTCATCCACAATAAAGCGGATCGTATGGTCCTGAAGATGCGAGAGATCGCGGTTTTCCTTTGCCCATGCGACCATGCCTTTGGAGGCATCGACATGCACGACTTCCTTTGCGCCGGCAGCTGCGCATGCCATCGTTGCGCCGCCGGTGTAGGCAAACAGATTGAGAATGCGGAGGTCTTCATCCGCATGCGAACGGATGAGTCCGCTCATCCAGTCCCAGTTGACCGCCTGTTCGGGAAACAGACCGGTGTGCTTGAATCCGGTGGGACTCACCTTGAATGTAAGATCTTTGTACGATACGGTCCAGGATTCCGGAAGCTTCTTCCGGTATTCCCATTCACCGCCTCCTTTGGAGGAGCGGTGATAGACCGCATCTGCGTTTTTCCACAGTTTATTTTTTGTGTCTGCCGGCCATATTGCCTGCGGGTCGGGACGGCGCAGGATGATGCCGTTCCACTGTTCCAGCTTCTCGCCTCCGCCTGCGTCAAGACACGTATAGTCATTCCATTGATCTGCGCTTAACAGCATATTATCTCCTGTCCTTACAGGCACTCATTATATCATGTGCACCCCGCAATCCTGATTAAACGCGCATGATATAATATAGGGCACTGCGGACAGCCGCAGGAAGAACTCCGTTTTTGAAAGGACAGAAGAAATGATTGATATCAGCGCGCTGAACGAGGATCAGAAGGAAGCGGTTCTCGATGAACATAAATATCTGCGGATCGTTGCCGGAGCAGGGTCGGGGAAGACCCGTGTTCTGACGATGCGGATCGCACATCTCATTCAGGATAAGGACGTATGGCCGTCGAAAATTCTGGCAATCACCTTTACCAACAAGGCTGCCAATGAGATGAAGGAGCGTATCCGGAAAATGATGCCGGATGAGACGTCCCAGGCATGGATCTCAACGATCCACTCTTTATGCGTGCGCATTCTCCGTGAAGATATCATGGCGATGGGCTGGCCCCGCAATTTTACCGTCCTTGACGCGGATGATCAGAAGAGCATCCTGCGCGAGGCATACAAGGAGTTCAAAGTTGATGCCCAGACCTATTCCTACGGCTCGCTGCTTGACTACATCTCCAACAACAAAGCCGCGGATATTTCCGTTGACCGGGCATATGTGCTTGCGGGTTCGTACTCGGGCGAAAAGACCAAGGCGAAGATCTACGAATACTACATCAGGCGTCAGAATGATCTTTATGCGCTGGACTTCGATGATCTGATTCTCTACACCGTGCGGATGTTCCGGAAGTTCTCCGAGATCCTTGCGAAATGGCAGAAGCGCTTTGCCTATATCCATGTCGATGAGTTTCAGGATATCGACAACATTCAGTATGAACTGATCCGCCAGCTGACCGGAACGGAAAACAGCCTGTATGTGGTCGGCGATCCCGATCAGACGATCTACACCTGGCGCGGCGCGGATGTGAATATCATCCTCAACTTTACCCGTGACTTTCCGGATGCGCATACGATCATGCTGAACAGGAATTACCGCAGCACTTCGGCGATCCTCAACGGCGCCAACGCCGTGATCCGCCACAACCGTCATCGTCTGGAAAAGGATCTGTATTCCAGCCGGGACAGCGATGTAAAGATCACGCATTACGCAAGCGCCGGCGATGAATATCAGGCAGCCTGGATCGCCTCCACGATCCGCGAGCTTCATGCCAAAGGCAAGGCATATCACGACATCGCACTGCTTTACCGTTCCAACTATCTCTCCCGCGCACTTGAAAAAGCGCTCCTCGACGAACGCATTCCCTATGTGATCTACGGCGGTGTGCGGTTCTACGAGCGGCAGGAGATCAAGGATGCACTGTGCTATCTGCGCATGGTGACGACCGGTGATGATCTTGCGTTCCGCCGCATCATCAACAAGCCGAAGCGGGGACTTGGAAACAAATCGCTTGATACGATCGAACAGGCCGCACGTATCTCCGGCAAATCCATGTACGAGACACTCAAGGACGGACCGGTGCTTTCCGGTAAGGCACAGAAGACACTGGACTCCTTTGTGACGATGGTGGAATCCTGGCGCAGCCGTGCTGCGCAGGAAGACACGGAGATCTTCCGTCTCTTTGAACAGATCCTGGATGAATCCGGCCTGAAGAAGTCCTATGAAGACAGTCAGGAAATGGACCGTGTGGAAAACATGAAGGAACTGATCGATGACGTACGCGAGTTCAGCGAGAACTATCCGGATTCCACGCTTGAGGAATACCTGCAGCTGGTCAGCCTGTACGGCGACCGCGATGAAACCATGAGCTCGGATTTTGTTCAGCTCATGACCGTGCATTCCGCAAAGGGTCTTGAATTCGACACGGTCTTCGTGACGGATATGAACGACGGCATCTTCCCGAATGAACGGGCGATGAATGACGGAATCAAGGGTGTGGAAGAAGAGCGGCGGCTTGCCTATGTCGCGTTCACCCGCGCAAAAAACAAACTTTACATCACAGAAGCCGGCGGCTACAGCTACATCCTGCAGAAGGTGCGCACACCGAGCCGGTTCATCAATGAGATCGATGAGAGCTGTATTGAACACAAGGGTGCAATCTTCGAACCGAAGCGCGCATCCTTCGGGGCAGACACACCGGTCGTCAATCTCTTTGACACACGTCCGATCCAGGAGCGCATCATGGATTCTGCAGTGCCCCAGATTCATAAGGGCGAGCAGGTCGTGCATTCCAAATTCGGCGAAGGCATTGTGCTCTCCTGCAAAAACGGCATCGCCGAGATCGCATTCCCGTATCCCTACGGAATCAAAAAGATCGCGGCGGGACATCCGTCCCTGAAGCGGAAATCGGAGATCGTAAACTGATGAGCGGAAGACCGGACATCCGCGGTATGACGCCGGAAGAGCGGTGGCAGTATTTCAAGGACTACTACCTTTTGAAAACGGTCATCGCAGTCTGCATTCTGATCGGAGTCGTTATTCTGCTGCGCGATCTGTTTACGCCGGATCCCGTGTATGCAATGCGGATCGGCATCTATGACACATCGCTTACCGATGAGGAAAAGGAGAGTCTTTCGCATAAAATTCAGAAAGAACTGCATGTTTATGACGATGTGGAGATTGATGATGCGTATTCTTCGCTGAACAATGAGGATCTGATGCGGATCGTATCCCTCTCGGAAAACGGAAAGCTGGATCTCATCATTGCGCCGCGGGAAGTATTTGAGTGGGTTGCCGGCTACGGCTACTTCAAGGATCTGAGAGCGGAGTGCAGCAGCGGATTTACTGCAGCCAACGATGCCCGCTTTATTGACTGCCGGGGCCTGGCGGTCGGCGAGGGCGGACTGCTGAGTGAAAATGCCGAAGGAAGCGGGGAATACTACTCTGCCGGCATTTCTGCCGAAGGCACATTGTTTGAACCTTACATGCATGGCATGAAGGAGCCGGTAATCGGTGTAATATATGAATCGGAACACCTGCCGTATTTTGAGCTGCTTGCGGAATAGGGCGGGAGAAAGAAGGCATTGCTATGAATGAAAGAATCTGTCATCTGAAGGAGCGCGAGCCTGCGGAAAAGCGGTGCGCCGGCGTGCTGCCGGAAGATGTCATCAGACGGCTGATGCGTGAGGGCGGATCACGTTCTGTCCCGAAGAAGCAGGCAGTCGCATTGAAAACCGTGCTTGAAGAAACGGAGATCACAGCGGATCCGGAGGATCTCATCTTCGGAACGCTTTCAGAGCAGAACTGTGCGGAAATCGTTCATCCGTCAGGAAAACTGCCGGATGATGTATGTCCCGATCTCGTAAAGTGGCTTACTGTCGGTCCTGCAGCGATGCGTCAGATTCTCAAGTCAAGACTGTATCTCGGCCGAAACGACAGCCGCGAGTTTTATGAATGCGTGCTGCTGGTTCTCGACGGTGTGATCACATTTATGCACAGATATGCAAAACTGGCGGACCGCCTCAGTGCGGAATACCCCGAACACCGCGATACACTGCGGATGATCGGTGAAAACTGCCGCAACCTTGCGAGCAGACCTGCCCAGACTTACTGGGAGGCGCTGCAGTCTCTCTGGTTTCTGTTTACAGCGCTGCATATGGAAAACGGTATTACTTCCTTCTCAGCCGGCCGGATGGACCGGTATCTGCTGCGCTACTACCGCGATGATATCCGCCGCGGTGTGATAACGGAAGAGCAGGGGCGCGAGCTGACGGAATGCATGTGGCTGAAGCTCAGCAGGGCAAACTGCAGCGTGACGGTCGGCGGCATCAATGAAAACGGAGAATCTGTTTCCAATGAACTGTCTTTGATGCTGTGCGATGTGCAGGCGGAGCCGGATCTTCCCGGACCGAAGCTGTACATTCGGCTGAACGAAAATTCGGATGCTCAGCTGAAGGAAAAGGCAGAGACATCCGATCGGTGGACCGTACTTCGCGATGAGGAGATCATTCCGCGGATGATGAATGAATACGGCTTCAGTGAAGCGGATGCGCGGAATTACGCGGTCTTCGGAACCGGAGAATACTGCGGATCCGGCAACTCGATACTCTGGAGCGATGAAGGAACTGTTGATCTCAGCGACTGTTCGGGTTCACCGGAAGAGATGCATCAGGCGATCGATGCCTGTGCAGACCGTATAGTCACTGCCCACAGAGAAGCGGAAGCGGTCTTTCGTGAATTCTTGCCTGCGGCCCTTTTGTCTTCGGTAACGAATGACTGTCTGGAAACCGGATGCGATGCCTCCGCCGGAAGTGTCCGGTACCGGTTTGCCGGAATCCGGATCCTGAATGCCGAAGGAAATGAACTGGCCGGATATGCGGAATCCGTTCTGCGGGAGAAGTTCGGAGCGGAAGGCATCCGTGCTGTGTTTCATCGATAGATCTGCTGTGTCATCGGAAAAGGAAATCAATTTATGAATGATGCGAAAGTAAAAGAAATGCGTGAGATGATCGACCGTCTCAACCATGCGTCCGAAGCGTATTACAACGGACTGCCGGAGGAGATGACCGATTTTGAATGGGACGCGCTGTTTGACCGCGTAAAAGCACTGGAAGAGGAGACCGGCTTCCGCTTTCCGGACAGCCCGACGCAGAATGTATCTGCCGACAATACGGCAGGACAGAAGGAACCTCATGAGTATGCGGCGCTTTCGCTCGCAAAGACAAAGAAGCCGGAAGATCTCGTGAAGTGGGCGGAAGGAAGACCGATCTGGATCTCCTGGAAGCTCGACGGTCTGACGCTCGTCGTGACCTATGACAACGGAAAACTTGCAAAGATCGTGACCCGCGGGGACGGGCACATCGGCACCAACATCACGCATCTGCGCGCCGGGATCCGCGGCATTCCCGAAACGATCGATTATCCGGGACATGCGGTGATCCGCGGTGAAGCGGTGATCTCCTATGCGGACTTTAACGCGTTCGTTCTGGAGTCCGGCGAGGACTACGCAAATCCGCGCAACCTCGCGTCCGGTTCCCTGACCCTCAAGGATGTGGAGGAAGTGAAGAAGCGCCATATCAGCTGGATCCCCTTTACGCTCGTGCACATTGATGAACCGCTTGTTTCCTGGGGTGCCCGGATGGACTGGCTGGATCAAAGGGGATTCACGTCGGTGGAGCGGGAACGGGTCGATACCCCGGATCATGAACATATTCAGAGCGTGATCAATGCATGGACGGAAAAAGTCACCGGCAATATCAATCCGTATCCGGTCGACGGACTTGTCATCGGATATGACGATACGGAATACGCATCTACCGGCAGTGTGACCGGTCATCATGCGACACGGGCAGGCTATGCTTTCAAATGGCAGGATGAGGCGGTGGAATCCGTGCTCGACCATATTGAATGGAGCTGCGCGGCATCCACGATCACACCGGTCGCGGTATTTGAACCGGTAGAGATCGAAGGGACGACCGTAAAGCGTGCCAGCCTGTGCAACATCAGTGAGTGCGAACGGCTCGGCATCGGCGGGAAGGGAACTGTGCTTTCCGTCATCAAGGCAAACAAGATCATCCCGAAGGTCATTCATGTCACAAAGACGGAAGGCAGCTTCGAGATCCCTGCAGTCTGTCCGGTCTGCGGCAGTGAGACCGCAGTTGCGGAAAGCGCCCAGAGCGGAACCAAAACACTGCGCTGTCAGAATCCGGCATGCGCCGCAAAACAGTTGAAGAAATTCACCCGCTTTGTATCAAAAGCCGGCATGGATATCGACGGCATCTCGGAACAGACACTGGACCGGTTTGTCAACGAAGGATGGATCAGGGAATACGCAGATATCTACCGGCTTGCGGAACATCATGATGAGATCGCGGAACTTGACGGATTCGGCACTAAGAGCGCGGATAATCTTTCCGCCTCGATCGCGAAAGCAAGAACGGTGCCGGATCACCGGGTGATCTTCGCATTGTGCATTCCGCTCGTCGGGCCCGATGTCGCAAAACGCCTGCTCAACGCCTATCCCTTTGAAGAACTGTTTGAAACCGCAGAGAAGACAGAAGATCCGGAGATTTTCTCGCATCTTGACGGCATCGGACCGGAAAAAAGCGCCGCGTTTGTGAACTGGGCCAAAGACCCGGATAATCAGCGCATTGTGGAAAACCTGCTGAAGGAAGTGCAGGTATCCCGTACGGAGACTGCTCCGTCCGGCGCGAAGTGCGAGGGGCTTACCTTCGTGGTGACCGGCGATGTGCATATTTACAGGAACCGGAATGAGCTGAAAGCCTATATCGAATCACAGGGCGGAAAGGTGACCGGTTCGGTTTCGAAGAACACCGACTTCCTTATCAACAACGATGTGACAAGCACCTCCGGCAAAAACCGGAAAGCGCAGGAACTGAGCATCCCGATCCTTTCGGAAGAGGATTTTCAGGAGCGCTTCGGTTCCTGATTAACATGCCGGAAACGGGAAATTGTAGTAAAAATAGGATTCTCGATATAAAATATTAAATACTATGGCAACAAGTAATGGTAAAACCACGAAAACGGCGCAGCGTCCCCGTCCTGCGGGAACCGCATCGAAGAAGCGCAGAAAGACATCAAACAAGCCGACCCCGTTGTTCTGGGGTGCACTTGTGCTCTTTCTTGTGCCGTTTCTGATTCTCGGATATTTCATCATCTCTGCAGCGATGGATACCGGAAAGCCGGTCCTCGGCGATCGTTACAAAGATGACCATGATCCGGCAATCACAAAGTCCGATCTCTCAAACGTGGAATCTGCGGTAAAAGCCATTTCCGGTGTGGAAAAGGCTGATGTGAATCTTGCGACAGGCACGCTCCGTGTCTATGCGGACATCAGCGACAGCGCAAGCGCAGAGACTGCGGAAAGCACCGCAAACCAGATCTACAGTGCAGTGACATCCGTGCTCAGCCCGTCGGTATACTTCACGCAGAACAACGGGATGAAGATGTATGACCTGGAGATCCATGTCTACAATCAGAATAAGGATGAAGACAACAACTTCGTCTATGTGATCGAGACACTGACCAGCTCCATGGAGCAGCCGGTCGTCCAGCTTGTCAGCGAGCCGCGTGACGCAGAGCTTGCGGAAAACCTGCGGCAGGCAGTGGAAAACCGCAACAATCCGACACCGACCCCGTCCGGCGATGAGCTGACGGTCTCCGAAGGCGATGTGGAAGCACTGCCGGATGATACGGAGCCGCAGCCGGAACAGCCTGCGGAATCCACAGAAACAACGGAAGAGACAAATCAGGGATAAGAGGCATGCATCGCATGCCTTTTTCGAGGAATTAATATATGAAGAAGAACGATCTTTGGCAGGGAGTATCAGAAGGCTATACCTATGACGGTGCCGGCGTGGTTCATTTCGGCGACATCGTGTTTTTTGTGCCGGGTCTTCTGGAAGGCGAAGAGGCGGAGCTTGGCATCACCGCGATGAAGAAAAACTACGGCTATGCAAGGATCGCAAAGCTGCTGAAAAAATCGGAACACCGTGTCACACCGAAATGCTCGGTCTATAAACAGTGCGGCGGCTGTCAGCTCATGCATATGGATTATGCGGAGCAGCTGCGTTTCAAAACAGACAAGGTGAAAGGCGTCTTCCTTCAGAATGCGAAGATGGAGATCGAACCGGAACGGATCATTACCGGCGGACATGAGACCGCCTACCGCAACAAGGTTCAGGTCCCGGTCCAGTATGACAAGGGACATGTGAAGATGGGATTTTACCGCGGCCGCACCAATGAAATCGCGGAGTTTGACCGCTGCCTTGTTCAGACAGACAGGTCCAATGAGATCGTTCAGTTCATGAAGAAGAAACTGGAGGAGCTTCGCATCGGCAGCGTCTTTCGCCATGTGCTGATCAAGCATGCCCACCGCAGCGGCCAGATCATGGTCTGCTTTGTCGTGCGGGAATACCCGTTCCGGAATGCGGAACGCCTGGTGAATGATCTTACAAAGGCATTTCCGCAGATTCGTTCCGTGACATGCATTGAAAACCGCCGGGAAGACAATGTGATCCTGGACGGAAAGGAAACCGTATTGTTTGGAGAACCCTATATCGAGGAGAAACTGCTCGGACGCACCTTCCGCATCAGCGCCCGCTCGTTCTATCAGATCAATCCGTATGCGACAGAGATGCTGTATGCGAAGGCGATTGAGTATGCCGGTCTTACCGGAAAGGAAACCGTCATTGATCTGTACTGCGGAACCGGTACGATCGGAATTCTCTGTGCAAACGGCGCAAAGAAAGTCTATGGTATTGAGATCGTCGCGGATGCGGTCAAAGATGCGCGCATCAACGCAAAGCTCAACAATATCACGAATATCGATTTCTTTACGGCGGACGCCAAGGTCGGCGCACGACGTCTGATCGAGAACAATATTCATGCGGATGTTGTGATCGTCGATCCGCCCCGCAAGGGCTGTTCAAAAGAAACGCTTGATGCGGTCGTAACGATCGGACCGAAGCGTCTGGTCTATGTATCCTGTGACCCGTCCACACTGGCACGGGATGTTGCTTACCTGAAAGAAAAAGGCTTCCGCCTTGAGAAGGTTCAGCCTGTTGACATGTTTCCGCATACAAATCACGTCGAGACTGTAGTTTTACTGACAAGAAATACATAAGAGGGGCCGCAAAAGCCCATGATTACAGGGGATTCCCGCCTTCCGGGGCCATCACGCGCCGGGGTGACAGGAGTCCCTTTTTCTTTCCATCAGAACATATCCACCGGCAAAAATCCGAAGGGTTGTGGCTCTACTTTTGCTTTTTATAGGTTGTGGACACGATTTTGCTTTTGCTCCTGAATTCATGCTTTATGCAACCTGGTGTTCTATAAGGACCACTTAGTA
>JAEEGL014362771.1_pt1 | contig 10560 bp, 5 predicted proteins | sample 9134231 | NCBI WGS metagenome assembly JAEEGL01 (sample SAMN16246548, study PRJNA631951) | gut metagenome | biome: gut microbiome; feature: rumen; material: fiber-attached | host: Bos | place: Iran: Karaj | collected 2018-10
CACATGGTGACCATTGAGAACACCGGTGACAAGCCCATGACCTTTGAGTTTGTGAGTGCTGTACCCATCTACGGAAGGAGTGCGGACAATATCAGGGATCACAGGCACGTGACCAGTCTGTTGACGCAGATTTATGTAAACCAAAGAGGCGTTTGCGTAAAGCCTACCTTATCCTTTGACGAGAGAGGACATAAACTTAACGAACGTATATATTTCGTGGAGGGCTTTGATGAGTTCGGAGAGGCACCCGCGTACTTTTACCCCGAAATCGCCGGTTTCGTGGGTGAAGGCGGAAATCTTGAGATGCCCATGACACTCCTTAAGGGCGAGACCGGAGTCAAGCCGGGCTTTAAGACCGCCGGCGGCGAAGCAATGGGAGCCTTCGGATTCAAGGCCTGCACCCTGGAACCGGGAGAAAGCACGGTTTACATAACAATAGTGGGAACCGCTGAGTCCGGCGATCCTGAGAAAGAAAACACCTTAAGATACAAAAATCCTTCCGATGTGGAAAAGACTCTTTCGGAAACAGAGAGTTACTGGGCTTCAAAGCAGAACATAAGCATCCACACCGGCGATGAGAACTTTGACGGCTTCATGAAATGGGTCAGTTTCCAGCCGGAGTTAAGAAGACTTTTCGGCTGTTCCTTCCTGCCCCATCACGATTACGGCCGGGGCGGTAAGGGCTGGAGAGACCTGTGGCAGGATTGCCTGGCACTCCTTCTCTACGATCCCGATTCCGTCAAAGAGCTTCTTTTTAATAATTTCAAGGGCATGAGAGTGGACGGTACCAGCGCCACCATAATCGGCGACAGACCGGGAGAGTTCAAGGCGGACCGTAACGGCATCCCCAGAGTATGGATGGACCACGGTGTGTGGCCCCTTATGACCACAGCCCTTTATCTTGATGAGACCGACGATCTTGAGTTCTTTATGAGGAAAACGGAGTATTACAGGGACGGACTTGTAAACCGTGGCCGAAAGCAGGATAGGGATTGGGACGGTGAGACCCTTAAGCTCCTTGATAAAGAAGGCCGGGTTTACGAAGGAAGCCTCCTTGAGCATCTGCTCATCGAAAACCTTACGGCCCTCCTGGATGTGGGAGAGCATAACATCCTGGCTTTAAGAGGCGCCGACTGGAACGATGCCATGGATATGGCTCCGGATCGCGGAGAGAGTGTTGCTTTTACCCATGCTTACGTGGGTAACTTAAAAACCCTTGCCTCGATCATGAAACGGTTATACCAAAAGGGGATACGGGAAATATCTCTACTCAAAGAGATCGAACCGCTGCTTGATATAAGCCCTGAAACCGAGGCGGACCCCGCAAAAAAACTTGAAGTACTGAAACTATTTGAGGATTCGGTAATGCCCGTGGTTTCGGGAGACAGGATATTCGCTGATACAAAGGTGCTTTACGATATCTTTTCCGAAAGAGCCGGGCATATGGCTGAGTTCTTAAGAGAGCAGGAGTGGACAGAGGATTCCCATCCCCGCTTTAACGGCTATTACGACAATAACGGCCGTCCCCTTGAACGTGGTAAAGACAAGCCCCACATGACACTTACAGGTCAGGTATTTGCCATCATGTCGGGAGTTGCCACGGAAGATGAGATAAAGGATATAACCTTGAGCGCCGATGCGTTGCTTTTTGACGAAGCATGTGGCGGCTACAGGCTCAATACCGACTTTGATGAGATCAAGACCGACATGGGAAGAATGTTCGGCTTTGCATACGGGGAAAAAGAAAACGGTGCCGTATTCTCCCACATGGCAGTCATGTACGGAAACGCCCTCTTCAGACGCCGTTTCGCAAAGGAAGGCTACAAAGCGCTGTATACACTGTACAAACAGTCCATGGATTTTGAAAAGAGCGTGATATATCCCGGTATTCCCGAATATTTCGGAAAGAACGGAAGAGGCCTCTATCACTATCTGACCGGTGCCGCCAGCTGGTATGTTTACACGGTGGTCACGGAACTTTTCGGTATTAAGGGCGAAGAAGGAGATCTGGCCATTGAGCCCAAACTGCTAAAGAGCATATTTGACAGAAACGGCAAGGCCACCATAAAGCTTCCCTTCAGAAACAGGCCCTACGAAATAGAGTTTGTCAACGAAAGCCGTCTTGAATACGGCGAATACAGGATTAGATCCGTGGAAGTGCCCGAGGGTTTCGCTTTTGAGAACCGGGGTGATAGAGCGATCGTAAAATACAAGGAATCCATGGCGGAAGAAACTGTCAAAGTTACCGTCGTGCTGGGATAAGAAAGGGGATAAAATGAAAAACTTCGGAACAAAATCAACTTTTGCGGGTTTCCTGCCGGGAATTGCCGGCATCAGGGGAATACCTGTATGGTGCTATTATGTAAACCGCGGGCAGGGAGTCTGCAGCTTCGGTACCGCAAATAAGGACGGCTCCATCATGGAGTTTTCCCCTGCACATGTGGCATATCAGACAGTAAAAAGAACGGGATTCCGTACCTTCATAAGGAAGGACGGCAAGGCTTACGAAGCCTTTTCCGATGAGAAACAGGAAACCTTCTTCAATGTTGAGAAGAACCTGCTTTCTCTTGAAGAAAAGAATGCTGCTGGCGGATTCGACATTAAGGTCAACTACTATGTACTTCCTGCCGAGAGACTGGGAGCACTGGTGAGAGAAGTTTACATAACAAATACAACGGGTACCACCGCATCCCTTGAGATCCTGGATGGTATGCCCGCACTTATCCCTCACGGCATAAATCAGGACAACATGAAGAACATGACCCAGACCGCCAAGGCCTGGATGCAGAGTGAGACCACAAAGGGCGGCAATACCTTCTACCGCGTAAGAGCAAGTCTTGCGGATTCCACCAAGGTAGATGAGATAGTTGCGGGTAATTTCGCTTTGGGTCTTACGGAAAGCGGAGAGAAGATGCAGGTCATTACGGATCCCGAAGCCCTCTTTTCCTATGATTCTTCCCTGGGAAGAGCCGTAAGGTTCGAAGAGGAGGGCCTTGCCGGAGTCCTTGCCTACAGACAGAATCTTTCAAACCTGATCCCTTCCGCGTTCTTTGTACGTACAGCGGAGCTTAAGCCCGGTGAGACCGTGAGCCTGTTTGAAGAATATGGCTTTGCGGAGAGCTCGGACTTCCTTGATTCCTATGCAAGTGATTTACATAACAAAGACTATTTTGCCTTGAAGAAGGCTGAAGCCCGCAGACTTACGGATGAACTCACTAAAGTTATGTCAACCAAAACCGGTAACAAGGCCTTTGACGACTACAGCGAGTATGACTATATGGATAACTGCTTAAGAGGCGGCTATCCGGTAAGACTTGGAAACAACAAGATCTTTTACGTTTATTCAAGAAAACACGGTGATATCGAGAGAGATTACAACTATTTCACCCTGCTTCCGGAGTTTTATTCCCAGGGTAACGGAAGCTTCCGCGATATCAACCAGAACAGACGGTGCGATACCTTCTTCGCTCCCTTTACGGGAACCGAGAACATCAAGGAATTCTACAATCTTATCCAGCTTGACGGCTACAATCCCCTGGGCATTGAAAAGCTTACCTATTCACTGGATGCGGACAAAGCGGATTCCCTGCTTCCCGCCGTGCCCGCAGAGCATAGAGAATCGGTCAAAGCCCTTGTGACCAAGGAATATACTCCCGGAAGCCTTTATATGCTCCTTTCCAAGGTATGCGCTCCCGAGGATGTGGAGGATATCTTTACCGGCATCATCGATTTTTCCGAAAGCCTTATAAACGGTAACTTCGGCGAGGGCTACTGGTGCGATCACTGGACCTACAACCTGGACCTTATCGAAGATTATCTGAGTATATTCCCGGACAAAGAAAAAGAACTTCTTTTTGACACCGAATTTACCTACTTTAAGTCAGAGGCCCGTATCCTTCCAAGGATCGAGCGCTACGTAAAGACTGAGAAGGGTATCAGACAATATTACTGTGTCAAAGAAGATCTAAAGAATACCGGCGACAAGATGTTAAGAAAAGATCACGGCAGAGGTGATTTCCATAAAGTAAATCTTATGGAAAAGTTGATCCTTCTTTCCGCCATCAAGTTCGCAACCCTTGATTCCCACGGCATGGGTATCGAGATGGAGGGCGGAAAACCCGGCTGGTACGATGCCCTTAACGGTCTTCCGGCACTTTTCGGATCCTCCGTGGGAGAGACCTGCGAACTTGCAAGAAACCTTCTTTTTACCACAGAGATGCTCAAAAAACATCCCGGCAAGATAAACGTTACCAAAGAAGTTTACGGACTTTTGACGGCTGTTTCCAAGAAAGCCTCAGAAAGCACAGATGCTTTTGAAAGATGGTCCCTTATGAACGACATCAAGGAAAAGTACCGGGAGGAAACCTACAGAGGAATATCCGGTGAAACAGTGAGCGCCGATTCCGAGGAGATCCTTAAGGCTCTGTCGGTACTTTACGGCCTTGTGATGCAGGGCATTGAAAAGGCGCTTAAGTACGGTGACGGCATCTGCCCCATGTTCTTTATGTACGAGGTTACGGACTACAAGGAGACGGAAGCGGGCATTGTTCCCCTTGGATTCAAGGTTGCAAAACTCCCTGCCTTCTTAGAGGTTACCGTAAGATACCTTAAGCTTCCCGAGTCCGTTGAAAGAAAGCGTGCCATCTGCAACGAAGTGAGAGAGAGCGGTCTTTATGACGAGAAGCTTTCCATGTACAAGGTCAATGCTTCTTTAAAAGACGCAAGTTACGAACTGGGCCGCTGCACGGCCTTCACTCCCGGCTGGCTTGAGAATGAGTCCATATGGCTTCATATGGAATACAAGTATCTCCTGGAGCTTATAAAGTCGGGTCTTTACCCCGAATTCATCAGGGACTTTAAGAATGCGGCAATTCCTTTCCTGGATGAAGAAACCTACGGACGCAGCACCATGGAGAATTCTTCCTTTATAGCAAGCTCCGCAAATCCCGATGAGCGGATCCACGGCAAAGGCTTCGTGGCAAGACTTTCCGGAACCACCGTGGAGTTTATGAGCATATGGAAGCTCATGTTCTTCGGAAGCAAGCCCTTCTCCTATGAGAACGGCAGCCTGTCTCTTTCTTTTGAACCCATGGTTCCCGCTTATCTTTTGGATGAAAAAAGAAAAGTGACCGTAATGTTCTTAGGTTCCACCCCTGTGACCTATGAGTTTGATGAGATTGCGGACTATATACCCGGTGATTACAGGGTTGAAGGCATTACACTTACCTATAAAAACGGCACCGTGGTAAACCTCACGGGAGGAAAGATCACGGGCCCCGCAGCGGAAGATGTGCGTTCTTCCAGGGTTTTGGAACTTAAGGTGTCAATTTTAAAGAAGTGATCGTTTTTTAAAAACCACACCACTAAAATTTCGACACCAAATAAAAAAACAGACTACTTTTTTACACCCTTTGTTTTTATACAATGAGTTCACAACAAGGAAATGAATCACCAAAAGGAGGATTACATTATGAAAATGAAGAAACTTGTTTCTTTGTTCCTTGCAGGTGCGATGACACTCTCACTTGCAGCATGCGGTGACAATGCAGGATCCGCATCGAACACAAGCACTTCTACCAGCAAAGCACCCGCTGCTTCCGTAGAAGAGACCAAGTCAGACGACGTAGTTGCTAAGGCACTTGCCAACGGCGACAAGCTCGTTATCTGGACTCTGGCAAAAGACCTTCAGAAGTTCGCTGATCGTTACACCGAAAAGACCGGCGTTCCCACCGAAGTAGTCATTATCGAACCCGCTGATTACCCCACCAAGCTTCAGACCGCTATCGTAGGCGGCGAGAAAGAACCCGATATCGTAGTAGGTGAGCCTCAGATGCTTCCCGACTTCTTCAACAACGGATTCTTCACCGACCTTGATGCACTTGGTGCAAGCAACTACGAAGGACAGATCGTTGATTACGTTTGGGAAGTTGGTAAGGATGCCAACGGAACCACCAGAGCCATCTCCTATCAGATCACTCCCGCAGGTTTCTACTACAGAAGAGACATTGCGCAGAAGGTATTCGGTTCTGACGATCCCGAAAAGGTTAAGGATATCTTCTCATCTTATGATAAGATCCTTGAAGCAGGAAGAAAGCTTAAAGAGAACGGATACAGAATCTTTGCTTCCGACTCTGAGTTAAACTACTTCTCCGGCGACTCCGCATGGGTTGTTGACGGAAAGCTCAATGTTGACCAGGCTCGTTTCGACTACATGGATATGGTAGTTAAGCTTTATCAGGAAGACCTTACCGCATACGCAGCACAGTGGTCCACTCCCTGGTATCAGGCTATGAGCGGCGCAGTTCCCGTACTTACCGCTGATCTTCAGTGGGGTGACTGGGGTACCGACGCTGACGGTAACACCAACCTTAACATCTGGGACGCTGATAACTTCAATGCCAACGCAGGCAAGTACACCGATACTTATGCAGAAGTATTTGCATTCGGTCTTCCCGCTTGGGGCGTTCTTACCCTTAGAGACAACGTAAAAGATACCGCAGGTAAGTGGGGCGTTTGCCAGGGACCTGCATACGGTTTCGGTGGCGGTACCTTCATCGGTATTTCCGAACTTTCCGAGAAGAAAGAACTTGGCTGGGACTTCATCAAGTTCTGCACCCTTAACGAAGAGACCGCTGACTGGTGGATCGAAGTTTCCGAAGGTGACACCGTTTCCCTTCTTTCCGCTCTTGAGAAGCACAAAGATGACGAAAACGCAGTATACGGCGGTGAAAAGCTTTACGCTATGTGGCTTGACCTTGCAAAGGGTATCGACTACTCCAAGGTAACCAAGTACGACACCGAGATCGGCAATGCATGGGGCAACGCAATCTCCAAGATCAAGACCGGTGAAGCTACCAAGGAAGATGCTCTTAAGGAGTTCTACGACACCGTTGAATCCACCTTCGCAGGCGAGATCATCGTTGAGAGATAATCAATCTTTACAAAGTGTAAAAAGGCAGTAAAGCAATAAACGATGCGGGGGTCGGGGGCTAGCCCCCACCCCGGCATCATCTTTTCCGAAAGGGAGTCTTTATATGGCAGAAGCAAAAACAGTTAAACGTAAACGCAGCAAACTTACCGCGTACAATAATTGGGGCTATTTCTTTGTCGCTCCCTTTGTAATTGTATTTTTGATCTTCAGTGTATATCCGGTTTTAAGAACCCTTTACTTAAGCTTCACGGACTTAAAACTCGTGGGAAAAGGAAACTGGATCTGGTTTGCAAATTATAAGAGAGTCTTAACGGACAAATTTTTCTGGAGAGCTCTTGGAAACACCTTCACCATCTGGGGTGTGAACATCGTTCTTCAGCTGGGACTTGCATTCCTGTTGATGGTAATCTTCAGTGATGTCAAGTACAAGATGAAGGGTCTTCGATTCTTCAGGATAGTTTATTACCTGCCCAATCTGATTGCGGCAACATCCATCGCATTTTTGTTCAGCACCTTCTTTATGTATCCTTACGGAGATTTCAACAACATGCTTGTTGCCATCACAAATCTCTTCGGAAAGATCTTCCAGCGTAGGGATTGGATCGGTTCTTCAAGTACCGCCTGGGTTGTGATCGCTGTGATCCAGTCCTGGATGTGGTTCGGAAACTCCTTCTTAATGCTCATGGCGGGCGTTCAGGGTATTTCCAAGGACTACTTCGAAGCAGCTGCCATCGACGGTGCCGGAAGATGGACAATATTTACGAAAATTACATTACCCCTTATACGTCCCATTCTTATGTATGTGGCTATTACCTCCCTTATCGGCGGTATCCAGATGTTCGACCTGCCTTACCTGATGGTCAGCGCATCCACGGCCTCCTACGGACGTGTACAGACGGCAATGATGTATCTATACAAGTTCGGATTCACGGTTGGAACTACACAGGTAGGTTATGCGTCCAGTATCGCATACACCATGTTTATGATCATCCTGGTATTCTCCATCGCCGAGTTTATGTTCTTTAACAGAAAGAAGGAGGATTAGGATATGAGACATCAGTCAGTAGGATACCATATTAAAAAGTCCCTCATCTATCTGTTCCTTATAGCACTGGCAGTGACCTGTATGATTCCTTTTATGATGATGATGGTCAACGCCACAAGAGACGGTAACGAGATCTTAACGGGATTTTCCCTTATCCCCAGTGTTCATTTAAAAGAAAACTGGGATACGGTATTCAGCTATTTCAACCTGTTCCTCGGTATGAGAAACAGCGTGCTGGTAGCCATTCCCGCCACACTTTTAAGTGCTTACTTTTCAACTCTTACCGCATACGGACTTGCTTTTTACCAATTCAAGGGTAACAAGGTTATTTTCATAGTGATCCTGGTATTCATGATGATCCCCGGACAGCTGTCCCTCATCGGTTTTTACCAGCTTTGCTCAAAACTCAAGCTTGTTAACTCATATATCCCCCTCATAGTGCCTGCCATTGCGGCACCGGGAACCGTTTTCTTCCTTCGCCAGTACATACTCTCAACCCTCCCTAAATCACTGGTGGAAGCTGCAAGAATGGACGGTGCCAACGAACTGTTCAGTTTTCACAGGATCGTTATCCCCATCGTGTCGCCGGCAGTCGCTACCATGGGTATCATGGGCTTCATCGGAAACTGGAACAACTACATGCTTCCCATGATCCTCATCAACAAGAACGAGAAGATGACTCTTCCCGTAATGATGGCAACCCTTCGTGCTTCCCAGGATATCACAAGAAACCAGGGAGCCACCTACCTCTCGGTAGCCATCTCCGTAATACCTATTCTCCTCGTCTTCGCAGTTTTCTCGAAGTACATTATAAGCAGTGTATCTGCGGGTGCAGTCAAGGAGTAAATGTTTCTTTGCAGTAAATAGGCAGTAGACAAATAATAATTCTGCGACGGGTAATCCGCAGCGTCGGTGCTCGGCGAGGTTCTTTCGAGCCGAAGCAAGCAGGCTTGGCCTGCGGTCCGTTACAGCGAGGACTTAGCGAGAGCGTGCCCGGAACAGAATTGATTATTTGGCTACTGCCTTTTTGTTTAAAGATTATTTAATTAAGTAATATGGAGACAGAACACTTTATCTGCGGCTGCGGTGTTTTGTATTTAACTGATTTATGGTATGATTTCAGAAGAATAAATGGAGATCATACAGAAAATGGAAGAAAAGAAAAACCCACTCGGGTATAAGCCCGTCGGCGCTCTGTTGAAGCAATTCGCAATCCCCAGCATCATCGCCATGCTGGTGGGCGCCCTTTATAACATTGTAGACCAGTTCTTTATCGGTCAGAGTATCGGAGAACTGGGCAACGCAGCCACAAACATAGCATTCCCTTTAAATATATCCTGCACATCCCTTGCTCTTTTGTTCGGCATCGGCGGAGCCTCGGCCTTTAACCTTGCCATGGGTGAAGGAAACAAAGAAACCGCGCCCTTTTATATCGGCAACTCCGCGGCAATGATCGTGATCTGCGGTATCATTCTCAGGGCAGTCACCCTGCTTTTTACAGAGCCCCTTCTTTTGTTTTTCGGGTCTCCCGCAGATGTTTTTCCCTATGCCAAGGAATATACGAGCATAACCGCCTGGGGCTTTCCCATGCTCATACTGCAGGCCGGCGGAGCCCATCTTGTAAGGGCCGACGGTTCACCCAGATATTCCATGGTCTGCAACATGACGGGAGCCGTTATCAATACGATCCTTGATGCGCTCTTTGTATTTGTGTTCAAGTGGGGCATGGCGGGAGCCGCTCTTGCCACCATAATCGGCCAGTACATAGCCGGTATCATGGTGATCGTTTATCTTTGCAACTATAAGACCATCAAGCTCAGGCTTGAGCATTTTATCCCCAAAGCAAAGTACTTCCTAAGGAGCGCGTCACTCGGTACCGCCTCGTTCTTTAACCAGATTGCCATGATGGTGGTGCAGATAGTGCTTAACAATTCCCTTAAGTATTACGGTGCTCTGAGCGTGTACGGTGAGTCCATTCCCATTGCCTGCGTGGGTATCATCTCCAAAGTGGGAATGATGTTCTTTTCCTTTATCATCGGAATTTCCCAGGGCTTACAGCCCATTGTCAGCTTTAACTATGGGGCGAAACAGTATGCAAGGGTCAAGAGTGCTTTGCTTTTGGCTCTAAAGATCGGCCTCGGCCTTTCAGTGGGGTCCTTCTTAGTGTTCCAGCTGCTCCCGAGACAGATCATAGGTCTCTTTGGGGAAGGGTCCGACGAATACTTTGATTTTGCGGTCAAATACTTCAGAATATACTTTTTCTTTATCTTTATAAACTTTGTACAGCCCATAATCTCGAATTTCTTTACCGCCACCGGAAGGCCCCAGAGAGGTATGTTTCTGTCCCTTACAAGGCAGATACTGTTCCTGCTCCCTCTGATCCTGATCCTGCCCCTTTTCTTCGGCATAGACGGTATAATCTATTCGGGGCCCATAGCGGACGCTGTGGCAGCCACAGTCACCATTGTTATGGCAGCGGTCGAACTTAAGAATCCAAGATACAAAGAAGGATAACGGAGGCTTTTGTGAAAAAAAGGATCACGGCAATTTTGCTTTTACTTTCCATGGCGGTTTCGGGATGTTC
>JAEEGL014595206.1_pt1 | contig 10560 bp, 9 predicted proteins | sample 9134231 | NCBI WGS metagenome assembly JAEEGL01 (sample SAMN16246548, study PRJNA631951) | gut metagenome | biome: gut microbiome; feature: rumen; material: fiber-attached | host: Bos | place: Iran: Karaj | collected 2018-10
CGAAGATGTTTTCCTTTCTTTCTCTCTTCAGACATTTTTCCTCCTGCCTGCAGGAGGATACGCCTTTATTATCTCACATCTCTCTGAATTACTTACTTCGGTTTTGATACCTCTAATCAGATTTTCAAAAATCAATTAAGGCTTTTTCCATAAGGGTTTTTCCATAAGGATTTTTCCATAAGGTTTGCAAATAGTGTTGACAAAGCAGGAGGTGCGGTGTATGTTGAACATATGAACAGTTGCTCAAATGTTTGAAACTACTGTTTCTGAGGTTTTGAATATGAATGATGAGGAATTGATGGATCTTGCGGACCTGTTCAAGCAGTTCGGGGATCAGACGAGGCTCCGGATCATGATGGAGTGCCTGAGGGAAGAGGAGATCAGCGTGGGCGAGCTGTCCGAGCGGCTCGGCATGACGCCTTCGGCGGTGAGCCATCAGCTGGCGGTTCTGAAGAGCGGGAAGCTCTTAAAGGCGCGCCGGGAGGGCAAGCAGGTCTTCTACAGCCTGGCGGACGACCACGTACGGACCATCATCGCGATGGGCGTGGAGCACATCGAAGAGGAGTGAGAACGGGCGGCGTCTGAGGACGGCCGCGGAAGCATACAGCCGAGAAGCGGCGGAAGGAGAACAGCAATGAAGAAACGTTTTGATCTCGAGGATCTGGACTGCGCGGTCTGCGCTCAGAAAATGGAGGACGCGATCAAGAAGATCGAGGGCGTCGAAGACGCCGGCGTCAATTTTCTGACCCAAAAAATGTACGTAGTTGCGGACGAGGCGAAGTTCGACAAGATCATGAAGGAAGTCGTCAAGGTCTGCAAGAAGGTAGAGCCCGACTGCACGATACTTCTGTAAATCATAGGAAACGCCCGCTTGAAAAAGGCGGGCTTTCTAAGCATTTTGACCTGAATTGGCACGGGACGGTCCGTCCCGGAGGCATCCCATGACGAAAAAACTCAAAAAAAGACTCATCCGCATTCTGATCGCGGCAGGGCTTTTCATCGTTTTATTCATACTGGACAAGACCGGCGTCTTTGACGCCGCTCATTACCCGGCGCCGTGGATCGGTCTGGTTCTGGAGATCGCACTGAGTGTTGCGATCTATCTGATCGCGGGCTATGACGTGCTCCTCAAGGCGTTCCGGAACATTTTCCACGGGCAGATCTTCGATGAAAAGTTCCTGATGATGATCGCGACCTTCGCAGCCTACGGCATTCAGGAGTTCGTGGAAGCGCCGGCGGTCATGGTGTTCTACCAGATCGGCGAATGGTTCCAGGACTACGCGGTCGGCAAGAGCCGCGGCTCCATCACCGAACTCATGAAAATCGCGCCGGAGTACGCCAATGTGGAGCGCGACGGGGTGCTTCTGGAAGTCGATCCGGAAGACGTTGCGGTGGATGACGTCTTTGTCGTGAAACCCGGCGAGCGGGTGCCGCTGGACGGCGTCGTCACGGAGGGCGAGTCCTCTGTGGACACCTCGTCCCTGACCGGTGAGTCGGTGCCGCGGACGGTCCGCGCGGGCGATGAGATCCTTTCCGGGACCATCAACCAGCGGGGCGTGCTGCACGTCAGAGCGACCCGGGCCTATGAGGATTCCACGGTCTCGAAGATCCTGGAACTGGTCCAGAACGCGAGCAGCCGGAAGGCGCCGGTGGAACAGTTCATCACGAAGTTCGCGAAGATCTATACGCCGGTCGTCACGATCGCCGCGGTGCTTCTGGCCGTCATTCCGCCGCTGTTCTTCGGACAGGCCTGGATGGAATGGATCCGCCGCGCCTGCACATTCCTCGTCATTTCCTGCCCCTGCGCGCTGGTGATCTCCGTGCCGCTCGGGTTCTTCGGCGGCATCGGCGCAGCGTCCCGGATCGGTGTGCTCGTGAAGGGCAGCACCTTCCTCGAGACGCTTTCGAAAGCCCGGATCGCTGCATTTGACAAGACCGGAACGCTCACAAAGGGCGAATTCAAGGTCGCTTCGGTACGGGTGTTCGAAGGCGGAAAATTCGAAGAGGTGTCTTCCGAAGACATCAGGGAAAATTCCGCCGCCTCCCACATCCTTCGGTGCGCCGCCTATGCGGAAAAATACTCGACCCACCCGGTGGGCGAGGCAATCCGTACGGCGTATGCGGAAACACTGGATCTTCACGAAGTGGATGCGGAAGAGATCGCCGGCCAGGGCATTTCCGCCATGCTGGACGACAGAATCTCCGTGCTCGCAGGCAATGCGAAACTCCTGCGCTCCCGGTCGATCGAGCCGGTGCTGATCGAGTCTCCCGGAACGGTCGTCTATGTCGCGGAGAACGGAAAACTGACCGGCGCGGTCCTCATTGAAGATTCCGTGAAGGACGGCACGCGGGAAGGCCTGGAAGCGATCCGCGCAGCCGGCGTGGCGAAGACGGTCATGCTGACGGGCGACCGCACACACGCCGCCACGCTGATCGCAGAGGAGACGGGCATCGACGAAGTGCGGGCGGAACTCCTGCCCGGAGACAAAGTGTCCGCCGTCGAAGCGCTGATCGCGGAAGCCGGGCCCAAAGGCACGGTCGCCTACGTCGGCGACGGCATCAACGACGCGCCGGTCCTCATGCGCGCGGACGTCGGCGTCGCCATGGGGGCGATCGGCTCGGACGCCGCCATCGAAGCCGCCGACATCGTCCTCATGGACGACGACCTCCGGAAGATCGGGAAGACCATTTCCATCGCCCGCAAAACGCTCCGCATCGTTTACGAGAACATTGTCTTTGCGCTTGCCGTGAAGCTCATTGTCCTCATCCTCGGCGCCCTCGGTCTTGCCCCCATCTGGCTTGCCATCTTCGCCGACGTCGGCGTCGCCGTGCTGTGCGTGCTGAACAGCATGAGGTGCCTACGGGCGTGAGGTTTCCAGGATGAAAAGCTTGGGAAGGTCTTGCGTAAACCGCCGGCTTCGGTTATACTATACCTAACTTCGGGCTGCCCCTAAAGGACATCCCGCCGAACCTGGAACATCCACCTATAGGAGGTAATTGAATGGGCATTTGGGATGCAATCAAAACACAGCTTCTGGACGTTGTCGAATGGCAGGACATGGACGACAACACCATTTTCTACAAATGGACCAACATCGAGCTGAAGAAGGGCAGCCGTCTGATCCTTCGTCCGGCTCAGGACGCGATCTTCCTGTATCAGGGCCGTATTGAAGGTATCTTCACGGAAGAGGGACAGTATGACATCGAGTCGCAGATTATCCCCTTCCTGTCGACGCTTTTCGGCTTCAAGTTCGGCTTCAACTCCGGACTCCGCGCGGAAGTGCTGTTCATCAATACTCGTGAATTCACGGTTCGCTGGGGCACGCAGAACGCGATTAACCTGCCGGTCCAGGGGCTTCCGGGCGGCATGCCGATCCGTGCGTACGGCATCTACACCTGCAAAGTTTCTGACTACAACGTCCTGATCGAGAAGGTCGCGGGCGTGCAGAAGACGTTCACGATCGATGACGTCAAGACGCGTCTTTCGGGCTCCGCCGATCAGCTTCTCATGAAGTGGATCGCGAAGGAAGGCAAGGACATGTTCAACCTGCAGGCCAATGCCTATGACATCGGCAAGGGTATCGCATCGGATCTTGCGGCCGAGTTCGAGCAGTTCGGCATGACCTGCACAGGCTTCCAGATCCAGAGTGTCTCCTATCCGGACAACGTCCGCGAGATGCAGGAGAAGGCGGCCGGCCAGTCCATGATCGGCAACCTCAACACCTATACCACGGTCGCGATGGCGGACGGCATGGCCAACGGCAACGGCGGCGCGGGCAACATGGCCGGCACGATGGCCTCCATGCAGGTCGGCATGATGTACGGCCAGCAGATGGTCAACCAGATGCAGCAGAACTACGGCGCGGCGGCCGGCGCGGCGCAGGAAGCGGAAGCGAAGGCCGCGGAAGCGGTCCCGGCTGCAGCGGCAGCATCGGAAGAAGCTGCGGCACCGGTCGCTGCGGCTGTGGAAGCAGCGGCTCCGGAAGTCCCCGCCGAATATCCGAACTTCTGCCCGAACTGCGGCAAGAAGACAGAAGGCTGGAAGTTCTGCCCGAACTGCGGCAAGCAGCTTTTCTGATCAGTAACTGACAGCGGAGGCCGCCGCGTCTTTTGCGGCGGCCTTCTTCTTTATCCGGACATAAAAGTATGATTCCAGAGCGCTATTCCAAACTGAATGAACGCCAGTGGGAGGCCGTCCGCCAGACCGAAGGACCGCTTCTCATCCTTGCCGGCGCCGGCTCGGGCAAGACCAACGTCCTGACCCACCGCATCGCCTACCTCATCGAACAGGACATCTGCGCGCCTTATGAGATCCTCGCGATCACATTTACCAATAAGGCGGCGGGGGAAATGAAGCGGCGCGTGACGGACATGGTGGACTGCGGGGACGCGGTCTGGGTGGCCACCTTCCACTCCACCTGCGCGCGGATCCTCCGCCGCCACATCGGCTTCCTGGGCTATGAGACGGACTTTACGATCTATGACAGCGACGACCAGCGCGCCGTCGTCCGCCACGTGATCAAGGACCTGAAACTGGATCCGAAGGCTTATAAAGAGCGCCAGATGGTGGCGTTCATCTCGGACTGCAAGACCCAGGGCGTCACGCCGAACGAGGCCCTCAGGATGGCGCAGTACAGTTTCCAGACCGCATGGGCCGAGATCTACAAAGCCTATGAAAAGCGGCTCAAGGAGAACAATGCGCTGGATTTCGACGATCTTCTCCTGAAGACGGTCGAGCTTTTCAGGCAGGAACCGGACGTCCTTCAGTATTACAGGCGCCGTTTCCGCTACATCATGGTGGACGAATACCAGGACACGAACCATGTGCAGTTCGAACTGGTGGAACTTCTCGCGCGGGAGCATCACAACCTCTGCGTCGTCGGCGATGACGACCAGTCGATCTACCGCTTCCGCGGCGCGGACATCCGGAACATCCTGGATTTCGAGAAGAGTTTCCCGGAAGCCAAGGTCGTGAAACTGGAGCAGAATTATCGCTCCACGACGCATATCCTGGACGTGGCAAATGCAGTCATCAAGAACAACCGGGGCCGCAAGGAGAAGCATCTATGGTCGGCGCTCGGAGAGGGCGCGCGGGTCAGCTTCCGGCTCTATGAGACCGGACAGGACGAAGCGTCGGACGTGGTCCGCTCAGTAAAGACCGCCGTGCTTGCGGGACGGGCGTCCTACAAGGATTTTGCCGTCCTCTACCGTACCAACGCCCAGTCGCGCCTTTTCGAAGAACGCTGCATCAATGCCAGCGTGCCCTACGCGCTGGTGGGCGGCGTGAACTTCTATCAGCGTGAGGAGATCAAGGACATCCTGGCCTACCTCCGCACCGTCCAGAACGGCCGCGACGACGTCTCCACGGAGCGCATCGTAAACAAGCCCCGGCGCGGCATCGGAGACACGAGCATTCAGAAAATGCGCGCATTTGCGGCCCAGAAGGGCATTTCCTTTATGGACGCCGTCGAAAGGGCGGAAGAGGTCCCGGGCATCAACACTTCCACCGTAACACGCTTCAAAGAATTTGCGAAGCTCATCAAGGGGCTTCGCGAGGACGCGGGCGTTCTGGGAGATCCCGAGGAGAGGCTTCCCTTCGCGGAACTTGTGCAGACCGTCGCCGAGAAGACCGGTTATTACGATTATCTGGACGAGTTTGACGAGGACCGCCGCGACCAGAAGATCGAGAACATCGACGAATTCATTTCCAAAGCAGAGGAATTCGAGAACAACTGGGAAGAAGACCGCACGGCGTCTCTTCAGGATTTTCTGGAGGAAGTAGCGCTTGTCGCGGACGTGGACGCGCTCAATGAGGACGACAACAAGCTCCTTCTCATGACGCTCCATTCCTCGAAAGGCCTGGAGTTCACGACGGTCTTTCTCTGCGGCATGGAAGAAGGACTGTTCCCCTCCTACATGTCCATGGACGAGGACGCAGACGTCGAGGAAGAGCGGCGGCTCTGCTACGTGGGCATCACACGGGCGAAGAAGGAACTGCATTTGTCGGCGGCGCGTTCCCGCATGGTGAACGGAAGCATGAACTACAACGACATTTCCCGCTTCGTCCGGGAGATTCCGCCGGAACTCCTCGAACAGCAGGGCATGCGGATGAGTGCCTCGTACGGCAGCGTCTTCCGGAAGAGCGCTTACACCGGCTTCGGCGGAAACGGAGGCGCATACGGCCGCCCGAACACCGGGAGCAGTTTCGGCGGCTCCGGCAGTTACGGCGGCCAGCGCGGAACTTCCGGGGCAGCGCAGAAACCGGCCCCGAAAACTGCGCCCCAGAAGCCGGCCTTCGGCCTTAGCTTCCCGGTCTCTCCGAAGAACGTGACCCTCGATTTCGAGGTCGGCGACCGTGTGGTCCATACGAAATTCGGCTCGGGCACGGTCACCGAGATCACGAAAAAAGGCGAAGACTACAAAATCGCGGCCGATTTCGACGGTTTCGGCCGCCGTGTCATCCTCTTAAGCTCCGGCATGCTGAAGAAAGAGACGTGAAGCCCCCGGAAGAGCCCCGAAAGACCTGCCGGAGGATTGATTTCAGGCCGTTTTTATGGTATCGTTAATTGGTTAAAGAGTCCCCGTAGGAAAGCATTTTCGGAGGATAAAGAAATGTTAGAGACTTTAGGCAGGATCTTCACGTTCCTGGGCGAACGCGAGAAGAACTACAAATTGAAGAAAGCTGAACGCGAGATCAGAAAAGAGCGGCAGGAAAGCCGTTCAAATCCCGCCGTCTGGGTGCCTGTCGTGGCGGGAGGCATCGTCCTTCTGGCAGGCGGCGCGTTTGCGGCTTATAAGATCCTGAGCGCGAAGCGCGATCAGGCCCTGGCGGAAAATGAGGACGCGGACAGCGCGGAGGAAGATTTCCTCGAAGACGAGAACGCGTAAGAGACCGGCCGGGCGGAAGGACCCGGACTCCTGAAAATCATGAAAAAAGGTCAGATTTACCAAGGGGTGTGCAGGGAAATCAGATTCCCGAATCGGGCCGTCATCCAGACAGAAGAAGGCGAGACCTGCGTGGTCGATTCGGCGCTCCCCGGGGAAACAGTGGAATTCCGCGTGGACAAAGCCCGGAACGGTCGGTTTGAAGGGCGCCTTCTTTCAGTTTTGAAGCGCTCTCCGGAAGAGACCGCGAAAGACGTATGTCCGCATTTCGGCATCTGCGGCGGCTGCCTCTATCAGACGCTCCCCTATGTGAACCAGCTGAGACTGAAGGAATACCAGGTCCGGCAGCTCCTGGACAAGCTGGATTCCGAATATAAGTGGGAGGGCATCAAGGCCAGCCCGCAGCAGTTCGCCTACCGGAACAAGATGGAGTACTCCTTCGGCAACGAGGAGAAGGACGGACCGCTCACGCTCGGACTGCACAAGAGAGGCGCGTTCTACGACATCATTCCCGTGAGGGACTGCCGGATCGTGGACGAGGACTTTCGCTCGATCCTGTCGGTCACGCAGGCATTTTTCCGCGCGCTGGACATCCCCTACTATCATAAACTGAAACAGACGGGCGTCCTCCGGAACCTGGTGGTCCGAAAGGGCATGAACACCGGCGAGATCATGATCTGTCTCGTCACGACGAGGGGCCTTCTGCCGGAGATCGCGGACGCTTATGCGGGCGCGCTACGAGCGATCTCGACGAGAGGAACGATCGTTTCGATCCTCCATCTTCTCAACGACCTGCCCGCGGACACGGTCCAGGCCGAGCAGATCCGGGTGCTTTACGGACAGAACTTCTTCTACGAGAAGCTCTTCGGCCTCAAGTTCCGCATCACGCCTTTCGCCTTCTTCCAGACGAATACATTTGCGGCAAAGGTGCTTTTTGAGACGGTGCGCGGATATCTGGGCACCACGAAGGACCAGGACGTCTATGATCTGTACTGCGGGACCGGCACCATTACCCAGGTGCTCGCGCCGGCGGCACGGACCGTCATCGGTGTGGAGATCGTGCCTGAAGCCGTGGAAGATGCCATCGAGAACGCGAAAATGAACGGGCTCACGAACGTACGGTTCATCTGCGGCGACGTGCTGGACGTCATCGACCGGATCGAGGAGAAGCCGGACCTGATCGTCCTGGACCCGCCGAGAGAAGGCATCCATCCGAAAGCGCTTCAGAAGATCCTGAACTTCGGCGTCAGGAGGATCGTCTACATTTCCTGCAAACTGACCTCGCTGGTAAGGGACATCGAAATCTTCCAGCAGGCAGGCTACTGCCTCGAACGGGCGTCGGCGATCGACATGTTCGTCGGCACCGTCAACATAGAGACCGTCGCGGTGCTCACTAAAGCGCGCGACAAGCGAGTAAGATCTTGAGAAGGAGAAAGCCATGAAGAAAACTGAGTTTTACATCCCGTCCAACGACGGCATCACCAAACTGCACGGCTATGTCTGGGCGCCCGACGTACAGCCCCGGTTCATCCTGCAGCTCGTGCACGGCATGGTCGAATACATCGACCGATATGACGCCTTCGCAAGCTTCCTCGCGGCGCACGACGTTGCGGTCATCGGACACGACCATCTTGGGCACGGCAAGTCCATTGCCGATGAATCCAAGCTGGGCTTTTTTGCGGAGAAGGAAGGCTACAGGATCGTCATCGACGACATGCACGCAGTGACGGAAGAGGGCAAGAAGCGCTTTCCGGGCGTCAAGAATTACATTCTCGGGCACAGCATGGGCTCCTTTATGGTTCGCCGCTTCCTCGCGGTCTATCCGAAGGACGTGGACGGCGCTGTCATCATGGGCACGGGTTATATCCCCTCCGCGCTTGCGGGCGTCGGCAAGACCATGTCGAAGGCGGTCCGGGGCATGAGAGGACAGTTCCATCATTCGAAACTCCTGACGAACCTGGCCCTCGGCTCCAACAACAAGCCTTTCGAGCCTGCGCGCACCCCCTGCGACTGGCTTTCCAGAAACACCGAGAACGTTGACAAATACATGGCGGATCCGCTCTGCGGCTACATGTTCACCAGCTCCGCCTACGCCGACTTCTTCACGGTCATCCAGAAGATCGCGAAGCAGGAAGATTTCGACAAGATCCCGCGGGATCTGCCGCTTCTTCTGACTTCGGGCGAACTGGATCCGGTCGGCGGCAAGGATGCCGTCGAGAAGCTCGCGGCGGACTACGAGAAACTGGGCTTCACGGACGTTACGGTGCAGCTCTATCCTGAAGACCGCCATGAGATCCTGAATGAAGTGGACCGCGACAAGGTCTTCGCAAACATTCTGGGATGGCTCGCGGAGAAGGCCGAAGGCTGAGCAGTTTTCCCCAAGGCACGCTGAGAAGGCGGAACGACAAATGATCACGGATATCCGCGGCGCGGATGCCTCAAGGCTCCGCGGTAAAAAATTATGGCTCTTCGACATGGACGGCACGATCTATCTCGGGAACGAGGTGTTTCCGGGCACGGTTCCGCTGTTTCGGGAGATCCGGAGACGCGGCGCACGCTATATGCTCGTCACCAACAATTCCTCCAGATCCCGGCAGACCTACGTGGAGAAGGTCAGGCGCATGGGGATCGACGCCTCGGAGGAGGATTTTTACACCTCTGTGGACGCCACGGTGCTTTATCTTAGGGAGCATTACCCGGACGCGCTCGTCTATGTGCAGGCCACCCGCGCCTGCGTCGCGCAGCTTCGGGAAGGCGGCATCCGGGTCACGGAGGACCTGGACCGCTCGGCAGACGTCGTTCTCGTCGGCTTCGACACGGAACTGACGTTTGAGAAGCTGAACCGCACAGCGGAAATGCTGACGGGTTTCAAAGGGGTCTATCTCGCGACCAACCTGGACCTCGTCTGCCCCACGGAGTACGGCTACGTGCCGGACTGCGGCTCCATGTGCATCGGCCTTAAACATGCCACCGGCCTCGAGCCTGTCGTCATCGGAAAGCCTGAGCCCACGATGCTCGAAATGGCCGTGAAGCTCGCCGGTCTTCAGAAAGAAGACGCCGTCATGGTGGGCGACCGGCTCTATACGGACATCGCCTCCGGCGTGAACGCAGGGATCGATACCATTGCAGTGCTTTCCGGAGAAGCCTCTCTCTCTGACATTAATGCATATGAAAAGCAGCCCGACTGGGTCTTTACGGACGTTTCGGAGATTCTGAGGACCCTTCAGGGCTGATTACCCGTTCCAAAGACATTTGAGGTTTTGTCATCATGATATTCGGCAGACACATCAATAAATACTACCTCAAATACGGACCGCTGCTTCTTCTGGGCATAGCGGCCCTGATCGTTGTGGACATCGCGCAGCTCAAGCTTCCGGAACTGTACCGGATGGTCGTGAACGGCATCAATACCGGGCAGGTGGAGTATGAAGGCGCGAAAGTTGCCTTCAGCATGGATTTTCTGCTGGACAAGGTCTGTCTTCCGCTGATCATCGTGATCCTTCTCATGGTGCTCGGCCGGTTCGCGTGGCGCATCGGATTCTTCGGCTCCTCCGTTCGGATCGAAGCTTCTCTGCGCGATGAAATGTTCGATCATGCGAAGGACCTTTCCCAGGAATACTACCAGGTCAACAAGGTTGGCGACCTCATGTCTCTGTTCACAAATGACCTGGAGAC
>JAEEGL015122784.1_pt1 | contig 10560 bp, 9 predicted proteins | sample 9134231 | NCBI WGS metagenome assembly JAEEGL01 (sample SAMN16246548, study PRJNA631951) | gut metagenome | biome: gut microbiome; feature: rumen; material: fiber-attached | host: Bos | place: Iran: Karaj | collected 2018-10
AGTTTTTCCCGCAATAACTCAAACCTTATATTGAAATTGCGCTTGTGTTCTGTTACAATTTTCGCATAGACGCGGAATAGGGTGTTTATTTTATTCTGTCTTAAAATCGCTTACCGGAAAACGCGTTTTTCCGGTATCCCTGGTTAAAAATTAATAGAAAGCTGGTGATGTAATGTCTTTGGAAGTTGTCGAGAAGGTAGTGGCCGCTGAAGCCGCAAACCGCGAAAAACTGGAATCGGCTAAGGCCGAGGCCAAGCAACTTTTAGAAGAGACCGAGAAGAGATGTCAGGCGATGGTCAAAGCTGCGAGGGACGAAGCCCTTGAGCTCAACAAGATCAAGTTCAGAGGAGCCGAAGAGCGCGCCCAGAAGCGTTCCGAGGAAGTCCTCGCGGAGGCCGGGAAGGCCGGCGAAGCGCTGAAAAACGCTGCCGCAGCCTATCTTGCCAAGGCTTCGGATCTAATTGTCGAAAGGATCACAGGTTAAACAATGGCGATAGTCAAAATGAAAAAACTGAAGGTCATCGCCATGGCCGAAGATCGGCAGAAGCTGTTTGACGAGCTTCTGAGGATGGGCTGCGTCGAGGTCTCGGATCCCGGCGACAAGCTCAGCGATCCCGCCTGGACCACGCTCCTTCAGCCCGAGAGGATCCCGAGCGCGGCTTCTACCCGCAATCAGATCAACGCGGCAAAGACCTCGCTGGAGGCGATCAAGAAGTACGGTTCTTTAAAGAACGGTATGTTCGTAAAGCGCGTCCCCGTTTCGGAAGCTGAGTTCCTTGATGACGCCAATGCCGAAAAAGCAAAAGCCGCCTGCGAAAAAATAGGCGGACTGCTGGACAGGCTCAACAAACTCGGAACCGAGAAGGGCAGGCTGGAAAGCCGCAAGGCAGGCCTGCTCCCGTGGAGCAATATGGATCTTGCTCTCGAGAACGGCGGGACAGAGCACGCGGTCTTTAAGATCGGCGTCTGCCCGGGCGCGACGGACACTTCGGCAATTCAGAAAGATCTGGAAGCTTCCGGCGCCGCGGCTGAACTCATCGAGATAAGCGCGGACAAGCAGCAGAAATATCTGCTCCTTGTATCGCACAGGGACGATGAGCAGGCCGCCATGGATGTCCTTCACAACTACGTATTCAGCGTAGTAAGTTTCCCCGGAGAAAGGGGAGTTCCCGCGGATATCATAAAAGATATCGACGCAAAGCTCGCGGATATCGACAGGGAGACGGCTGAGACAGAAGCCGAGATCGCTGCCTGCCAGGAGTTCCGCGGCGACATCAGGATGTATTCCGACAGGCTCGCTGCCGAGGCTTCCGAGGAAGCCGGAGCGGAGAGAGTGCTCACCGACGGAACCATCAGCTTCTTCGAAGGCTGGTGCCCGGCGGACAGCCTTGGAGACGTAACGGCGCTGCTCGACAAATACGGCTGCGCGTGGGACGCTTCCGACCCGACCGACGAAGACATCCCCGACGTACCTGTAAGGCTTAAGAACAACAAGCTTACAAGCGCGCTCAACATGGTAACCGAGATGTACTCGCTGCCGTCCTACGCCAACGTCGACCCGAACCCGCTCATGGCATTCTTCTTCATACTGTTCTACGGAATTATGATGGCCGATATGGGTTACGGACTGCTGATGTTCATAGCGGGCGTGCTCATCACAAAGAAGTACGCTCCCAAGGGCACGGGCGGACACATGTTCAACCTGATGATCTGGGGCGGCATCTCAACGTTCATCATGGGCGTTCTCACCGGAGGCTTCTTCGGAGACTTTATCCCGAAGCTGGTCGGAATGATCAACCCCGACGCGGTCTCAAGACTGCCGGCCCTGCTGATCGATCCGCCCATCAAGCCGCTTGACGATACCATCAGGATCCTCATCGGCGCCATGGCCCTCGGTATAGTTCACCTGATCACAGGTATGGTCATCAGCGTGGTCATCAAGGCCCGCCGCAAGGAATACATGAGCATAATCTGGAACGAGGTCACCTGGTGGATCGTTCTCGCCGGACTTGCCCTGATGCTGCTCGGCGTAACGCCGGTAGTTCTCATCGTCGGCGGAGTGATGGTCCTCGTAGGCGCAGGCTGGGAGGAAAAGAACATCTTCAAGAAACTTCTGGCTGTGCTCGTCTCCCTGTACAACAACGTTACAGGCTGGCTCGGAGACATACTCTCCTATTCGAGACTCATGGCTCTGATGCTCGCAGGAAGCGTAATCGCTCAGGTATTCAACACTCTGGGACAGCTCCCCGGAAACGTCATCGCGTTCCTCATAATAGCTCTTGTCGGAAACGCGCTGAACTTCGCACTGAACCTTCTCGGCTGCTATGTGCACGACCTCAGACTTCAGTGCCTTGAATTCTTCAATAAATTCTATGAGGACGGAGGCAAGCCCTTCAGACCCATGGAGATCAATACAAAGTACGTAGATATTCAATAATACAAGGAGGATATCAATATGGGAATTTTTGAACTTTCAACCGGCGGCGCCATCGGTATGCTTGGTGCAGGCCTTGCGGTATGCCTTGCAGGCGCAGGCAGCGCAAGAGGAACCGGCATTGCTGGTGAAGCAGGAACAGGACTCCTCTGCCAGGATCCTTCCAAGTTCGGTAAAGTCATGATCCTTCAGGTCATTCCTGGTACCCAGGGTCTGTACGGTCTGGTAGCCGGCTTCATGTGCATGATGCAGATGGGACTTCTCAGCGGCGACATCGCTTCCCTCACGCTTCAGCAGGGCCTCCAGTACTTCGCGGCCTGCATGCCCATCGCCATCGGCGGCGGCATCTCCGCAGTAGCTCAGGGTAAGGTAGCGGCAGGATCTATAAATCTGCTCGCAAAGAAACCGGATGACTGGTCAAAGGGCATGGTTCTCTGCATTACAGTAGAGTTCTACGCGATACTTTCTCTGCTCGCATCCCTGTTACTGATGCTCAACGTAGGTTAATAAAAGGATAGGCTATGAACGGAATCGAAAAAATTACGCAGCGTATAGATGCGGTAACTCAGGGCTCCGTCGACAGCATCCTCTCCGAAGCCAAGGGCAAGGCAGCAGAAATTGAAGCCAAGGCAAAGGCAGACATCGAAAAGCTCACGAACGACCTCCGCGCGCGCGGCGACAAGGAAGCCGCGGAACGCGAAGAGCGTCTCGTAAGCGTAGCGCAGATGGAAGCAAGACAGATCTCCCTCGCGGCAAAGCAGGAGATGATGGACAAGGCTTTCGACGGCGCTCTCGACAAGCTCTGCAAGGCCTCAGACGATGTTTACGCAGACGTCTGCGCAAGGCTTCTTGTAAAGGCTGCACCGGACGGAAAGGGCGAAGTCATCTTTGCCCCCGAAAAGAAAGCGGTCGGCGCAAAGGCTGTTGAGAAGGCAAACGCTCTTCTCGGCGGCGGCAAGCTGACCCTCTCCGGCGAGACCCGTCCCGTCAAGGGCGGATTCATCCTTCGCAAAGGGAGCGTTGAGGTCAACTGCACGTTTGAGACCCTTGTACGTCTGCAGAGAAGCGAAGCTTCGGGAGATGTGGCAAAGCTGCTGTTTCCGGAGGGCTAAGGAGGATCAGGTTTGACTTACCAATCTTATCAATCTCCTTATGACGAGGTTGAAATAAAAGATACGGATTATCTGGTCATCTCCGCCCGGATCAAAGCAATGGAAACCAGGATGCTCACCCGGGACAAACTCGAGCAGATGCTCGAGGCCAAAGAGGATGAGGACGCTCTGAAGGTCCTCACCGAGGCAGGCTATCCGCCGTTTTCCATGGATCATCCCGAGGAAATGGACGCAGCTCTGGGAAGCGTGCGCGAGGAATTGTTCAACGACCTCGGCGACAGCGCTCCGGACGGAAGATATCTGGATATCTTTAAAACTAAATACGATTATCACAATTTGAAAGCTTTGCTCAAGGCTAATGTCGTAAGGACCAGCCCGGACTCCATGCTCATAGAGATGGGCAGGGTAAGCACCCAGGTCCTTAAAGAGGCTCTCGACACCGGCGATATGAGCTTCCTTCCCTCGATGCTCGCGGAAGCGGCAGTCCAGGGCAAGGACGTGCTCGACACCACCGGCGACCCCCAGCTGTCGGACGTACTGCTCGACAAGCTGATGTTCAGGGACCAGCTCGCGACGGCAAAGGCTACCGGCAGCGATTTCCTTACCGGCTACGTCAGGATAATGATCGACGCGGCAAACCTCAGGGCTTCGGTAAGAACGCTGAGAATGAGCAAAAACGCGGAATTCCTTGAAGGCGTGCTCGCTGAGGGCGGCGAAGTTGCCCCCGAAAACCTTCTCGCGGTCGTGAGAGGCTCAGGAGCGGGTCTTGCGGAATTGTTTGCACCCACGCTTCTGGCGAAGGCCGCCGAAGCCGGACAGACCGCCGTTGCAGGCGGAGCCCTGACCGACTTCGAAAAGCTCTGCGACGACGCTGTCTGCGAATATCTCGCCGACGCGCTGTACGTGGCATTTGGCGAAGCGCCTCTGGTGGGGTATCTTGCGGCAGTGGAGACCGAGATCACAAACATCAGGATCATCCTGATGGGCAGAAACGCCAAGATCGATCCGGACACGATCCGCTCCCGTTTAAGAGCGACTTATGTGTAAGGCGGTGACGAAATGGCAAATACATTCAGCATAGCCGTCATCGGGGACTGGGACTCCGTAATGGGTTTCAAAGCGCTCGGCCTTGACACATATCCGGCGGCAAACCCCGAAGAGGCAAGAGGGATCATCGACAGGCTTGCAAAAGAGGACTGCGCGGTAATTTATCTTACCGAGCAGCTCGCGGTCAACCTGGGCGATGTGATCGACAAATACAAAGATGAGCTGAAGCCTGCGATCATACTGATCCCGGGCAAGGACGGCTCGATGGGTATAGGTAAGTCCGATATTCAGCGCTCTATCGAAAGAGCGGTCGGTGCGGACATTCTGTAATAATCCGAAAGAAGGTTATCGATTTGAGTGGCAAAATTGTAAAAGTATCGGGACCGCTGGTAGTTGCAAGCGGACTGGCCGACGCCAACATGTCAGACGTTGTACGTGTAGGCCCCCAGCACCTTATCGGCGAGATCCTTACAATGAAAGGTGACACTGCTTCGATCCAGGTTTACGAAGAGACTTCCGGCCTCGGACCGGGAGCCGACGTACTCACCACCGGTGCTCCGATGAGCGTAGAGCTCGGACCGGGAATGATCGAAGGCATTTACGACGGTATTCAGCGCCCGCTGGAAAAGATCGTTGAGAAGGTCGGCCCCTGCATCACCCGCGGCGTCGAGATCCCCGCTCTTGACTACGAAAAGAAGTGGGACTTCGTTCCCGTGGCAAAGCCCGGCGACAAGCTCGTCGGCGGCGACGTTCTCGGAACAGTACAGGAGACCGAGGTAGTTCTCCACAAGATCATGGTACCGCCTCTTGTAAAGGGTACCCTGGTCAGCATCGAAAGCGGCCTTCACACCGTCAAGGACGACATCGCGGTCCTCAAGACAGACGACGGCAAGGAAGTAAAGCTTCAGATGGCTCACAAGTGGCCTGTCCGTGTAGGCAGACCGTATAAGCAGAAGTTCCCGCCCAGAAGGCCTCTGTGCTCCGGTCAGAGAATCATCGATACTCTGTTCCCGATCGCAAAGGGCGGCACCGCTGCAGTTCCCGGACCGTTCGGTTCCGGAAAGACAGTTGTACAGCACCAGCTCGCAAAGTGGTCTGACGTAGACATCGTAATCTACATCGGCTGCGGCGAGCGCGGAAACGAGATGACCGACGTACTCCGCGAGTTCCCGGAACTGAAGGACCCGCGCACAGGCGAATCTCTGATGAAGCGTACTGTACTTATAGCAAACACCTCCGATATGCCGGTAGCCGCACGTGAGGCTTCCGTTTATACCGGAATCACCATTGCGGAATATTTCCGCGACATGGGTTACGACGTAGCGGTAATCGCAGACTCCACCTCCCGCTGGGCTGAGGCTCTCCGTGAGATGTCCGGACGTCTGGAGGAAATGCCCGGCGAAGAAGGTTACCCCGCTTACCTGGCATCCCGTATCGCTCAGTTCTACGAAAGAGCCGGTTCCGTACAGTGCATCGGCACCGAGGAGCGCACCGGCAGCCTTACCGCTGTAGGCGCTGTATCTCCTCCGGGCGGCGACCTTTCCGAACCTGTATCCCAGGCTACGATGCGTATCGTAAAGGTATTCTGGGCTCTGGATTCCGCTCTCGCTTACAGGAGACACTTCCCGGCCATCAACTGGCTGACCTCCTACTCTCTGTACCTCGACTCCCTCAAGCCCTGGTATGATGAGAACTTCGGACCGGACTTCATGATCGACCGTACCCGCGCGATGAGCATCCTGCAGAACGAAGCTTCGCTCAACGAGATCGTACAGCTGGTAGGTAAAGACGCTCTGTCCCCGGCAGACCAGATCACTCTGGAAGTCGCGAGGATGATCCGCGAAGACTTCCTCCAGCAGAACGCGTTCACCGACGTCGACGGCTACTCCAGCTACGACCGTCAGGAGAAGCTGCTCGCCATGGTCCTCAAGTACGAAGACCTGTGCAGGGACGCTGCCGCAAAGGGCGCTTCCGTAGCAGACCTCTTCAACATTCCTTCCAGAGAGAAGATCGGCCGTGCAAAGAGCGTACTGCCCGAAGAATATGAGACGGAATACGCCAAGATCGAGGCTGAAATGACTGCTGAGATCAGCGAACTTGCTGCGAAAGGAGAGGTTGCCTGATGATTAAGGAATATAGAACAGTAGAAGAGATCGTCAGCCCTCTGATGATGGTACACCAGGTCGAAGGCGTAACCTACGACGAACTGGTAGAAGTCGAGCTCCACGACGGTACTGTCCGCCGCGGTAAGGTCCTCGAAGTCAACGGCGACGTTGCAGTCGTACAGCTCTTCGAAGCCGCTGCAGGAATCAACCTTGCTAACGCAAAGGTACGCTTCCTCGGCCACCCGCTTCAGCTCGGCGTTTCCGGAGACATGCTCGGCCGCGTATTCAACGGCATGGGCCAGCCCATCGACGGCGGCCCGGAGATCCTTCCGGAAGAATACAGAGACATCAACGGTCTGCCGATGAACCCGGCAGCCAGAGACTATCCTAACGAGTTCATTCAGACCGGTGTTTCCACCATCGACGGTCTGAACACCCTGGTAAGAGGCCAGAAGCTTCCTATCTTCTCCGGTTCCGGTCTTCCGCACGCAAACCTCGCTGCGCAGATCGCCCGTCAGGCAAAGGTACTCGGAGACGAGGCTTCCAACTTCGCGGTAGTTTTCGCCGCCATCGGTATAACCTTCGAGGAATCCGAATTCTTCGTAAGCGAATTCCGCCGCACCGGCGCTATCGACCGTACAGTCCTCTTCAGCAACCTCGCTAACGACCCGGCAGTAGAGCGTATCTCCACTCCGCGTATGGCGCTGACCGCTGCAGAGTATCTGGCCTTCGAAAAAGGAATGCACGTACTCGTTATCCTGACGGATATCACCAACTACGCGGAAGCTCTGCGTGAGGTATCCGCCGCTAAGAAAGAGGTTCCGGGCCGCCGCGGCTTCCCGGGCTACCTCTATACGGACCTTGCGACCATGTATGAAAGAGCCGGCCGCCGTCTCGGCAACCCCGGTTCCATCACCATGATCCCGATCCTCACGATGCCTGAAGACGACAAGACTCACCCGATCCCCGACCTTACCGGATACATCACCGAGGGTCAGATAATCCTTTCCCGTGAGCTCTACCGCATGGGCATCAATCCGCCGGTCAACGTACTTCCGTCCCTGTCCCGTCTGAAGGATAAGGGCGTAGGCGAAGGCAAGACCAGAGAAGACCACGCAAACACCATGAACCAGCTGTTTGCGGCATATGCAACCGGTAAGGACAACAAGGAACTCATGTCCATTCTCGGTGAAGCAGCTCTTACCCCGACGGACCTCCTCTACGCGAAGTTCGCCGATGAGTTCGAGAAGCGCTACGTCAACCAGGGATACGACGAGAACCGTTCCATCTTCGAGACCCTCGACCTCGGCTGGGAGCTCATGAGCATCCTGCCAAAGGCTGAGCTGAAGAGGATCAAGCCGGAATACATCGAGAAATACTGGCCCAAGGATAAATAAGGAGGCACTATGGCTAATGTAACAATAAGCCCCACCCGGCAGGAGCTGACCCGGCTTAAGGGTAAGCTTCGTACGGCAAGGCGTGGCCATAAGCTCCTGAAGGATAAGCGCGACGAGCTGATGAAGCAGTTCCTCGATATCATGAAGGAGGCCAAGGCTCTCCGCAATGAGGTCGAAAAGGATCTGGAGACGGTTTACGGATCGTTCACCGTGGCGTCCGCACTGATGTCCTCTGAAGCCATCGAACAGGCTCTCATCTACCCCAAGCAGAGCGTAGAGCTGACGATGAAATTCAAGAACGTCATGTCGGTAAACGTGCCCCAGTACGATTTCCACACCAAGACTCAGTCCGACAGCGACATCTATCCTTACGGTTTCGCCGCAACATCGGGTGAACTCGATACCGCGGTCGACGCTCTCGGCAAGGTCTTCCTCAAGATGCTCAAGCTGGCTCAGATCGAAAAGGCCGGCCAGCTGATGGCGGAAGAGATCGAAAAGACCCGCCGCAGAGTAAACGCTCTCGAGTACGTAATGATCCCCAATACTGAGGAATCGATACGTTACATCACGATGAAGCTCGACGAGAACGAGCGCTCCGCTACCACCCGTCTGATGAAGGTCAAGGACATGATCCTCAACCAGGCGATCCAGGAGCGCCGCGAACGCGACGAGAGGGCTCTGGCTGCCCAGGAAGGCTGAAATTATTGACCAGGCCAAAAGCCTGCTGTAAAGCAATCTTAAAACGCCCGCATTGCGCGGGCGTTTTTGTTGCCTTTTTATACCAACGTCTGTGATAATCAACTTTTAGGGGAGCAATTATATGGACAAGGGGACAAAGCGATTAGGTTTTGTGTATAAGCTGGAACAGCTTACGGTCGTACGCGCGGTGCGCGGCGGGCTGGTAAGCCTTATTCCCGTGCTTATTATCGGCGCTTTTTCGCTTATACTTCAGACTTTCCCCGTCACAGTTTACCAGAAAGCCGTTTCCTCTTTTGCTGACGGCATATTCCTGAATTTCCTCAGCATGGTCTACAGCGCCACATTCGGCATGCTGTCGGTCTATATGACGGTCTGCATCAGCCGTTCCTACTGCAAGCTTCTTGGAGATGTTGACGTCCCCAGAGGCGGCGCGTCGGTGGCATCCCTGCTTTCGTTCTTTATACTTGCCGGCGCAAACCTTTCGGATTTCGGGACCAACAGCACCGGGCCCAAGTCCATGTTCCTCGCCATAGTCGCGGGTCTCGGTTCCACAGCGTTCTATATTGTTTTCTACAGGCGGTTTAACCGGCAGAAGAGACGTCTTCTTTCGTCCGGCGCGGACAGCGAATTCAACCGCATGCTTTCGACGCTTACGCCGATAGCGCTGGTCGCCCTTATTTTCGCACTGTTTAATCTGATCATAGTTGTCAGCTTCGACGTAGGATCCTTCCGCGAGGAGCTTGCGCTTGCCTTTGAATGGATATTCTCGCACGGCCCGAACGGCTTCTTCAAGGGATTCCTGTTTGTACTGCTGTCGTCTGTGCTCTGGTTTTTCGGCATCCACGGCAGCGATACTCTCGAAGGCGTAATGCAGACATACTTTGCGCCAGGGCTTGCTGCTAACCAGGCAGCGCTTGCTTCCGGCTCTGCTCCGGCTACCGTGCTCACCAAGGAATTTTTCGACTGCTTCGTGCTGATGGGCGGCTGCGGAGCTACGATATGCCTTCTTATAGCCATTGCTTTCTTCTCAAAAAACAGGGCACGCAGAGGTCTCGGTTATGCCGCAGCGTTCCCGATGATCTTCAACATCAACGAACTGATGGTCTTCGGACTGCCTATAATATTCAACCCGGTAATGCTCCTGCCGTTCATTACGGTCCCGCTCGTCTGCTATTCTGTTTCGTATCTTGCCATGAGCTCGGGTCTGGTCCCGCTGATCACCGAGACCGTGGAATGGACTACACCGATAATACTCGGCGGTTTACGCACCACCGGTTCGACGGCCGGCGCCGCGCTTCAGATATTCAATCTGTGCCTGGGCGTCCTGATCTACATGCCGTTCGTCCGCCAGCAGGACAAGCAGTCCGACGATAACCTCCGGCGCAGCTACGAATCCTTCCTGGATTTCTTTAAGAAGAAGGAATCTGAGTGGGGCACTGTCCGTCTTATGGACATGACCAATATCTACGGAGAATTCGCCAGAGAGCTCTGCGCGGAGCTCCGCCACGACTTGAACAAGAGCATCGTGCTGGCTTACCAGCCGCAGCATCTGTATAACGGAAACTGCATCGGAGTCGAGGCGCTGCTGCGCTGGAAGCATCCCGTATTCGGCTACATTTACCCGCCGGTCGTCATAAAGCTCGCGGAGGAAGGAGGTTTCCTTCCCGATCTGGAAGAAGCCATACTTATGAAGGCTCTCGAAGACCGTCCGAAGGTGCTGAAGCGCTTCGGGGAGGATATCAAAGTGTCCGTCAACGTGACCGGCC
>JAEEGL015468709.1_pt1 | contig 10560 bp, 8 predicted proteins | sample 9134231 | NCBI WGS metagenome assembly JAEEGL01 (sample SAMN16246548, study PRJNA631951) | gut metagenome | biome: gut microbiome; feature: rumen; material: fiber-attached | host: Bos | place: Iran: Karaj | collected 2018-10
CGGAAATGAGGAAAGCATATGGCCGATTATATCATTGCCATCGATCAAAGCACCCAAAGCACCAAGGCGCTGCTGTTTGACGGCGAAGGCCGCATCCGCCTGCGGGTGGACAGGCCTCACCGCCAGATCATCGACGATCAAGGCTGGGTGGAGCATGACCCGGAGGAAATTTACAAAAACCTCCTGGCCCTGATTCCTGAACTGCTGGAAAAATCGGGGGTGGACCCCGGCGATATCCGGGCCGCGGGCATCAGCAACCAGCGGGAAACGTCGGTGATGTGGGAGAGAAAAACCGGCAGGCCGGTTTATAACGCCGTGGTTTGGCAGTGCGCCCGGGGCGCGGCCATCTGCGACGGGCTTAAGGAACACGCGGAAAGCATCCGGCAAAAAACGGGCCTGAGGCTGTCGCCTTATTTTTCCGCCGCCAAGCTGGCCTGGATATTGCAGAACGTGCCCGGCGCAAAGGAAAAAGCCGATGCAGGCGAAATCTGCTGCGGCACCGTGGACAGTTTTCTGGTGTACCGGCTGACGGGCGGGAAGGAATTCCGCACCGATTATTCCAACGCTTCCCGCACCCAGCTTTTCAATCTGCATTCGCTTTCCTGGGACAGGGACATCCTGCGCCTGTTCGGCATTCCGGAAAGCTGCATGGCCGAAGTGACGGCCTCCGACGCCGTGTTCGGATATACGGATTTTGAAGGCGCGCTGCCCCGGCCTGTTCCCATCCACTGCGTTTTGGGCGATTCCCACGCCGCGCTGTTCGCCCAGGGCTGTCTGGAAAGAGGCATGCTCAAAGTAGGTTACGGCACGGGATCCTCCATCATGATGAACATCGGGGAAAAGCCCATCCTGTCCGATTTGGGCATCGTTACCTCCCTGGCCTGGAAGCTGAAGGGCCGGGTGAATTATATCCTGGAAGGCAACGTGAACTATTCCGGGGCCATCGTCACCTGGCTCAAGGACAGCGCGGGCCTGCTGCGCAGCGCCGGGGAATCGGAAGAGCTGGCGAAAAGCGCCAATCCCAGGGATCAAACGTATCTGGTACCCGCCTTTTCCGGCCTGGGCGCGCCCTATTGGCGCAGCGACGTTTCCGCCGCCTTTATCGGCATGGGCCGGGCCACGGGCCGGGCCGAGCTGGTAAAAGCGGGGCTGGAAGCCATCGCTTATCAAATCACGGACATCGTGCAGCTCATGCAGCGGGAAGCGGACACCCCCCATATCGAGCTGCGGGTGGACGGCGGCCCCTCAAGAAACCGGTGGCTGATGCAGTTCCAGAGCGATATGCTGCAAAGCCCCGTGCTGGCGCCCGCCGCGGAGGAATTATCCTGCGTGGGCGTGGCTTACGCCGCCGGCATGGCGCTGGGCCTGTATGACGAAAAGATTTTTGAAAACAACCGGTACAGCCGGTATGAAGCGCAGATGGACAAAGCGATCCGCGACGCCAAGCACGCAGGCTGGAAGGCCGCCGTGCAGCGGATTCTGTAAAAAGGAGAACGCGGAAACGAAAGCGGCTTTGGCATACACAGGCACTGCCCCGGAACTGACCGAACTGGCGGAAAAGGAAGCGCGGAAGAACATCGGCGTGCCCGTGGTGCACGCCGACGAAGAAATGTGCAGGGAAGCCGCGCGGCTGGGCGGCCGCGTGGGCGCGCCGGTCCAGGGCTCCATGGCTTATGTGGCACGGGATATTGAAAAAGCGGCGGGCAGGCCCGCCCTGTCCAGCCCCCGGTTCGGCGCGATGGAGCTGAAAAAAGCCCTTCACGCGAAAGGATTGATCTGATGCTGACCGATACTTCCGCTTCCCCTTACGCCCGGCTGTCCGCCGTCCCCTATCGGGATATCGCCTGGACCAAAGGGCTGTACAAGGAGCGGTTCGATACCGTGGCCGCCGTCACCGTGCCCCACCTTCAGCGGATGTTTGAGGAAAAGAACGTCAGCCATGTGGTGGAAAACTTCCGCATCGCCGCCGGAGAAGCGGAAGGGGATTTTGACGGCACCGTGTTTGGGGACGGGGATTTTTACAAATGGTTCGAGGCGGCGGTTTACACGGCGGTAAAAACCGGGAATGAAAAGCTTCTGGCCCGGCTGGAGGATTACGTCGCCCTCTTTTCCCGCGCCCAGCAGCCCGACGGCTACCTGTCCACCAAGCAGATCATAGGGGAAAAGCGGGGAAAAGGCTCCATGCGGCAGGGGGATATCAACGACTTTGAAGTGTACAACATGGGCCATATGTTCACTTCCGCCTGCCTGTATAGCCGCCTGACGGGAAAAAACAGCTTTCTGAACGTCGCCGAAAAGGCGGCGGGGTACCTGAAAAACCTGTATGAGGAAGCGGCCCGGACGGGCGAAGTGAAAACCGCCGTTTGCCCTTCCCATTACATGGGGCTCATCGAGCTGTACCGCACCACCGGCAAAAAGGATTATCTGGATCTGGCCCGGCTGGCCGTGCGGCTGCGGGATTCCGTAAAAAACGGCCTGGACGACAACCAGGACCGGCTGCCCCTGAAGCGGCACAGGAAGATCATCGGCCACGCGGTGCGGGCCAATTACCTGTACGCGGGCCTGGCCGACCTGTATTTGGAGGAAGGCGACCCGGATCACCGCCTGGTGCTGGAATCGGTGTGGGACCACCTGATCACCCGGAAGCTCTACATCACCGGCGGCTGCGGCGCGCTGTACAACGGCGCTTCGCCCTACGGCAATTTCTTTCATCATCAATTGGTGCATCAGGCTTACGGCTACGAATACCAGCTGCCCAACGTGACCGCCTATAACGAAACCTGCGCTTCCCTGGGCGGGGTGTTTTGGGCCTGGCGCATGTTCCTGATGGAGCCCAGGGCGGAATACATGGATACCCTGGAGCGCATGATCCTGAACGTGAATATGGCGGGAATCAGCCTGGACGGGAAAAAGTTCTTTTATGAAAACATGCTCCGCCGGGCGAAGAAGCTGGATTTTGAGCTGCTCTGGGGCCGGGAGCGCACGGAATATATCACCAGTTACTGCTGCCCGCCCAACCTGGCCCGCACCCTGGCCCAAACGGCGGAATACGCCTACGGCACGGATGCAGGCGGCGTCTGGACAGGGCTGTACGGCGCAAGCGCCGCCCGGTTTTCCCTTAAAAACGGCGCGGCCTTCACCCTGACCCAGGAAACGGATTATCCTTTCGACGGAAAAATCGCGTTCGCTGTTTCCGAAAGCAACGGCCTGCCCTTTACGCTGCATCTGCGATCGCCCGCCTGGGCGGAAGGGGCGGAAGTGACCGTGAACGGAGAAACGAAGCCCCTGAACGCGGGAACGTATGTTAGCCTGGAAGCGGGCCCGGGCTTTTCCTGCGTGCTGAATCTGCCCGTGACGCCCCGGTTGACCGCGGGCCACAGCATGATCGAGGAAGACAGGAACCAGGCCGCGGTGGAAGCGGGACCGCTGGTGTACTGCATCGAGTCCGCCGACGTGCCGGAGGATGTGGCGCTGAGCGATCTGCTGCTGCCCTTCGGCGCTTCCTTCCGCCCGGAAAAGCTGACGGTGGCGGGCAGGACGGTCAACGCCTATGAAACCACGCTGCTTTGCAGGGAAAAACAGCCGGACAGCCTGTATCACACGCTGCGCGGCGAATCGCCGCGGCCCGTTCGCGCGCGGCTGATTCCCTACTATGCCTGGGACAACCGGGGCATGGGTGAAATGATGATCTGGCTGCCGCTGGCCTGGCGGGAGGCGTAAAGGATGGCGTTGGAGGAAAAGCGCCTGAACGCGGCGGAAACTTTCGCCGCCTGCGAAAAGCTCTGGCGGGGCGCGGAATACGCCGGAGCGCAGCGCGCAGAAGCAGCCTTGCCGCCGCCCCATCTTTTATGATTTGGCGTTCGGCCGCAAGGGCGGCATGCAGCCGGAAAACCTGAAAGCGCTGTTTGCGGAAGCGGTAAAATCCGCGTCCTGATTCATTCGGAAAGAAGGAAATCAAAATGCTGCCCGAAACAAGCGTATCCTTCCAATGCGAAAACGGCGGACTGCAGCGGCTGTACGATGAAGCGGAGCTGAAGTGCCGCGGCAACCTGAAGCAGTTCGGCGGCCGCGCCGTGCTGGTGGAAGGCGGCGGCTATGAAAAGATCTGGCTGGAAACCCAGCCGATGGGCGGGGAAATGTACGCGCTGCGCAATCTGGAAGCGGGGCTGAACAACTGCCTTCTGTTCATGGAGCACCAGCGTCCGGACGGCCGCATGCCCGGCTCCATCCAGTGCGCGGACGGAAAAATCGAGCCGCAGTTCAACAAATACCAGGGCTTTTGTTTTCCCTTTCCGGCGCTGAACCTGTATTACCTGGCGGGCGAGGACAGACAGTACCTGGATTTTCTAAAGGAAACGCTCATTCGCTTCGACGGCTGCCTGCGGCGCACGCGGGCGGATGCCGGCGACGGGCTGCTGCGCTCCTTCTGCGTGTACGACACGGGCGAGGATCTGGCGCTGCGCTACGGCGACGCGCCCTGCTGGTGGACGGAGGACGCGCCGCCGGAGGGATATCAGGTGGTACCCATGGCGAGCATGGACGTGACCAGCTGGAGCTATGCCTGCCGGGACACATTGGCCGCCGTCTGCCGCATTCAAAACAAAAGTGAGGAAGCGGAAAAATGGGCAAAGGAGGCCGCTTCCGTGGCCGCGGCGCTGAAAAAGGGGCTGTGGGACGAACGCCGCGGCGCGCTCTACGACCGGGATAAAAACGGGAAAACCATTGATATCCTGTGCCACAACACCCTGCGCTGCATGTACTGGGGTTCGGTTTCCCAGGAAATGGCAGACAGGTTTGTGCGCGAACATCTGCTGAATCCCGCCGAATTCTGGACGCCCTTTCCGCTGCCCAGCGTGGCGGCGAACGACCCCATGTTCCGCAACGCGCCGGAAAACAACTGGAGCGGCCAGCCGGAGGGCCTGACCTGGCAGCGCGCGATCCTGGCGCTGGAAAGGTACGGATACGACCGGCTGGTGACGCGGCTGAGCGAAAAGCTGTTTACCGTCCTTGCGGAAAACGGTTATCGCTTTACCCAGCAGTTCGACCCGTTTACCGGCAGGCCGTCCCTGGTTCACGCCGTGACCCATCAGCCCGTCCCGGCGGACGGAACCGAACCGATTCAGGACGCATACGGGCCCACCCTGCTTTCCGCGCTGGAATATATCGCCCACCGCTGGGGCATCCATCCCCATTTGGGGAGCGTATGGTTCAGCCTGGGAACGGGTGAGCGCTATGCCTACGGCGCGCAGTTTTACGGCCGCCGCTACGGCATCCTCAGCGACGGCAAAAAAGCCGAAATCAGGGTGGACGGAAAAACCGTTTTCACCCAGCCCTGCGGCTGCCGCGTGATCACGGACAGGCTGGGAAACATCCTGGGCAAAACGAGGATCGAATGACCGCGTATGACGGGAAGGGATTTCCAAAAGATCATTCGCCCTTTCATCATGGCGGCGGCATGATGATCCGGCACAGCTTCTAAACGGCCAAACGAATATCAGCTAACGACAGGGAGGAAAAAAGAATGAAGCAAAAAGCGATGGATGTCAAATTGGTCGTCAGGCCCATCATGGGCTGGCTCACCCATTCCCATTTTTGGGAGGGTCCCTGCCGCGCGGGCCGGGCGGAGGACATGACGCCCGAAGCGGAAAAACGCGCCGCCGACAATGCCTTTGCGGCGGCGAAAAAGAAGCTGGAGGACGCGACGGACGAAATCGAATTCCTGGAGCCTGTCGACGCTCGCTATGACGAAAAATTCGTCGTGGGCGAGGATGTGTTCGCCCAAATCGAGCAGGACATGGACAAGGTGGACTTTTTCCTGTGCATGAACTGGCGCATTCCCAAGCTGGAGCGCTATCGGAAGCCCATCATCATCCTGCAGAACGGCAACGAAGGCATCGACTTTGCCGCCTACTGCCGGTCGATCGGCCTGGAAGCCCATGTGTGCATGGATATAAAGGACCTGAACGAGCTGGCCCATGCCCTGTGGGTGCGCAAAGCCGTCGCAAGCACCCGCGCCCTGGTGCTGACTGCGGGCGGGCAGCCCACCTTCGGCATCCAAAGCCTGATCCGCGACCCGGAAATCCTGCGGCAAAAGTACGGCTTCGAGGTGGTCAAGCTGCCCTTCACCGCCATCGTGCCTTATATGGACGCCATTTCCGACGAGGAAGCCCGTCCCATCGCGGACAGGATCGTGAACGGTGCGAAGGACGTGAAGGTGAACACCGACTGGTTCATCAACGATATCAAATACTACCTGGCGGCAAAAAAAATGATGGACGTATACCAGTGCAACGCGTTCTCCACGGCCTGCCATGAACTGTGCACCTCCGAAATTCCCCAAAACCGGAAGTTCACGCCCTGCGTGTGCCATTCTCTGATGAAGGGCGAGGGCATCCCCAGCGCCTGCGAGGAGGACCTGAACGCGCTGATGGCCATGCTGATCCTGCAATATGCCGCCAACCGCCCGGCGTTTATGGGCAACCCCAGCTTTGAAGCGGAGGAACTGCTGTGCCTCCATCACGCCGTGCCCGCCCTGTGCATGAACGGCTACGGCACTAAGCCGCTGGATTACAGCCTGTGGGCCTTCACGGGACAGGGGTTTGGCGGCAAGCTGCAAATCGATTTTTCCCAGAACAAGGAGGACTTTGTCACCCTGGGCCGCTTCAATCCGGCGGGAGACACCATGTGCGTCAAAGTGGGCGAAGTGGTTCGTTCCAGGTTCGCCGAAACGTATTGCAGCCCCTATTACTACATCAAAATGGATGACGCCCGGGAATTCATGCACAATCTGGCGGGCTTCGGCCATCATCAGGTGCTGATTTTCGGCGATTATGTGAAGCAGATCAAACGGATCGCCAGGCTGATGGGCTTTCAGGTGCTGGAGGGCTGAAGATGGTCTACCTGAATCAGGCGGCGACTACCTGGCCCAAGCCGCCGCGTGTGCTGGAAGCGCACGCGGCGGCCCTTTCCGCCGTGCCGGCCGGACAATTCCGCAGCAGCGCATCGCGGGATGGCGAGGACGCGGCGGACGCCTGCCGGAACCGATTGAGCGAATTGCTTGGCATCGCGGACGCCAGACGCGTCTTTTTTTCTTCCGGCGCGACGGATTCGGCCAACGCGGTGATTTACGGCCTGCCCCTGAAGGGAAAACGCGTGCTTGCCACGCAGACGGAACACAACAGCGTGCTGCGCCCGCTGATGAACCTGAAAGACCGGGTGGGCCGCGTGGACATCGCGCCCTGCGACGCGCGGGGCCGGGTGGATCCGGAAACCGTGGACGCCATGCTGGACGGGGATACCGCCGCGGTGTTCCTCAACCATTGCTCCAATGTGACGGGCACGGTTCAGGACGTAAGCGCCATCGCCCGGGCCGTTCACCGGCACGGCGCGCTGCTGGTGCTGGACGCGGCGCAGAGCGCGGGCTGCATCCCCGTGGAAGCGGACGCCTGGGGCGTGGACGCGCTGATCTTTACGGGCCACAAAAGCCTGTTCGGGCCCCAGGGAACGGGCGGGTATTACGTTCGGGCCGGCATTCCTTTCACGCCTTATCGCTATGGCGGCACGGGACGCCGCAGCAGCCTGCTGACCTACGAGGCGCAGGATTACGAATTTGAGCCCGGCACCCAGAACCTGCCCGGTATTCAGGCGCTTGCGGCGGGCGTGGAATACGTGCTGGCGGAGGGCGTCGGGCGCATCGCCCGCAGAGAACAGCGGCTGATGGCGCGGCTTCGGCAGGGGCTTGAAGCTATCCCGCGGGTATCGCTGTACGGCGGCGGCGAATGCGCCTGCGGCCCTGTGCTGAGCTTCAATATCGACGGGCTGAAGCCTTCCGACGCTGCCTACATCCTGGAAGGCGGCTATGGGATCAGGGTGCGGGCCGGGCTGCATTGCGCGCCGCTGATCCATCGGGCCATAGGCGCCGGGGAATACGGCACGGTGCGCGCAAGCGTTTCCAATCTGAACACCGAGGCGGATATAGACTGTTTGATCGACGCCGTTCGGGAAATCGCGGAAAGCCTGGAGGGATGCCCATGAAAATCATTGATAAAGCGGAATCCAGGGAACGGTGCGCCGAAGCGGGCTGGTACGCCTGGGATTTTATTCTGGATCAGCCCATGGACGACGATTTTATCCTGTCCCTGCGTCCCCTGGGCAGCTTCGTATACCTTCAAATGTTAGCGCGTCCTTTCTTTAAGATCGAATCGGATTACCGCCTGATCAAGGGCCTGCGGGGGGATGATTTTTTCCGCGTGGCGGTGCACGACGCATACCGGGAAAAGCTGGCGGAAGTGGAAAAGCTGGTGACGGAAGGCCATTTGTGACGCGGGACCGGCGAATATGCGGCGGGAAACGATATATTGGCACGCGAAAAGGAGGAATCCCTATGGTCGCAAAAGCGGATATGGCGCGGTGGCAGGACTTTAAATTCGGCATGTTCATTCATTATGGCCTTTATTCCCTCCTGGGCGAAGGCGAATGGGTGATGTTCAACAAACCGATGGACAAGGACGAATACGCCCTGCTGACCCAGCGTTTCACGGCGGAACGCTTTGACGCTTCCGCGCTGGCGAAGCTGGCGAAACAGGCGGGCATGCGCTATATGGTGCTGACCACCCGCCACCACGACGGTTTCTGCCTGTTTGACAGCAAATTTTCCATCGACGATTATACCGTGATGCGCACGCCCGCGGGACGGGACCTGGTGCGTGAATACGCGGATGCCTGCCGGGCCGAAGGGTTAGGGGTGGGCTTTTACTATTCGCCCATGGACTGGCGCTGCGAGGGCTTTTTCTTCCCGCAGATGTATCACCGCAGCGCTCTGCGCATGCGGGCCCAATGCCACGGGCAGGTGCGGGAATTGATGGAAAATTACGGCAAAATCGACGTGCTATGGTACGACGGCGGCGAGGATTATTGGCTGGCCCACGGCAGGCACCTGAACAACGGATCGGAAGAAAATTTCCGCGAGCATCCGCTGATCGATAATTTCTGGGGCGAAATGGAACTGGACGCCATGGTCCGCCGCGCGCAGCCGGGCATCGTCGTCAACAACCGGCTGGGCATGCGCAGGTGCGGCGATTACGATACGCCGGAGCGCAGAATCGGCGCGTTCAATCTGCGGCGGCCATGGGAGACCTGCGACTGCCTGGCCGATTCCTGGGGCTGGCAGCCGGATACGCCCGTGCGTTCCCTGCAAAACGTGATCCATCTGCTGACCGATGTAATCACAGGCGGCGGCAACCTGCTCCTGAACGTCGGCCCCCGTCCGGACGGCTCCATCGAGCCCGCCCACGTTCAGCGCCTGAAAGAGGTGGGGGCCTGGCTGGAAAAGTACGGCGAAGCCGTTTACGGCACCCGGGGCGGCCCTGTAAAAAACGACCGGAACCTGGGCGGGGCGGTATGGAAGGACAGCGCCGTGTATTTCCACGTCAAAACCCCGGCGTGCCGCGCCGTGCGCCTGCCGCTGCCCGGCGTTGACGCGTTCAGCGGCCAGGCCGTCTGCTTAACGGGCGAAGATGCGCCGTGCTGCCGTTTTGAAAACGGCGTGCTGGAAATCGCGCTGCCCGAGCGCAGGAATGAAATTGAAACGATCCTGAAGATCACGCTGCCCGCCCGCGCCGATACGCTGTTTGGCAATTTCGATCCCGATGGCTTTGAGGCCTATTGCGAATAACGGAGGAACAGGGGAATGGCAAGGATCATCAATGGCAAAATCGATCAGTTCGTGCCGTGGTATGATACGGACGGCAATGAAATCAACGTAAGCGACGGCGGCATCATTTATGCGGACGGCGTATACCATTGGTACGGGATGCAGCTGAGAGACCTGCCTGCCCGGGGCGGCGGCATGGGCGGCCAGACGACCATGACCGGCGTGGCGATGTACGCTTCCGCCGATCTGGCGCAATGGCGGTATGAAGGCATCATTCTTGCCTGCGTGAACGAGCCGGGGCACGAGCTGTGCGGGCCGATGCGCTTTGAGCGCCCGAAGATCATCTATAACGAAAAAACGAAGCAGTTCGTGCTGTGGTGCCATTATGTGGGCTTTCCGGGGGATCACGGCTTTACCGAGGGCACGGCGGAGGCCGGCCTGGCGGTGTGCGATACCGTGAACGGCAGCTACCGGTGGCTGGGGCACTGCCGTCCCATTGATGAAACCGGCCTGGTACGGGACTGCACCGTGTACAGGGATCGCGACGGCTCCGCCTATTACATCTATGACCGGCAGGTGGGGGACGACCGCTGCCTGCACATCGTGAAGCTGAGCGAGGATTACCTTTCCCTCACCCGGGAATACCGCCGCCTGGACGCCGCCTTCTGGCGGGAGGCCGCCGCGGTGGTATACCGAAACGGGTATTATTACATGATCACCTCCGATCTGACCTCCTGGGCTTTTAACCAGGCCAAGTACTTCCGGGCAAAAACGCTCTTCGGGCCCTGGGAGGATATGGGCGATCCCTGCATCGGGGATGAGGACCATAAAACCTTCCATTCCCAGACCACTTTCATTTTTCCGGTGGAAGGCCGGGACGGCCTTTTCATCCATATGGCGGAACGGCA
>JAEEGL015692695.1_pt1 | contig 10560 bp, 7 predicted proteins | sample 9134231 | NCBI WGS metagenome assembly JAEEGL01 (sample SAMN16246548, study PRJNA631951) | gut metagenome | biome: gut microbiome; feature: rumen; material: fiber-attached | host: Bos | place: Iran: Karaj | collected 2018-10
CAGCAAATCCCGCATCTTCGGCACCCGCCTTACGGCAGGACCCGCCGAAGACTTCGCCGCTGAAAACAGTCCCCCGGACTGTTTTCCTGTCGCGGCTCACCCTCTTAGGGTTCAACTCCCATCACCGATAACAAAAAAATACCCGCCTTTCCCGGAAGGGAAAGACGGGTATTTGGTGCGGATGACGGGAGTTGAACCCACATGAACTTGCGTTCACTGGCACCTGAAGCCAGCGCGTCTGCCTATTCCGCCACATCCGCTCATGCGCCGTTTCAAACGGTGCTTGTTTATATTAGCACCGCGAAACGGAAATGTCAACTGTTTTTTTTGATTTGAGCCGTTTTTTTTCAGCGCCCGATTAATAGAGCGACCAGGCTTTGATCTTCAGGATCAGGTCGTGAAGGATACCCACCATGCGCTGGATGGCGTTGCCGTCTACCACAAGCTTGGCGTAGCCCCTGAGCCCCTTATAATTTGTGAACCCGCCGGTCTCGTTTCTCACACTTGCCGTCACGATCTGGCGCGAGATCACCGTAACGCCTTTTTCGCATTCGATCACAAGGTTCTCATCCGTCAGCGTTTCGGGCAGAACGTAGCCTTCGGCGGCGCCGAGGACATAGTCGACGTAATACGTGCGCCCGGCGACCAGCTTGCCGCTCTCGGGGGTACCGGCGTAGTCAGCCACGGACACGGGCTCGTTCCATTGGAAGCCGAGCACCGCGTGGCCGGACGTCAGCTCGATGAATCTCTGAACGTCCTCCTGCGTCGCGCCCGCGACGTCGCTTTTCAGCCGCACCCGGATCTGCCCCACGGGCTCTTCGGCGAACGCCGTGACACTCAGGCACCCGAAAAGCATGATCGCCGCGAGGAGTACCGCTATCGTTTTTCTCATACTCGTTTCCTCCCGTTCGTTTCAGGATCCGGTATTTCCATTTTACACCCGGAACATGCGCATATCAACCGCAAACACGAAGAGCCGTGCCGCGGTTCAGTTTTTGCGCAGGATATCGAGCGTATGGTGCGACGCGCCCACGAGATCCTGCCGTTCGCAGACCGTGAGGTGATAGTCGATCCATCTCTCAAAGGTCTTATCGTCGGTCTCGTCGATGAACTGCCGCATATAGTTGGTTGCGCCGTCGGTCGCCACGAGCTTCACACGCGTCACGTCGGCGGTGGCGTCGATCGCGGCGATGTCCTCGGTGCGCACGAGCTCGAACACGTCCTTCGGCGTGCTCACGCAGTGCCACTCGGGCGTCAGCATATGGTTCTCAAACAGCTCGTCGAGCTTGTTCTGCAAAAAAGAATACACGATGATCGTGGGGTCGTTCATGCAGTACGACACGAGGATATACCCGCCGGGCTTTGTGACACGCACCGCCTCGGCGAGCGCCTGCCGTTTGTCGTCGAACGTATACAGATGATACATCGGCCCGAGCAGGAGCGTGACGTCGAACGTGCCGTTTTCAAATCCCGAGAGATCCAGCGCGTTGCCCTGCAGCACGGTGATCGGTTCATTCCCGTCGAGCTTGCTTTTCAGAATCTCGATGTTGTGCTCCACCAGCTCCACGGCAGTCACGTCGAAGCCCTCTTTCGCGAGCGCCACGCTGTAACGCCCCGTGCCCGCGCCGATCTCGAGCACGCGTTTGGCTTCCACCTCGTCGGCGCAGGCGTGGATATACTTCATCGTGGTGATGTATTCCACCTGCCCGTGCCTCGACAACAGGCGGTTTTCTTCGTCGTAAGCGCCGTAGAATTCTTCAAGATACTTCATTTTACCGTCACCTTTCTTCTGTCGGTCTTTCGGTTTACGCCATGCCCTCGAACATCCTCGGAACGAAGAAGAGCATCCTGAGCAGCCGGTTGATCATGGGCAGAATTTTTTCCTGCGTTTTCACGGACGACGGCAGCTCGCTCTCGTCCATATACCAGAAGGTCGGCCGGACCTTGCAGTTCGGCTCCTCGTCGTGCAGATACAGCCCCCACGCCTCCGACAGGCAGGTGATGCCGTAGTCCTTCATGTCGTGATACAGCTTTCTCGCTTCTTCTTCGGGGTCGTTCTTATACGAGAGCCAGTTGAATTCGCCCGCGAAGGTGGCGCATTTGAAGAAGCGCCAGCTGATCGTCAGCCCTTCAAGGTGCCGCGCCTCGTCCTCGTTCAGCGGTTTCGCCGCGGCGTCGGCGAGCAGGGCGTCGAGTTTTCTGATATCCGTCTCGGTCAGCGACGTGTTCGCCTCGAGGTTCTCGCCGCCGTCGGAGCACGAAACGTGGCTCGTTTTCACCGAAAGCGGGTTATAGCCATGCACGCGGGTCTCGAACTGGTTGATGAATTCGATCACGTCGTCCGCCGCAGCGCCGTAATAGGCGGCGCAGAACTCCGCGATGTCGCGCTCGATGTCGGTATCGGGGTTCCACAAAAGCCTGCAAACGAGATAGGTCCTGAGCTCATGGAACTCGCCCGCCACGGTCACGTCGCCGCAGCCGTGGTCGAACACAGCGTCCACGCCGCAGTCGCGGAAGAATTGGTACCGGCTCTGCAGGTGCGTCAGGTTCGGATACAGGGCGTAGTAATACTGAAAGTTCGTGCTGTAATCCCAGATATACAGGTTGTCCGCCACGCTCTTCCAGGCATTGAGATCGTCGCTGAACTTCTTGTTCGAGTCGCATTTCCGGTCGGTCAGGTCGTGCAGCACGCACGTATAGATGGAGCACAGCCGCACCACCACGTTGTCCGCCGCGCGCAGGCCTGTCGGCGGCGTCTGCGAGTTCTGATAGGCGAGCGTCTCGATTCTTCTGCCTGGATAGGCTTCGTCCACCGCCGCGGCGACTTTGTTCACGAAATTGAGAAGGCTCGCCGCGTCCGTGCCGCTGTGCGCCTTATTGTAGGCGACGCATTCCGGGCACTGGCAGAAATCCGCGCCGTCGTTCTGCGAAACCGAAAGGATCGTGTCGTACTGCGCGCAGAAATTCAGGGCGTATGCGATCGTCAGACGCAGCACGTCTGGGTTCGAGAAGCAGGGCTGGCGCGAGGTCGTCCGGTTGCCGTTATTGTCCATGCCGAAATACTCCGGGTGTTCGTCGAACAGGGAATAGGGGATGATCGACGACATCGTGTGCACGCTGTTGATCACCATGTCCCAGCGGCCGCCGCCCATTTCGTCCGGCACGTATGCCATGATGCCGTGCAGCTTGTGCGAGACGCAGTAATCCGGATACATCGTCGAGAACATCCAATAGGTCTGTCTGAGCTTGAACGGCGGGGTATAGGTATAGTCGATCGCCCCGAGCGCGGGAGCGGCGTTCTCCGGCGTCACGGTCAGCTCGTGCGTGAACCAGCGGCAGCCGAGCCAATCCTCGAGATAAGTGTACACCGCGTAGATCGCGCCGCGTTTTTCGCCGCCCGTCAGAAACAGCTTTTTCCCTTTGGTCACGATGCGCACCGTGTCCTCGTCGTAACCGGTTCTGTCGATCCCGGCCTTGGCGTCGCGGTTCGTCACGCCGACAACGATCTCTTTGTCGCACGGGCTTTCGGCGTCCGTCACGACAGGGAAGTCGGCGCCCGTGATGCGGCCGAGGTAATCGGCGAGCGTGTCGGCGGCAGTCCGTTCGGTCGCGGAGGCGTTTTCACCCACCACGATCACGTAGTCCGTGCGCCCGCCGGAGGCAAGCAGCGTCTCGGCGTCTCCCGCGGCGAGCGAGGGACCAGCGACGCAGAAGACCAAAAGAAACGTCAACAGGAGAGAGAGTGCTTTTTTCATAGTCGTGCTCCTTTCCTACATAGGTCAGTTGATGATCGGGAAACTCTCGAGCGGCTGTTCGGCGCGCTCAAGCACGTATTCGTGCGATGCCTCGGTGTCGAAGCAGATCACGCCGTCTTCGCGGCGGGTGAATGGGATAAGCTCCTGCGTTTCAAGGTCGCGCACCCGGACTGTTTCGCCGAGCGCCGCCGCCACGCGGCAGGGGTTGCCCTTGATGCTGCGCACGATCACGTAGGCGACTTCGCCCCCGCGCGATTCCGCGCCCACCAAAAACGCGCCGCGCGCCCGAAGCGACCAGAACGCGGCGTCGCCGAGCGTGAAGTCCCACGCCGGGAACACCCTGATCACGCCGCCCTGCGATTGCAGCAGCATCTCGGTGATGACCTCGGCCGTGGCGGCCGTGCCCTTGCCGACCGAAATGTTGCAGTCGAAGGCGATCGGCGCTTCGAGATTGCCGCCGCACTCGTATTCCTCCGGGATGAGCTTGAGGATCCGCCCGGCGTAGGCGGCGTCGCCCATGCGCAGGCGCGAGAGGATCCCGAACGACTGGTCCCACGGGATCTCGTTGTCCGGCACGTGTTTTTTCACGGTCTTCTTCGCCGCTTCGATCAGGGCTTCGCTCGCGCCGTGCCACGCGTCCACTTCGCCGGTATAGGCGACCGGCGCCACGTCCGTGACGCACGGCGGGCCGTAGTCGAAGGTCAGATCGTCGGTGTCCTCGGCCGTTTTCCACGTGCCGTCGGGCCACACGGCGTAGTCTTTGCGCATCGCGGCGACGTCGTTCTCCCACGCTTCGGCGAGGTCCTTATCCACGCCGAGGATGCGCGCGGCCTCGGCGGCGCGCGACAGCGTGTGGCGCACGAGGCACAAATCGATGAGAGAGTTCGTCATAAACTCGTTTGCAAAGCCGATGGTGGCCACGAACTCCTGCGAACGGGACGGGAAGATGTATCGCTCGCCGTTTTCGGCAGTCAGCAGATAATCGTGGTAAAACAGGGCGGCGTCTTTCATCAGCGGATAACCGGTCTCGCGCAAAAAGGTTTTGTCGCCGGTGTAATCGTAATAATCCCAGCAGAATTTCACGCTCTCGCCGGTCGTCTGCAGGTTCATCTGCGTGCCGTTGAGGTTGATCGCCGAGGCGATCACGGTGCCGGTGCACGAGATCGCGTGCGGATAGGCCGTGCCGCGCATGCCGTAATAATCCCGCGTGAATTTCTGCAGTTTTTCCCTCGAATCTTTCAGAAGACGGAACCACGGCTCGAGGAGCTCCGCGTGGTTCGTGGGCAGCAGGCCGAGGTTCGTTTTCGCCTGCTCATAGGTCAGGATATGGTGCCCCCAGTTCGCGAACGTGGACTGGTACCACGGCGCGAGATACCCCGCGGCGAACTTGCCGGGCTTTCTCGCGCACAGCGCCTGATACTCGCTCCAGTACCACGGCCGCGAGAGCTTCGTATCCGGCAAACGGATCCATGAGCGCCGCCAGATATGGCGGTACCAATCGATCGTCGCGCCGACCGACACGGGCATATACTCCGCGGTCACGCGGTCGAGGCGGCGTTTGGCCTCGGCCTTCGGGTCGGGCGCGTCGTAGGACGACACCACGGTGAGCAGGAATACCACGCTCTTGCCGGCGGGACGTCCCTCCGCCACGATGCGCGAGCCTGCGGCGCACGGGATGATCTCGGGCGCGCTCGTGCGCATACGCACGGTATAGAACGTGTTCGGCGAGTTCTCTGGGTCGCGCCCGGCTCTCAGGCGCATCGTAAAGCCGAAATCCCCGTCTTCAATATAGGGAACGGGCGTGTAATAAGTCTCGATCTCTTTCTCGAGCGCGGCGATCTCGGGGGCGGTCTTCGGGCCGCTGTTGGCCGAGACCTCCATCGGGTCCTTCGTCAGCTCCAGCGCGAGCTTGCCCAGGTGCCCCGCGCGCTCCCCGGCAGAGCACACGATCACCATGACCTCCTCAGCCGGGCTGATGCACGACAGCGTAGAAAACCCGTCGCCGCACACCACGCCGTTCTGGTTGCCGACGCAGTAGGTCTGCTCCACGAGCCCGGCGTGCAGGTCCATGCGCTCGCGGATGTGCGAAAACACGCCGCCCGCGCACAGGTGCAGCGTCAGGCGCGCCGCCGAGGTCTGGCACGGCTCGTTGTTGCGGCAGTTCGCCGCGGCGAACATGTCCTGCTTGAGCGTGGGGTCGCCTTCGAGGATGCGTTCTCTGAGCCTCTCGATCCCGCCGGGCAGATAGCAGGGCGGATCGGAATCGTAATCGTCCCACCACAGATCGTTTTTGGCGATGTGATAAGTGTAGTTGTCCGGCTTGCCGTGGATGGCGGCGCCGAAATCGCCGTCGCCGAGGATATACGCGCGGCGGAAGTCGTTCACGGTGCCCTCGCGCCGGTAAACGTGCTTCATTGCCTCTTTCTCGCCGTCGGTGGCGATGCGCATGCGCCCGGGGCGCAGCGTTTCGTCGGGCATCGTAGGCAGCAGCCCGCATAAGGGCTTCTTTCTGTGCAGTTTTTCTCCTTGCATGGCCGTTCCTCCCAACGCCTTACAGCCGGGCTTCCTCGGGTTCTTCCGCGCCCTCTTCCTCAAGCGCCTTGCGCATGGCTTCGATCGCCTCGGTATCGGGGTCCTCTTCGGTGAGCAGGGCGCGGCGCTCGTTGAGCGCGATATACATCTGCTCGCGTTTCTCGCCGACCAGATCGTAGAAGAAGAAGGGGATCACGTTTACCACCGACGGCAGGAAATAGCCGGCCACAAACAGGAAAAACACCTTTTGATACACGGTCCTGCTGCCCTGCGACCACGGCAGCATCGGAATGGTGGGGTCGTACTTCGTCCATTTGAAAACCGCGATGGTCAGCAGCGTATTGAGCGGCGCCGTGATCTTCATGATGAGATCCGTAAGGATGTTGATCGTCCCGTCGGGACGTTCGCCGGTCACGTATTCGGTGTAGTCCGTCATTTCGCGCACGACCTCCTGCTCGTATACGTTGCTGGGGCCGTTGTTGACCGCGTTCATCGCGTGGAACACCGCGAAAACGATGCAGATGGCCAGGCGGTTGTGCACGAGCGGGATGCCGAAGGCGCACATGCCGACGATGGATAAAAGGTCCCACGCGCGCAGCGCAAGGATGGCCACGCGGTTGTTGGGAAAGAGCTTCTGGAATTTCGGGATGAACGTCACGCTGACGATATCGAGTAGGTTATAAGGCGCATAGGCGAGCATCGAAGGGATCGCCCCGCCGAAGATCTCCTGCTGGGTCACGAGGTCCCACGAATAGCCGCCGCTGCTCCACCACGAGGTCGCGAACTTCGCGATGAACACGCGCAGCAGGTATTTGTTTTTCAGAACGTAAAAGATCGTTTTCATCAGGGACGCGGGCTGCGGCTGCAGGGCGATGCGCTCGTGGCAGCCCACGGCCATCGCGATGTTGCCCACCGCGCCCACGCTGCACGCGAAGCCCGAAAGGATGGCGAAAAGCACGGGCATCGGCAAGTTGATGTAATTCTTGTTGTTGAGCTCCATCAGGGGCAGGAACAGGGCGTAAACGAGCTGCGAGCCGAATTCGCCGATATACTGATTGAGCAGGCCCACCGAGATCCTGTCCTTCGGGTTCGGGGTCTGCAGGGTCGTCAGGTTCTCGCGCGGGATGCCGTAGATCGTGCCGAAGGTCTCTTGAATAAACAGGATCACGAACACGAACACGATTTTTTTCGGGTCGTTGGCGGCGCTGCCCTTGAAGAAAAGCGCGCCGCAATAGAGCACGGCCGTGCTCAAAAAATAGGGGATCGAGCCGAACACGATGTAGGGCCGCGCCTTGCCCCAGCGCGTGCGCGTGCGGTCATACGCCGCGCCCATCAGGGGGTTGTTGAGCACGTCGTAGATCGAGATGAGCGTCAGGATCAGCGTGACGTAGGTCATATCGATCTTCAGCACGTTCACGAAATAGAGCGTCCTGTAAACTTCGAGCCCCTTGAGGAGCTTCGCCGCCCATTGGCCGATGGCGGGCAGCAGCATCTCGCGCGGCGAGAGCACGCCGGTGTGGAACATCCGAACGGCGATGTCGTTATACTTTCCGAGCTTGTCGGCGCCGAGGTTCGCCGCCGCGTTCTTTTCGGCGGAGAACACCTCTTCTACGATGTTGGCTGCCACCTTTTTGTTTTCATTCGGATTACTCATTGACAGTCACCTCGCAGGACGCCCTGAACCAGCCGTCGTCAGACAGGGCGTATACGGTCGTTTTTCCGGGCGCAACGCCGGTCACCGCGCCGTTTTCGTCCACTTTCGCGATATCCGGGTTTTCCGTGTACCACGTCACGGACTTGACGGTCGCGTCCGAGGGGCTCGGCTTCGCCGTCAGCGTTTTTTCTTCGCCGGTTTTGAGCTTCAGCTTGCGCGAACTGAGGCTCAGCGACTCCACGGACACCTTGACTTCGATCCGGCACGTATCGCTGTATTCCTTGCCGCGGAACGTGAAGCGAGCGGTCACCTCGGCTGTGCCGGGCTCTTTGCCGGCTTTCAGATAGCCCTCTTCGTCCACCGTCACCACGCTCTCGTCGGAGCTCTCCCACGTCACCTCGGCGGCGAGCGGGTCGGCGCACACAACGGTGGCAAGCAGGTTGTCGGTGGATCCGGGCTCGATGCTCAGCACGTTGCGGTTGAGCGTCAGCGACGGCCACGTGAGCGTGTATTCTTCCTTCTCGCCGAGCGTCAGCGATACCGGCTGCCTGCCGAGCGACTCGTATTCGGCGAAGAACGAGAGGATCGCGTCGGCGGCGATCGTGCGTTCCAGGATCAGGCTCCTGAGCTCGAGCGACAGACGGTCGAGCTTGTATACGACCGTCACGGTTTTCGTTTCGGTCGAAACGCCGCTCACCCTGAACGAGCCCGTCCCGATGAACAGATCGGCGATCTCCTCCGCGTTTTTCTTGATAAACAACCTGTCCGCCGTGTCTGCTTTCAGCGTCAGCGTGACCGTATACGCGTCGCGGTATTTCATCACGTAGGGCCGCGTGCCGCCGCATTCCTCACAGGAGTCGGCGGGCGTTTGACTTTCGAGCTCGCAGACGGGGCAGACGTAATAGATGTATTCGCATTTGAAGCCTTCGACAGCGTCCGCGGGGAATGAGACCTCCGGCAGGATCGCCGCGGTATCTTCGCCGTAGCCGGCGCCGCGGTCGGGATAGGCCTCCGAAAGCAGCTTGCCGAGCGGCTGTGACGAATTGCCGACCGTGTCGGCGACGAGGCCGAGATAGGTGCGAAGCGCGTCGCTTCCCGGGGCCTCGATGCCGCCGTTCTCGCCGTCTCTGACGACGTAGAAGCTGTGGTGCGCGCCGATCTTCGGCTGCTCTTTCAAAGCGTTCTCGACGGCGTCCGTCAGCAGCTTCGCCGCTTCGGCGGCGGTTTCGGGCGGGGGAACGGCGCCTTCGGTCAGATCGTTCGGCGGGTAGCTGCCTTCCAGCGCGAGCACCAAATCGAGCCCCCAGATGAAGCCCACGACGAAAATGACGCCCAGAATGGCAACGACAACCGCGGTCACGATGCGCCCTTTGCGGCGTTCGGCGTCGGTTTCTTTATTCTTCATCCGCCTTCACCTCGCTTTCCACGGTTTCGTTATCCGCCGCGCCGGCGAGCGCGGCCTTCTGTTTTTCAATCTCGCGTTCGATCTTTCGCGTCTCCTCGGTCTCCACCACGGGCTGGGGCAGGTCCTCGAGCTTGATCTTGCCTGCCTTCACATCGTGCCAGATCGCGGTGCGCTCCAGCATGCCCTCGGCGTAATCGGGATCGAAGCCCCTGCTCTCGAGCATGAAGCTGATCGCGAACACCACCGCGAACGCCAGCATGCAGGCGAGCAGCCCCACGCCCGCGTCAAAGGCTGCGTAGGGGCTTTCGCGCAGCTTCGTTTCGGTAAAAAACGAAAACAGCATCGATACGAGCGCGCTCAGAAAGCCCAGCCCCGACACGGTACAGATGACTTTTTGCATGCGGCGGATGCTGACGAAGCACAACAGGGTCGTCACGATCGTCAGCAGGGCGAAGACCGCCGGGACGAGATAGACGAACACGGCGTTGCGGAGCGCCGTCACGTCCGCGCCCGCGATCGGGTCGTTCACGAGCGTCAGCATCGCGCCGACGCGCCCGTCGGTAAAGGCGCCGAACAGCCCCAGCGGGCTCAGGGCGTATTCGCCCCCCAGCATCGGCGTTTTCAGGCCGAACGCACCCGCGGGCACGAGCAGCGATACGAGCGGCAGTATCATCACGCACAGCCGCGCGATCGCGAGGGGCGAGCCGACCAGCGCCGCCTTAAGGCGCTTGATCTTCACGTGCACCGCGGCCTGTGAAAGCTCTGCGTATTTTGCTTCGCGCTCAAAGGTCTCGCGAAAACCGTAAAACCGCAGGTTCACGCCGCATTTTGGGCAGAACTGGCTCACGTTGATCAGACGCAGCCGTTTGCCGCATTTGGGACATTGATTCATGGGTCGAACGCATCTCCCTTCCGTCCGGCCTCCGCCGTATGAAGGACGGAAGACCGAAGGTAAATGGGTATAAAATCCCAAAATATTATAGCATAGCTATTCAACAGATTCAATATAAAATATACTTGGGATCTGTCAAATTAATAATGAGGCTTATTCATCCGATGGATTATGTCGGTTCCCGACGGTTGGGCACCGCGTATCCGCAGAATATGAAACGAACGAACCGCTTCCGGGGCGGCACCCACGAAAAACGAAGCCGCGGCAGGATCTCCTGCCGCGGCTGATTCTTTGTTCTGTGTTTTTACAATCCGAACGCGAA
>JAEEGL016088058.1_pt1 | contig 10560 bp, 11 predicted proteins | sample 9134231 | NCBI WGS metagenome assembly JAEEGL01 (sample SAMN16246548, study PRJNA631951) | gut metagenome | biome: gut microbiome; feature: rumen; material: fiber-attached | host: Bos | place: Iran: Karaj | collected 2018-10
ATGAACGGACAGACGGGACGCTTCGTCGGCGACCTGCCTATCGATAAAGTTAAGAAAAGAATCACCTTTGCAGGCGTTTTTGCGGCCGTAACGGCAGCCGCCACGCTGGTTCTGCAGTTTCTTGTGAAATGAGGTGGGAATATGAAAAATAAAGTTTTGATTTTTCTTGCCGCATTGCTTGTATTCGCACTGATCTTCAGCACTTTCGGCGTGTACGCCGAAAGCACGCGCGTAACTCCGGGACTCCAAAGAGTCGCCGATAACGCGGGACTTCTTTCGGAAGAGGAAAAAGCGGCGCTTGAAAGCGCACTTGAGAGAATATGCGAGGGACTGCAGTTCGATATAGTAATCGTAACGACAAACTCCATTGAGGGAAAAGGCGGCACGGAATACGCAGACGACTTTTTTGACTACGGAGGCTACGGCTACGGCGGAAATTACGACGGATGCCTGCTCCTTATAGATATGGAAAGCCGCGAATTCTGGATTTCCACCTGCGGACGCGGTACCGGCGCGATAAGCGACAGGGAAATGAGAAATCTTGAAAGCTCGGTATCTGAGTATCTTTCGTCGGGAAATTACTATAACGCATTCCTTTTCTTCTCGTATGACGTGGAAGACCTCGTAAAAGGGGAAAAAACGTATAGTAAGAGCAAAAACGGATTTGACCCCGAAACATTATTCAAAAACCTCGGATTCGGTGCGATAGCGGGCTTGATAGTTGCGCTTATCGTTGTTTCAATACTGAAATCACAGATGAAATCGGTAAAAAGCAAGCCGTCCGCAAGCGATTATTTCGTAAACGGAAGCCTTGTGCTGACAAACTCGTACGACAGATTTGTCGGAAGCTACGTAACGAGGGTGAGAATAAAGGACGATTCGTCAGGCTCGTCATCCACGCACAGAAGCTCGTCGGGCAGAGTCCACGGCGGAGGCGGCGGAAGATTTTAATTCAATAAAAAAGCGATTGCCTCCCGCAAAAACGCGGGAGGCATTTTTTTGAAAAAATTTTTCAAAACCTGTTGACATTTCGGAAAACGGGTGCTATAATAAAATCACAAACACTTGAACAACTGTTCAAATGTTTGCAAAAAAGGAAAGGAGGCGGGAGAATAATGAAGAAATCGTATGAAGAAAAACTTCCGGAATGCGAAATAAACGAGATACACGAAAAGGCGATAAAAAGCGTCATGGCGGAATGCTATACGGAGGAAGAAATGATAGAGCTTGCGGAGCTTTATAAGATTTTCGGCGATTCCACGAGAATAAGAATTCTTTCGGCGCTCATGAAAGAGGAACTGTGCGTTTGCGACATCGCGGAGATACTTAAAATATCCGTTTCGGGCGTGTCGCATCAGTTGAGAATATTAAAGCAGGCGCGGCTCGTTAAATTCCGCAGGGACGGAAAAACCGTGTATTATTCGCTTGCCGACAACCACGTAAAGACCATCATCGCGCAGGGCGCGGAGCATATTAACGAATAAATCGAAAAGGGGTAAAGAACTATGGTAAAGGTATTGAAGGTAGAGGATCTGGAATGTGCGCACTGCGCCGCGAAAATCGAGGAAGGTATTGCAAAACTTGAAGGCGTGAACAGCGTTTCGGTAAGCTTTCTTACGCAGAAAATAACTCTTGACGCCGTTGATGCGAAATTTGATGAAATAGTAAGAGAAATCAGAAAAATAGTAAAGAAAATAGAGCCGGACTGTACGGTAATAGGATAAAAAATGACCAAAAAGCAAAAAAGACTTCTTTACAGGATAATAATATCGCTGCTGCTTTTTGTTATATGTATTTTTATACCCGAAAAGTACGCTCTGATAAGGGCGCTTGCCTTTCTCGCACCGTATATTGCGGTGGGATACGACGTAATAAAAAAGGCGGTAAAAAATATTTTCTCCGGACAGATTTTTGACGAGAATTTTCTCATGCTTGCGGCAACTGTCGGCGCGTATGCGCTCGGCGAATACTCGGAAGCCGTAATGGTGCTGATTTTGTATCAGATAGGCGAATTGTTCCAGAGCTGCGCCGTTTCAAAGACTAGAAAATCGATAACCGCACTTATGGATATAAGGCCGGACAGCGCAAATAAGGTTTACGAGGACGGAAGTATAAACGTAATTTCTCCCGAGGAACTTGCACCGGGCGATATCATTCTCATAAAGAGCGGCGAAAAAATACCCGTTGACTGCGTTGTTACAAAGGGAGAATCGTATATAGATACAACGGCTCTTACCGGAGAGGCGCAGCCGGTTGCCGTAAAGGAAGACAGCATTCTCACAAGCGGCTGCGTAAATATAAGCGGCACGCTTTACGCAAGGGTGAATAAGCCTTTTTCGGAGTCTACCGTGTCAAAGATACTCGAACTTACCGAAAAAAGCGCCGAAAAGAAGTCGAAATCGGAGAATTTCATAACAAAATTTGCAAAATATTATACCCCCGCCGTGTGCGCACTTGCAGTGTTTATCGTGCTTGTTCCGACGGCACTTTACGGAGATTTTGCGTCGCACGTCAAGAGCGGACTTATATTTCTCGTAGTGTCGTGTCCGTGCGCACTCGTGATTTCCGTTCCGTTGTCGTTTTTCTGCGGAATGGGAGGCGCGTCAAAAAACGGAATACTTATCAAGGGTGCGGTTTATATCGAGGCGTTGTCAAAACTTAAAACAGTAATTTTCGATAAGACGGGAACGCTCACAAAGGGAAAATTTGAGATTTCGGAGGTAAAGAGCGCAAACGGATTCGATAATGAACAGCTTTTGTACCTTGCCGCCGCGGCGGAAAAGTACTCAGACCACCCGATAGCGCTCGCAATAAAGGAAAAAGCCGATATATCGGATTCAATTACCGAAAAAGCGGAGCAGATAGTGGGAAAAGGCGTAAGAGCGCTTGTGGATAATAAAAAAGTGTGCGTCGGAAATAAAGCGTTTATGAAAGATGAAAACGTAGACTTTGAAGACGATTTTTCAGACGGCACGCACGTGTACGTAAGCGCGGACGGAGTTTACGCGGGCGTGATAATCGTAAAAGACATGATAAAAGACGGCGCAAAAGAAGCACTTCAAACGCTTCGCAATTACGGCGCGGAGGCGGTAATGCTCACCGGCGATAAAAAGTCGGTAGGAGAGAAGACCGCAAAGGCTCTCGGAATAGAAAAAGCATACTGTGAACTGCTTCCGTCGGATAAAGTGGAAATTGCGGAAAAGATTATTGCCGAAAATAAAGGCAAAAACAAAGTAACCGCGTTTGCCGGGGACGGAATAAACGACGCGCCCGTGCTGTCCGTGTCCGACGTGGGGATTGCGATGGGAGTTGTCGGCAGCGACGCCGCAATAGAGGCGGCAAACGTCGTGCTTATGGACGATAATCTGTCAAAAATTCCGCTTGCAATGAAAATTTCGTCAAAAACCATGAGAATAGTAAAACAGAACGTCGTTTTTACGCTGACGGTAAAGATTGCGGTTATGATTTTAAGTGTCATGGGATACGCAAATATGTGGCTTGCGATTTTTGCGGACGTGGGAGCCGCGGTAATCGCAATTCTGAATGCGGTAAGAGCGTTTGGAATAAAAAAGACAGACTGATATTTAATGAATTAAGGCTCTTGTGCGATATAGCACAAGGGCTTTTGTGCGTTTTTGTCAAAATAAGTTGTATTGACATTGAGTTGTAAATGAAGTATAATAATAAAAAACAAAAGTCAAAGGTAATTTTTATGAACGTATATGATTTTGACAATACGATTTATAAAGGCGAATCGCTTATAAATTTCTATTTCTTCTGTTTAAGACGCGATCCCCGTTTTATAAAATTTTTCTTTGCGATTACGTATAACGTGATAAAATATAAGCTTTGTCTTATAAGCAATGAAAAACTTATGGGGCTTTGCGAAAAATATATTTTCGATTCTCTTGAAATGTGCCCCGTCTACGAGGAATGGATAGACGATTTCTGGAAAAAGAACATAAAGAGAATAAAAGCTTTTTATCTTGCGCAGAAAAAGGAAGACGACGTGATTTTAAGCGCCGCCTTCGGCGTCCTATTAAGACCCGTCTGCCGTATAATCGGGATAAAGGAAGAAAATCTCCTTTGTTCCGAAATAGACATAAAAGAGCAGAAAATAATAAGACTTTGCTTTCGCGAAACGAAGCCGATTATATTCGACGAGAAGTTCGGGAACGTCAAAATCGACAATTTCTATACCGATTCCTTTAACGATAAACCGTTCATAAAAAGGGCGGAAAACAGCTTTATCGTAAAGGGAAACAAAATAAAGAAAATCAAAAAAAGCACTTCATAACGTTTTGAAGGGAAATAATACATAGATGTTAGAGAATATCCATTCGCCGAATGATATAAAAAATATGAATATCAAGCAACTCGGAAATCTTGCGGACGAGGTGCGTGAAAAAATAATTTCCACCGTATCGGAAAACGGCGGACATCTGGGTTCAAATCTCGGTATGGTTGAAACGACGCTTGTGCTCCATAAACTTTTCGATCTGCCGAAAGATAAAATTCTTTTTGACGTAAGCCACCAGTGCTATACACATAAACTGCTGACGGACAGATTCTGCGCATTCGACACGCTGCGAAAAACCGATGGAATTTCGGGATATACAAACAGATTCGAAAGTAAATTCGATACCGTAACGGCGGGACACAGCGGCGCGGCGCTTTCGGCGGCGATAGGAATCGCGACGGCGGAAAAACTCAAAAACAGCGACGCGTATACCGTCGCCGTAATCGGAGACGGCTCCTTTTCGAACGGAATGGTTTACGAGGCGCTGAATAACTGCGACCCGGAGCTCAAACTTATGATAATTTTAAACGATAACGAAATGTCCATTTCGTCAAGCGTCGGAAGCCTTGCAAGACACCTTTCCAAAATCAGAACGAGCGGAAGGTATTATCGCTTCAAAAGAAATTTTCAGAAGGTTTTCTCAAAAATACCGCTTATAGGCAATAAGACGATTGCTCTTTTCCGCCACATAAAAAACGGCTTTAAGAGAATGTTTTATAAACAACCGTTCTTTGAACCTCTCGGAATAAAATATTTCGGACCGGTTGACGGAAACGACCTCGAGCGGCTTTCCGTCGTACTGAAAGAAGCGAAAAGAAGCAACGCCTGCGTGCTCGTGCATATAAAGACGAAAAAGGGCAAGGGATATAAAAACGCGGAGGAAAACCCCGAAAAATATCATAGCATAGGCCCGTTTGACGTCGTTACCGGCGAAAAGAAAACCGAATGTAAAAAAGAAGGTTTTTCAGAGGCTTTCGGTAAAATAATGTGTGAAATCGCACAGAAAGACGAAAAAATCTGCGCTATTACCGCCGCAATGAAAGACGGCACGGGACTTTCCGAATTTGCCGAAAAATATAAGGATAGGTTTTTTGACGTTGGAATTGCCGAGGAACACGAAATAACCTTCGCGTCGGGACTTTCCCTTGCGGGAATGACTCCCGTGTGCGCCGTTTATTCCACGTTTGCACAAAGAACGTACGACCAGCTTATTCACGACGTGTCGCTTCAGAAACTGCATATAGTGCTTGCGCTCGACCGCGCCGGATTTGTGCCTGATGAGGGCGAAACGCACCAGGGAATTTTCGACGTCGCAATGCTCTCAAATATTCCGAACGTGAATATCATGTCGCCCGAAAACTTCCGGGAACTTAAAGATTGTCTTGAAAAGGCGGTTTACGGGGAAAAACTCGAGGTTGTGAGATATCCGAAAGGCGCGCCCGAGGTGTACGAAAGAACGGAATTTGAAAAAAACGGGGACTTTGACGTGTTCGATGAGGGCTCCGGTAAAACCGTCGTGTTCGTAACGTACGGCAGAATTACGGCAAACGTTTATCACGCCGCAAAGGAACTTGCAAACGAAAACATGCACGCACGCATAATAAAGCTTGTAAAGGTTTATCCCGTAGATTTCGATAAAATAAAACCGTATTTTGAGGACGCGGACTTTGTGTGCTTCGTGGAGGAGGGCATAAAGTCGGGCGGAATATCCGAAAAAATATTGTCGTATATGCAGATAAGCGGCATTAACGTAAAGACAGGAATAATTGCCGTCGACGAAACGTTCCCGAAACATATGTCCGTTCCCGAATTTTATGAAAAATACGGATTTACACCGGAAAAAATACGCGATTTTGTCAAAAAATCAATATAATCAATAAAAAGAAAAAACCTCGCGAAAGCGAGGTTTTTTAACTTTTTTTCTTTACTTTCTCTCAGGGGAGAGAAAGTAAAACAAAGAGAGCTGAAAAATTAAAAAGTAAAACAAATTGTCTTTCCCGCGCTTTCTGCGAGAAAGCGCGCACTCTTTTGGTACTTTTCTTGTGAAAGAAAAGTACATAAAAGATTTTTTAAAAGCCGCACCTTGCACAAAAAACTGCGCGGTGCAAAATGCACCGCGCAGGAATCAACGACAGTTCTTTATTATGCTTTGTTTGCCGAGCCGAAAAGTTCGATCTTTTCTCTTACGGTTGCTTTTATTGCTTCTACGCCGGGAGCAAGCACTTTTCTCGGGTCAAAGCCTTTTCCTACAAGATCTTTGCCTTCTTCGAAATATTTTCTTACAGCAGCCGTGAACGAAAGCTGACATTCCGTGTTAACGTTTATTTTTGAAACGCCGAGGTCGATTGCCTTTTTGATCATGTCAGCGGGAATACCCGTGCCGCCGTGGAGAACGAGAGGCATTTTTCCGGTCTTTTCCTGAATTTTAGCAAGTGTTTCAAAGGAAAGTCCTTTCCAGTTTTCGGGATATTTGCCGTGAATGTTTCCTATACCTGCGGCAAGCATCGTAATTCCGAGATCCGCAATCATCTTGCATTCGTCGGGATCGGCAACTTCGCCCATTCCGATAACGCCGTCTTCTTCGCCGCCGATGGCGCCGACTTCCGCTTCAAGAGAAAGCCCTTTTTCGGCGCAGACTTTAACGAGTTCCTTCGTTTTTGCGATGTTTTCTTCGATGGGATATTTCGAGCCGTCGAACATAATCGATGAAAATCCCGCGTCAATGCACTTGTAGCATGCTTCGTACGAGCCGTGGTCGAGATGAACGGCAACCGGAACGGTAATGGCAAGTTCTTCGATCATGCCTTTTACCATGCCTACGACCGTCTTGTAGCCGCACATATATTTTCCCGCGCCCTCGGATACGCCGAGAATAACGGGCGAATTCATTTCCTGCGCCGTGAGGAGAATAGCTTTTGTCCATTCAAGGTTGTTGATGTTGAACTGACCTACCGCATAATGTCCTTCCTTGGCTTTTGTGAGCATTTCCTTTGCTGATACTAACATTTTAACATCCTCCGTTTAATTGATTTTCTTAATATATTATATAACCGTTTGATGTAAAATTCAAGCAATTATAAATATTTTTTCATTATTTATTTTCCATAAGGTAAGTCGCTTCAACGTCTGCGAGGTGGAGCTTTACGGCAAGCGGATATTTTTCAAATGCGCCGTTTATGGCGTAGCTTCCGCCGCGCGCTGCGTCGTCAAAACCGCCCATGTGCCACCTTATTGCGATTGCCTCCTCAATTTTAAGCCTCATAAAGCGCTCTATAAGAAAAACGGATTTTTCGCCGTGCCCGAACGGGAATTTGTCCTCAATCGTGTAATACGGAACCTTTTCCCATGCGCCCGTCGTCTCGTTTTTCACGTTTCTCATCGTCGCCTTGTAAAATTCGGCTTTGCATAAGTCGTGAAGAAGCGCGACTATCGCATACGTCTCGTCGGGCTTTTTGTCGTTGTACCTGTCGATAAGAACGTTGTAAACGTTAAGGCTGTGGTCGCAAAGTCCGCCCTCGTACGCACTGTGAAATTTGGAGCTTGCCGGAGCCGTGAAGAAGTCCGTCGTCATCATCCAGTCAAGCAGCTCTTTTGAGCCCTGACGGGTGATTGCGGCGTTGTACGCTTTTATAAATCTGTCTTTCGGAGACTCTATTTCAATGCTTCTCAATTCTTCTTTGTTCATGATAAAACCTCTTTACATGTTTTCTGTAAATATTATACCAAAAACAGGTAAAAAATTCAATATTAAAAATAAAAAAGCGGACGATTTTTCGTCCGCTTTGAATATGTAATTTATTTCGTACCGAAAATTCTGTCGCCCGCGTCGCCGAGACCCGGTACAATGTAACCGTTGTCGTTGAGCCTTTCGTCAACGCATCCGCAGTAGAACTGAACGTCGGGATGATTTGCGGAAACCTTTCTTATACCTTCGGGGGCTGCGATGATAGACATGAATTTGATGTTTTTGCAGCCGCGCATCTTGATAAAATCGATAGCCGCGGAAGCGGAGCCGCCCGTTGCGAGCATCGGGTCAAGGATAATAACGAGTCTGTTTGAAATATCTTCGGGAAGTTTGCAATAGTATTCGTGAGGTTCAAGGGTTTTTTCATCTCTGTAAAGACCGATGTGTCCGACCTTTGCGGAGGGAACGAGGGAGAGAACTCCGCTGACCATGCCGAGTCCCGCTCTTAAAATGGGAACAAGCGCAAGTTTTTTGCCGGCGAGCCTCTTTACAGTCGTGGTGGTAATAGGCGTTTTAATCTGATATTCTTCCATAGGTAAATCGCGAAGCGTTTCGTAGCCCATAAGCATCGCAATTTCCTCGATAAGTTCTCGGAACTGCTTGCTTCCTGTGTTTTCGTCTCTCAAAAGGGAAATTTTGTGGGTGATAAGAGGATGATCGTAAACTGTTACCTGCGGATGATCCATAACTTTGCTACTTCCTTTTCTGTAATTTTTTCTTAGTATTATTTTAATAAATTTCGACTGTTTTTGCAATAGCAAAAATCAATGTTTAATATTTATATCAAAAAAATTAATTTTTAGTTTAATACTTGTGAGATTTTACGAATTATAAGAAAATCATTTAATATAATTAAGTTGACACGGTAAGATAAATTAAGTATAATAGTCAAGGAAAAAACTTGAGGAAAAGAAAATGAGAATTGACGCTTATTTGTATCAGAACGGATATTCAAAAAGCAGGACAAAGGCAAAAGAACTCATAGAGGCGGGTAAAGTCAGCGTTGACGGCAAGGCCTGCATAAAGCCTTCCTTCGAAATCGACGAAAAAACGGCAAAAGTTGCAGTACGGAAGTCGGAATCCGACGGGTACGTCGGCAGAGGCGGAATAAAGCTTGCGTATGCGCTCGAAAAGTTCGGAATTGACGTAAATGGAAAAACCTGCGTCGATATAGGCGCGTCCACGGGCGGTTTTACAGAGTGCCTTATAAATAACGGCGCGAAAAAGGTTTTCGCCGTCGATTCGGGAAGCGGCCAGCTCGACGAAAAGCTGAGAAACGACGGGAGAGTCGTCTGCATGGAAAACTTCAACGCACGAAATCTTGAACTTTCCGATATAGAAAATACGGGCACGGACGTTGTGGTTATGGACGTCTCGTTTATCTCCCAGAAGCTCATCTATCCCGCGATAAAAAGAATCGCAAAAAAGGACGCCGATATTGTAACCCTCATAAAACCGCAGTTTGAAGCGGGAAAGGAAAATATAGGCAAACACGGCGTCGTAAAAGACGAAAAAGTCATAAAAAGAGTAATTGAGGATATAAAAAAATGCGCGTATGACGCCGGATTTGAAACAAAAGGCATAGAGACGTCTCCCATAAAGGGAGGAAGCGGAAACACCGAATATCTGATATATTTCAAAAATCTTTGATAACGTATTACGGAGGAAAACACAATGAACATTTTCGAAATTTTAAAATCGGTTATTCTCGGAATCGTCGAGGGTATCACCGAATGGCTCCCGATAAGCTCAACGGGACATATGATAATCGTAAACGAGCTTATGAACAACGACGGCTTTGTAAGCTCCGATTTATATCTTTACGTAATACAGCTCGGCGCGATTCTTGCGGTTGTAACGCTGTATTTCAAAAAACTCAACCCCTTTTCGCTGAAAAAGACGAAGGAGGAGAGAAAAAATACGTGGGAAATGTGGTTTAAAATAGCAATCGCATGTATTCCCGCCGCCGTTGCGGGACTTCTGCTTGACGACTATATGGAAAAACTCGAAAACTGGCAGGTTGTGTCGGCAATGCTCATACTGTACGGTATCGCGTTTATAGTGGTGGAAAAATTAAAGAAAAAGCCGACGATAACGTCTATAGATAAACTTACGTATAAAACGGCGCTTCTTATCGGAGCGTTTCAGATGCTGGCGCTGGTTCCCGGAACGTCGCGCTCGGGCGCAACTATCCTCGGCGCGATAATTCTCGGCTGCTCGAGGGAAATCGTCGCTGAATTCTCGTTTTTCCTTGCAATACCGGTTATGTTCGGCGTAAGCGCCGTAAAAATCCTGAAGAACGATATTCCGCTCACACCTGAAATGATGGTTGTACTCATTGTCGGAATGGTCGTCGCATACGTCGTTTCGCTGTTTGCCGTAAAATTCCTCGTAAACTATATCAAAAAGCACGATTTCACGGCGTTCGGAATATACAGAATAATTTTGGGAGCCGTGCTGATACTGTTCTTTACGCTCCGCACGTTCGTTTTCGCTTGATTGAAACAATAAAAAG
>JAEEGL016128247.1_pt1 | contig 10560 bp, 10 predicted proteins | sample 9134231 | NCBI WGS metagenome assembly JAEEGL01 (sample SAMN16246548, study PRJNA631951) | gut metagenome | biome: gut microbiome; feature: rumen; material: fiber-attached | host: Bos | place: Iran: Karaj | collected 2018-10
AGACAGAAACAATCAAGCAACAATTCGTAAATTGACTAACACATTAACGAATTAACACATTAACACATTCAAAATGGATATTTCAATCATTGTACCGCTGTTCAACGAGGACGAGTCGCTGCCCCATCTGGCAGAATGGATTGACCGCGTAATGAACGAGCACCAATTCGACTACGAGGTCATCATGGTTGATGACGGCAGCAAGGATCGTTCTTGGCAAGTGATAGAAGAACTGCACACCAATAATCCCAGATACAAAGGCGTCAAATTCCGCCGCAACTATGGCAAGTCCGCTGCCCTCAACGTGGGTTTCCGCCACGCCCAGGGAGACGTGGTAATCACTATGGATGCCGACCTTCAGGACAGCCCCGACGAAGTGCCAGAACTCTATCGTATGATTAAGGAAGAGGGTTACGACCTCGTTAGCGGATGGAAGAAAAAACGCTACGACTCTAAGCTCGCCAAGAACATTCCTTCCAAATTCTTCAACTGGACCACCCGCAAAATGAGCGGCATCAAGTTGCACGACTTCAACTGCGGCCTCAAGGCCTACCGCCATGACGTGGTCAAGAGCATCGAGGTCTACGGCGAGATGCACCGCTACATCCCCGTCATTGCCAAGTGGGCAGGCTTCACCAATATCGGTGAAAAGGTGGTGCAGCACCGCAAACGTGAGTTTGGTGTCACGAAATTCGGACTCGACCGCTTTGTCAACGGCTATCTGGATCTGATGAGCATCATGTTTATGTCGAAGTTTGGCAAGCAACCTATGCACTTCTTCGGTCTGATGGGCACACTGGCGTTCCTGCTCGGTTTTGTCGCTTTCGTCATTGTCTGCGTCCTGCGTCTCTGCGGCCGCATCGCACTGACCAACAGTGTGTGGTTCTATGTCTCCATGCTGTTCATACTCATGGGTACTGTGCTGTTCCTTGCCGGATTCCTCGGTGAGCTAATCTGCCGCAACTCTACTACCCGCAACCAGTATCTGATTGAGAAGGAGGTACTGTCATGAGTCTGCAATGCGGCATCGTAGGTCTGCCCAACGTGGGCAAATCCACCCTCTTCAACTGTCTGAGCAACGCTAAGGCACAGGCTGCCAACTTCCCATTCTGCACCATCGAGCCCAACGTGGGTGTTATTACCGTTCCCGACGAGCGGCTGGCGAAATTGGTCGAGATGGAACATCCCGCCAGCGTTGTGCCTGCGACGGTGGAGATTGTGGACATTGCCGGACTGGTGAAGGGTGCCTCCAAAGGCGAGGGATTAGGAAATAAGTTTTTGGGCGATATACGCACCACTGATGCCATCATCCATGTGCTGCGTTGCTTCGACGACGACAATGTCACCCATGTCGACGGCAGTGTCGACCCCATCCGCGACAAGCAGACCATCGACCTTGAACTGCAGTTCAAAGACCTAGAGACCATCGAAAACCGCTATGACAAGGAAGTTAAGAAGGCCAAAGCCGGTGGCGATGCCAAAGCCAAGCGACTTGTGGAGGTGATGGATCTCTACCGCGAAGCCTTGCTCTCAGGCAAGAGTGCACGCACTGTCCACCTTGAGGAAAGCCAGCAAGAGGCAGCGAAGGATCTGATGCTGCTGACTGCCAAACCTATCCTGTATGTATGCAATGTCGACGAAGCATCAGTGGTGACAGGCAATCATTATGTAGACGCAGTACGCGAGGCAGTGAAAGACGAAGAGGCCGAAGTGCTGGTCATTGGTGCCGGCATTGAGGCCGACATCGCCGAATTGGAAACATACGAAGAGAAGCAGATGTTCCTCGAAGACCTCGGGCTGAAAGAGTCGGGCGTCAACCGCCTTATCAAGGCAGCATACAAACTACTTAACCTACAGACATTCCTCACTGCCGGTCCTAAAGAATGCCGTGCATGGACATTCAAGAAAGGAATGAAAGCCCCTCAGACAGCTGGTATTATCCACAGCGATTTCGAGCGAGGCTTCATCCGTGCCGAGGTTATAAAATATGAAGACTATGTTGCCCTAGGCAGTGAAGCCAAATGCCGCGAAGCAGGCAAGATAGCCGTCGAGGGCAAGGACTACGTAGTGCAGGATGGCGACATCATGCACTTTAGATTCAACGTCTAATTTGAAACTAAATAGTAGAAACTAAAATGAGGACAATCCACACAAACACTTCTCGGCCATGCTCTGGCAAAAGAGTATGTGGTCGCGCTAGCCTTTTAGTTTTTAGTTTTTACTTTTTATTTTTTATTTCCTGCTCCACACAAAAGGCCAACTGGAGCAACGTCCAGTTCCACAACACCACAGCCCACTACAACATCTGGTGGAACGGTAACGAGAGTCTTAAACAGGCACTCCAATTGATGGAAACTAGCTGCAAGGACGACTACACCCGCCTGCTGCCCGTCTACAAAGTTGCCACTAAGGAGGAAAGCATGGCTCTCTACCCACAGTTAGACCGTGCCATTGAGAAAAGCATCAAAGGCATAAAGAAGCACAGCATATTCATCAATGGGCAAGAACATGTGCCCTACATTTCCAAGTGCTACATGCTCACTGCCTATGCTACCTTCTACAAGCATGACCTAGCCAACGCTGCCAGTACCTGCCAGACGCTGGTGGCGCAATACAGCGGGACTGCCATTGCTGACGAATCTGCCATATTGCAGGCACGTTGTGCTACGATGGACAAACGCTACCAAGATGCCGAAAACTCGCTTGACGAACTTATGACAGCTCTCGGTAAAGGCAACTTCTCGCCCAAACAGAAGCTCAACCTATACCTAGCTATGGCGGAATGCACCCTACCACAAGAAAAATACAAGAAAGGCGTGCAATTTCTTAAACTGGCTCTCGAAGAGAATCCATCGCGCCAGCAGAAAGCCCGCATCTATTACATTTTGGGACAAATTTACCAGGAACTCGACAAGCGACCCACCGCCTCGAAATACTACGAAAAGGTGCTGAAATGCGGTCCGTCGTATGAGATGGAATTTAATGCCCGCCTCAACATAGCCTCCTGTGCCGACCTACAGCACACCGACCGTGAAAAGTTGGAACGTCTGCTTGACCGTATGCTCAAAGATAGAAAAAATGAGGACTTTCTTGACCAAATCTACTATGCCAAGGGAGAGATGTATATGGGCATGCGCGACATTAAGAAGGCATGTGAGGCGTTTAAAACCTCGACGGCTGTCTCCAAAACCAATCCTGCCCAGAAAGCCCGCTCCGCGCTTAGGTTAGGCGGCATCCTGTACGATAAAATGCAGGACTACGACCATGCCCAGATATACTACGATACCGCTATGGGCATCATCAAGCCCGACTATCCTCACTATGCCAACCACAAGTCCCGCTACGACCTGCTCACCTCGCTCGTCTCCTACACCCGCGTCATCGACCGTAACGACAGCCTCATCGCTGTTGCGAACATGTCGGAAAGCGAACGCATGACCCTCATCAACGACAAGATTGCCGCACTCAAGAAAGCCGAGGAAGAAGCCAAGGAACGCGAACTGCTCGAACAATTCGCCAGCGATGCCAAATCGCAACAAAACACGCTGCAGGGCGACTGGTACTTTTACAATAGCAACACCGTACAGAAAGGCAAAGAGACCTTCCGCCAACGTTGGGGAATGCGTAGTTTAGAAGACTATTGGTTCCTCTCTAAGAAAGGCATGTTGGGCATGAACATGCTAGCTCAAGGCAACGACAACACTGAGGATGAAGGTGACGAAAAAACAGAGTCAGACGGCACAGACGATACAAAGACGGATGAGAAAGACAGCAAAGCCAGCGGTAATCCCAACGACCCGCACAATGTGGCATTCTACCTCAAAGATCTTCCCAAATCGCCAGAGGAACAAGACTCGATGCAGGCACAAACTGCCGTCTGCCTGCTCAATGCCGGATATATCTACTACGATGGCATCCACAACATTCCCAAGGCTCTAGAATGCTACCTGCGCATGGCCAACGACTATACCACCAACAGCGAGATAGTGCAGGCATTTTTCATGCTCTACAAAATATACGACAAACAGGGCAATACACCCAACTCCAACTACTACCGCGACATGGTGCTGATGGGCTTTCCTGACAGCGACTTCTCCAATCTCATTCTTGACGAGGATTACTACAAAGAAATCCTACGGCGCAGTAAACTCATCCGCGAGGATTATGACGAGGTCTATGCCCTCTATCGCAAACACCGCTACGACGATGTACTCAACTCTGTCGCCACTGCTAAAGAACTCTATACCAACGATCCCATGCTGGGCAAGTTCCGATATTGGGAGGCTCTCGCTTATGCCCGTACCGACCGCAAAGACCGTGCCGTCGCCACATTGCAAGGCATCATAGCAGACTATCCTAGAACCGACAGCATCGTCCCACTGGCACAAGCCCAACTCGATTTCTTAACGGGTGATGGCTCCAAATATGTCACTAACAGCGGTTCCGATGAAACTATTAACGACCCAGCTTCCACCGAGCCGACCCCACCGAGCCTCACCAGCAGCGATGGTCAGAGGTCAGAAATGCGTCGTACCGCGCCTAACGAGCTCTCGCCCGAGGCAAAATTGTTCCGCTACAAGGCCGACATGGCACACCAGGTCATCATCTTAGTGAAAGAAAAAAAGATACGGGCCACCCAACTCCAGACCAAGGTCGGCTCCTTTATCATGAACTACTATGCCAACTCGGGCTATAAGACATCGCCGCTGATGTTCACCGACTCTACACAGATGGTCACCATCAGCACCTTCAACAACGCCAACGAGGCGAAAGACTTTGCCACCCACCTGCAGCGTCCCGAAGGTCCACTGACCGACTATAGTCCTGAAGACTACCAAGTGTTTGCCATCTCTAAACAGAACTATACCACGCTCTACAACCGTAAGCGCGTGGATGCTTATCGGCAGTTTTACGACAGATACTATCTAAATGGCAAATAGTGCAATACGAATAGTTTATTAACAAATCGACATCAAATATACCCACATTCCAATGAGCGACACAACAAACAGCCTTATCAACACCATCACCGTGGGCACCACCATCAAAGGCGACATCGTTGCCAATGGCGATTTCCGCATGGACGGTACCCTCGAAGGAAACATCACCCTCACTGGCAAACTGGTGATTGGCGAACATGGACGCATCACGGGAAACGTAGTTTGCCAGAATGCCAACGTGATAGGCACCATAGACGGTAATCTCTCCGTCAAGGAGTTCCTAACCCTCTATGCCAACTCGCGCGTACGTGGCGATATCGTGGCAAACAAGCTCGCCATCGAACCCGGAGCCTACTTCACCGGCAGCTGCCACATGCTCGACGAATTGACAGACTAACCTTATTGCTTGATTGTTGGGAACATCTAAAAATACGAAATAAACGAAACAATTAGAGTTTTTCGTTTTTTTCGATGTTGATAATCAAAGTATAGGCTGAAATATATTGTAGTGAATAAATAGAACCCTCCTAACAAGCGTTTAAACATACAGGCAATATGATGAAGGCTGAAGTGACTCTGAAAACACTATTCGAACAATGGTCGGGAGAGCCCGTCGGTGAGATGCTGGCACTCTCCGCCAACGGAAGCAACCGCAGGTATTGGCGCATCGTAGGTGCTACCCATCGTTGTATAGCCGCCTATAATGCCGACGTGGCCGAGAACGAGGCTTTCTACTACTACAGCCTGGCATTGAAGGCACGGGGAACGCGAGTGCCCGAGGTCTACGCCATCAGCGAAGACAGGATGCACTATCTGCAACAGGACTTGGGCGATAGGACTCTCTACGGTCTGCTCTTCGACAAACGGCGACAAGGCGGCGGCTTCGACAACGAGATGCTGGTGCTATACAAACAAGTGCTTGCAGACCTAGCCCAGATGCAGGTGGCGGGGTGCGGCATGGATTTCGGCCATGCCTATCCACGCACCGATTTCGACGCGCAGTCTATTCAGTGGGACTTGAACTATTTTAAATACTACTTCCTAAAACTGAGGTATATCCCCTTTAACGAGGAACTGTTGGAAGACGACTTTCACACCTATACGCAATACTTGCTTGACACAGACTGCGACTATTTCATGTATCGCGATTTCCAGTCGCGCAACATCATGCTGGTGGACGGCCAACCCTACTATATCGACTACCAAGGGGGTAGGAGAGGGGCCGCCCAGTACGACGTGGCGTCGCTGCTCTACAGTGCCAAGAGCGACCTGCCCGAAGCGGTCCGTCAGGAGCTACTGACGCACTACCTAGGCTGTCTCGCCGGTCTACGGCAGATAGAAAAGAACGACTTCCGCCAAAGATTCTACGGTTATGTGCTAGTGCGTATCATGCAGGCGTTGGGTGCATACGGCTATCGGGGATATTTTGAAAGGAAGGACTATTTCCTAGGCAGCATCCCGTTGGCAATACGCAACCTGAAACTGGTGGTGGAGAATCACCCGCTGCCTATCAACATACCCCATCTGAAACAGGTGTGGCAACACATTATTGAGATGGAAGAGGCGACGCATCCTGCCACCGCGACTACGGGGTTGACGGTGACGGTGACAAGCTTCTCGTACAAGAAAGGGCTGCCGCAGGACACGTCGGGCAACGGAGGAGGCTATGTGTTCGACTGTCGCGCACTGCCCAATCCGGGACGCTATCCCGAATACCGATGCTATACCGGCAAGGACCGTCCTGTAATAGAATTCTTGGAGGGCGACGAGGAGGTGGAGCAGTTTTTGAGGAATGCCCAGCAGTTGGTTGGTGCCTCGATAAAGAAGTATCAGGAACGCAACTTCACCAGTCTGACAGTCGGTTTTGGCTGTACTGGAGGGCAGCACAGGTCGGTATATTGTGCCGAAAGGCTCGCAAAATGGATTTTGGACAACTTTGATTGCCAAGTAGATATAAAACATAGAGAACAATAACGTAAAAAGTTTTTCACTTTTTTTTTTATTACCTCGCACTTTTTTTGTATCTTTGCAACTTGATTGAATAAACAAAATACTAATATAATATGAAGAAAAGAACATTAATTCAGATCCTCCTGGCACTGGTGATAGTCGGACTGGCAGTCTGGCTGTATATGAGCATCATGAAGCCGGTGAAATTTGACAATGAGTACACCAAGCGTCGCGATGCCTGCGCCGTAAAACTGAAAGCCAACCGCACACTCGAGGATGCCTACAAGGTGACCTACGGCTGCTACACAGGCAGTTTCGACACGCTGTTCGACCGTCTGCTGCATGAGGACAGCATGAAGGTGGTGAACAAGAATATCAACTACGACAAGATTCCCGAGGATGTGGACATCAACGACATGACCGAGGGCGACGCTATCAAGGCCGGCTATATCTCGCGCGTGGTGGAGTATGTCAACCCCATTGAAAACCTGCGTCAAAACAAGAAATTCCATCTCACCGACGAGGAGATTATGAACCTTCGCTATGTGCCCTATCCCCGCAACAAGAAGTACGACTTCGAGCTGCAAGCTGGCTACATTGAGAAGAGCGGCTACCAGATGCCCGTGTTCGAATGCCTAGTGAAGATGGAGGACCTGCTGTCAGACCTTGACCACCAGCTGGTGGTGAACAAACTGGCCGAGCTGGACCAGAACCACCGCTTCAAAGGCTGGAAGGTGGGCGACATGACCCAGGCTATCACCGATGGTAATTTCGAATAAAATGGCAGGTCGCGTCACATCGATTATCACGACCGACAAGGCTGTTGCCACTGACGAAATAAGATTATCCATTTGCCTCGGTGCAAATGGATTTTCTTTTTCAACAGCTACGGTAGGTCGGGAACTGCTGACATTCGGCGAGGCGGAGTTTGACTTCCAACGCCCTATCGGCCAACTGCCGCAGGCGTTGAAAGACATCTTTGAATCTAACGGCATCCCCACTTTTGGATTCAAGGAGATGAGGCTGACGGTCCCTTCCGCACATTTTGCATGGGTGCCCGAACCCTTATACGACGCATCGCGCGACCGCCAGTATTTGAAACTGACATCGAAGCCCGACATAGGACTAGGGGTTTATCACGCATATAGCGGTTGTCTGAAATCGTATATGGTGTTTACCGCACCCGCAGAAGTGGTGACAGCGTTCAAACTGGCACTGCCCGGCATCGACGTGGTATGTCAGCACTCGGTGTTGGCAAACGAGACACTCATGCAACGCAGCGTGCAGCACCCTGTTGTGCTGATGCATGTTCGCGATGGGGCAGGGGACTTTGAGGCATTCTACAACGGAGGACTTCTGTTGAGCAACAGCTATGCAGCCAATGGCGATAACGAGTTGCTGTATCGTGGCCTAGAAGTAATGAAGACGCTCCACATGGAGACCCCCGACATGGAATTGATGATATGCGGAACGGTGGGACGCGAGATATACGGCCTCTTACAGCACTATTTCCCAAATGTGACGCTCTACACCGGACGCCCGTTCACCTTCACAAATCCGGAGTTTCAAACATTCCACAGCTACCGACATACGTTGCTTCTGGACTAATTAACACATTCAAAAACACATTCTCCATGCGAATAATAGCCGGATCGCTTAGAGGTCGCAGACTCAACCCGCCTGCCTCGCTGCCTGTCCGCCCGACAACGGACATGGCTCGTGAAAGCCTGTTCAATATTCTGAATAACTATGTAGATTACGAAGAGTGTACGGTAATGGATCTGTTTGCTGGCACAGGTGCTGTAACATTGGAGTTTGTGTCGCGCGGAGCCAAGGAGGTGACAGCGATAGACATCAACGCCCAATGTACCGAATTTATCAAATCGACAACAACCCAGTTTGGTGTGAAAAACGTCCATGTGGTACGTGCCGACGTTTTCGACCTGCTGAAACGTGCATACAAGAAGTTTGATATCGTATTTGCCGACCCACCTTACGCAATAGAGAATCTCGCCAGCCTGCCCGACATGGTGTTCGAGCACGATGTACTGACAGACGACGGCATTTTTGTGCTGGAGCATCCTCGCGAATACCAGTTCGAGGAACACCCACATTTTTGGCAGCACCGCCACTATGGCAAGGTGAACTTTACATTCTTTGCAAAAAAACTTGTAGAATAAAATGGTTTAATTATAATTTTTAATTTTTAATTTTAAATGAAGGCTGTAGTTAGAACAAATTTTTCCTTTCCCAAACAGAAAAGCCTCTATGTGGGCAAAGTACGTGACGTTTACAATATTGACGACAAATATATGGCCATGGTGGTGAGCGACCGCATCAGTGCCTTCGATGTGGTGCTACCTAAGGGCATACCGTATAAGGGTCAGGTGCTCAACCAAATTGCCGCCCAATTCCTAGATGCCACCGCCGACATCGTGCCAAATTGGAAACTTGCCACTCCCGACCCGATGGTGACCGTGGGACTAAAGTGCGAAGGATTTAAGGTAGAGATGATTGTGAGAGGCTATCTGGCTGGTAGTGCCTGGCGCGAATATAAGGCGGGAGCCCGCACACTGTGCGGTGTGCCGCTGCCCGAGGGCATGATCGAGAACCAGAAGTTCCCAACACCCATCGTCACACCCACAACCAAGGCCGACGAGGGACACGACGAGAACATTTCGCGCGAAGAGATTATCCGCACAGGACTGGTGTCTCAAGAGGACTACGACCAATTGGAGAAGTACGCTCTGGCCCTGTTCCAGCGTGGCACAGAAATGGCTGCCGCGAAGGGGCTGATATTGGTGGACACCAAATATGAGTTCGGCAAGCGCGACGGCAAGATATATCTGATTGACGAGATACACACGCCCGACAGCAGCCGCTATTTCTATGCCGAAGGCTATGAGGAGCGTCAGGCCAAAGGCGAACGTCAACGTCAGCTATCGAAGGAGTTTGTGCGCGAATGGCTGATGGAGAACGGTTTCCAAGGCAAGGAGGGACAGAAGGTTCCAGAGATGACCGACGAGATTGTGAATAGCATCACCGACCGCTATATCGAACTTTATGAGCACATCACCGGCACCAAGTTCCAGAAGGCCGAAGCCTGCACCGATATCGAGGCACGCATCGAAAAGAACGTGACGGTATATCTCGAAAGCCTGTCCTAAACCCTCTATTGTCCATGGAAATAGAACGCAAGTACTTGGTGCGCAAGCTGCCAGAAGATATTGACCAGTACGAGCACTATGAGATAGAGCAGGCATACCTCTGCACGTCGCCCACCCTGCGAATCCGCAGGATGGGCGACAGCTATATCCTTACCGTTAAGGAAAGGGTAGTGTTGGAGGGTTCGTCAGCTATCCACAACAGGGAAGAGGAGTTCAAACTCAATGCTCAAAGCTACCAGCGGCTATTAAGCAAGTGCGACAGCGGCAGGGTAGGGAAGACCCGCTACCGCATCGACCTACACAAGTTGATGGGCAACATCATCTACAAAGGTCTTGTGGCTGAGCTGGATGTGTTCCACGGCAGACACAAGGGACTGATGCTTGTGGAGGTGGAATTTCCCAACACGGAAGCCGCCAATAGCTTTGTGCCACCCGACTGGTTTGGTGAGGATGTCTCCGAAGACCCCTGCTACCGTAATAGTTTCTTAGCCTCCATGTCATGA
>JAEEGL017005912.1_pt1 | contig 10560 bp, 10 predicted proteins | sample 9134231 | NCBI WGS metagenome assembly JAEEGL01 (sample SAMN16246548, study PRJNA631951) | gut metagenome | biome: gut microbiome; feature: rumen; material: fiber-attached | host: Bos | place: Iran: Karaj | collected 2018-10
AGGGGGCCGCGGAAACAGGGTCGCCCGGAAGCTCAGAGCGCAGGAAATCAAAACAAATCCGCAGGCAGCTGAAACAGACTGCGGAGAGGCTTCATGCGACAGGGAGCATGGAACCGCCGGCGATCTTCCTCTGCCGTCCCGAATCGGACCGCAATTTGCCCCGACCCACCGCGCTCCCATGCCGCAGTTTGCGCGAGCTAACGAATACCCGGAATTTCGTCCGATCCGGAGAAACGGCGGGAGCCGGTTTCGGCCGCCGATCGAGTCGTGATGCAGATTGTCGCTCATTCCGGTCCATCATTGTTCTTTGCTTTTCCGGGGGGGCGGGGTTTCCGCAAAACTGTCTCGTTTTCGGAAATTTTCAGCGAACGGCTTGACACCGCGGCAGGTTTATGCTATAATGCGGTAAGCAAAAGCTAACCACAACTCGTGCAATGACCTGCAAATGCGCTTTGACGGTAAGTTGGTCACGGTAAGCAACAGATCGGAGAAAACAATATGAGCGTTGTGATCGTCGGCGGAAACGAGTGCATGGCCCGGCAGTACCGGGATCTGTGCGCCGAATACCGCTGCAGTGCGAAAGTCTACCCCAAAATGAAGAACGGCCTGAAGGATTTCGGAAGTCCGGATCTTTTGATCCTGTTCACGGACACCGTTTCCCACAAAATGGTCTATACCGCCCTGAGCCGCCTGAAAAGCCGCACGACCGTGCGGCGCAGCCATTCAAGCAGCCTGTCGGCGCTCAGGAAGCTGCTCGAAGAACACACCGCGTGCCCGGAAGGATCGGGCTGAGAATCGACGGCGCGGCGGTCTGTGTCATTCGAAGGATACGAAAGGGGAAAAACAATGATCAAAACGACTCTCAAAATCGACGGCATGATGTGCTCGATGTGCGAGGCACACGTCTGCGACACGATTCGGAAAACCGTTCCGGCGGCGAAGAAGGTCAAAGCGAACCGCACAAAGGGCGAGGCGACGTTTTTAACGGAAAATCCCGTGAACGAAACGGAAGTCGGAGCTGCCGTGACCGCGACCGGATATGCCTGTCTCAGCGTGAAATCCGCCCCGGCGGTGAAGGGACTGTTCGGATGGAAATGACGGACCAGAAGAAAACCCACATCGAAAAAAACTCCGTGCAGGAGACCTTGATCATCCCGCTTTTCGGGCGGCTGGTCTGCTCGGAGCATTTCCCCCATCTCTTCTCCGATCCCGAGGCAAAGCGGATCTGCGATTCTCTGGACTGCGACTTCGGGACGATGCGGAAGAAAATGGAGTCCCCCGCCGGGCTGTTCGGGGCGCTGGAGGTCGCGCAGCGTCAGTACGATCTGGCCTGTGAGGTCAAGTTATATCTGAAAGAGCATCCGAAGGCCGCCGTCGTCAATCTCGGCTGCGGGCTGGACGACACGTTCCGCAAGTGCGACAACGGACAATGCAGGGGATACAATCTCGATCTGCCGGACGTGATCGAGGCGCGGAACCAACTGCTGCCCGCCTCGGATCGGGAAGAAAACATCCCCTGCGACCTGAACGACTTTTCGTGGATGGACAGGATCGACGCCTCCCACGGCGCGGTTTTCTTCGCGGCGGGCGTGTTTTACTATCTCAAAACCGAAGACGTGAAAAAGCTGTTCTCCGCGATGGCGGCGCGCTTTCCCGGCGCGGTGCTCACGTTCGACTCCTGCAATCGGCGGGGGGCGAAAATGATGCGCAAAACCTGGCTCAAAGAAGCCGGGATCACCGACGTAAACGCCTTTTTCTCATTGGAGGACCCGGACGGGATCCGAAGCTGGAGCGGGAACTTCGCTTCCGTGAGTTCAAAGAGCTATATGCGCGGCTACCGGGATATTTATAAAGACGTCGGACTGTTTCACCGGCTCCTGATCCGCCTCTGCGACGGGCCCTTGAACATGCGGATCGTGAAAATCGGATTCGGAAGAAATTGACACGGCGGGTGTCGGCCGCGGAGATCCCGCCTCAGGCTCCGCATGAAAAAAGCAGGGCGGTTCAGGCGGATGCTCATGAGAAAGTATTGACCAAATGATTTGAGCATCTGTCCGACACGGTCGGCAAACGAAAACGGATTGTTGTGTGATCACAGCAGTCCGTTTTTTGACGATTCTTCACTTTTTTTGCCGGCGAGCAGCAGAAAACCCATACCGTCAATATGTGAAAAATAATTATTGTTAGTATTGATAGGGTCTTCACTTCCCGTCCCCGTCGGAGTATAATAAACGCAGATCATGATGGATTCGGAGGTCACCGGAATGAAGCTGACACTTGCAGAGAATATCCGTGCATTTCGGAAAGAACGGCGATTGACCCAGGAGCAATTTGCCGAAGCCATGGGTGTTACCGTCGGTTCCGTATATAAATGGGAAACGAGCCAAACAATACCCGAACTCAGCATGTTGGTTGAAATTGCAGATTTTTTTGACACCTCACTGGATGCTCTTCTGGGCTACAGGGTGAAAGATAATCATATTGCCGCCATCGGAGAGAGATTAAGGGAACTCTGCCGGGTCAGAGATCCTGAGGCGTTGGTCGAAGCGGAGAAAGCGCTCAAAAAGTATCCGGATTCTTTTACCGTTGTCCACGACTGCGCCCAGGCATACGCGTTCTTCGGCGGCGGCAGCAAAAACCGCGCTGAAACCAGAAGGGCCTTGGAATTATATGAGCAGGCAAAGCTTCTGATTTCGCAGAATCATGACTCCAAGATCAGCGAACAGACGATCAGCAGAGAAATGGCGAGCGCCTGGCTGCTTCTCGGCGAGTGCGAAAAAAGCATTGAACTCCTGAAGAAGAATAACGCGGGAGGCGTATACAGCGATTCGATCGGCGTTGTGCTGGCGTTGTATCTGAAAAAGTACGAGGAGGCGGAGCCGTTTCTCGCCGAATCCTTGCTGCTCAACACAATCGGTCTGATGGATTCCATTGCCGGGTATGCGCTGGTTTTATCCGCACGCGGGGAGTACGGGGCTGCGAAGCGGATGCTGTCAGGACTCGTCACGTATTTGGCCCCTCTTAAAGAGGGAGAAAAAGTGGATTTTGCCGATAAGATCATGGCAAGTATCTATACCGTGATGGCTTACATCCATACGCTGGAAGGGAAACCGGAAGAAGCCGCGGCATGTCTGAGCGATGTCCTTGCGGTCGTCCGGCAGTTTGACGACGCGCCGGATTATGGAATCCAGACTCTTCGCTGCCCCGTGCACCGCAGCGACGTCATCCTCAATGACAGTCTGGGCGCTACGGCGACGGACAGCGTTGAAACGATCCTGAAACTGTTGGGGAATCGGGAACTGACCCGGATATGGGAGGAATTGGTCAATGATGAGCGGTGAAAAGAAAGCTGTCAACGTATTTGCAAACAGGAACTTCCGATTAGTCTTCCTTGGCGCCCTGGTCTCGGAATCGGGCGCGCTTCTGTACAGCTTCGCCGTCGGTTTCTATATTCTGCAGATCAGTGAAAACAACGCCTTTCTGCAAGGCTTATACCTGGCCTTGTGCGGAGCTGCCCTGCTGCTCTTTACGCCTGTCGGCGGCATCCTTGGGGATCGCTTCAACAAGGCAAAGATCATGTATTTCTGTGATTACATCAAGGGCGGGATGATCCTGCTGGCCACAGTGCTTATCATGATCCTGCCATCGCAGAAAGCGCACATCGTGATCCTGTTCATCCTCGGCATTCTGGGCAATATCGTCAGCGGTATCTTTAATCCCGCCGCCGGAGCAATGCTTCCGAATATCGTAGAGCCGGGACAATTGCAGCAGGCGAACGCGTACTTTTCAGTCAAGAGTTCCATGGAATCGATCCTGGGTGTCGTACTGGCCGGCGTTCTGTACGCGGTGCTGCCTTTAAAAGTACTTTTCCTGGCGGTAGGCGCATGCTTTATAGCCTCCGGAATCTCGGAAATGCTTATCCGCTATGATCACACACCTTCTGCGGAACCGATAACGCTGCGTCTCGCGGTTTCAGACATGAAAGAGGGAATACTGTATCTGAAAGGCCAGAAAGCCATCATGGCCATCATTGGAGCAGCGCTGTTCATCAACTTCTTCTTCCCGCCTGTGACCGGCAATTTCATTCCCTATTTCATCAAGACGGATCTGGCATCTGCCCCGGCTTATCTGTTCGACAGCGTTCTGAAACCGGAACTGTGGTCATCCGTGTTCAGCGTATGCGTAGGAGCCAGCTCCCTGATCGGAGCCGTGATGATGAGCGCCGGAAAGCAGGAGGAAAAATGCGGGCTGAAGGTCGCCAAAAGGCTGTGCGTCTTTTCGGGCATCATGGCTGCCCTGGCGCTCGGATACTGGCGGCTGGTGGTCAAAGGCGTCTCTTTGAACGCCTTTTTGCTGGTGTTCAGTGCAGGATGCCTCGTGATCGGGTTCCTGCTTTCCTTTATCAATATTCCGCTCAACACTGCCGTGCAGCGCAGAGTGGAAAAAAACAAACTCAGCAAGATCGGCAGCATCATAAGCGTGGGTTCGCAGGGAATGATCCCGATCGCCTCGGTACTCGCGGGAGCCGCGATCCAGGCGTTCGGCAGCACCGTGCTTCTTGCCATCTGCGCGGCAGGGTTCACGGTCACAGCGGTCCTGCTTCTGACAAACAGGCATGTCAGATCACTGTAGGAGACGCGTTTTGCAAAAGCGTCCGTCCGGATCCAGGCTGCGGGCGGAAAGCCCCCTTCTTTACATCTCCGCCAGCCCTTCTGAGATCCCCAGAAGAATGATCCCGGCGATCACGAGGGCGACGCAGACGTACTGGCTCTTCGCGAGTTTTTCCTTCAGGAAGAGGTGGGAAAGGATGACCGAAACGATGCAGTACGAGGCGACCATCGGGGCGGCGAGGACCGGGTTCCGGGCCATGGCGAAGACGTAGAAGATCTGCCCGAACTGCTCCGCGACCGAGGCGGCCAGCTTCGGGGCCTCGCTCCGGGCAAACGGGTTATAGGGCTTCCGGTTTTTGATCCAAAGGAAGAAGTAACAGCCGATGCCGGCCAGGAGGAAGGTGAGCCCGTAGAGCACGAGCACGTCGATCTCCCCGAGCCCGAGGCCGGTCTCCTCGTCCATGATGATCCCGTCGGCGGCGGTGCCGATCGTATCGAAGAGGCAGTAGAGGAGGGGGAAGATCAGGGCGAGGGCTCCGTAGCGGTATTTGCGTTCTGCTTTGTGTTTCGCTTCCCGTTCGCTGATGCTGAGCCGCGCTTCCAGTTCCAGGGTCTCCCGGCGGGAGAGCCGCTGCTCGGCGACGGCCAGAAGGATCACGCCCGCTATGATCAGGGCGGTGCCTGTGAAATCAAGAGCGGAGTATTCTTCCGAAATATCGGTGATCTTGCCGCTTACCGTGAACCAGATCAGCATGAAGATCATGGAAAGAGCGCCGGAGGCGTTTTGCACAGGCGAGACGATCGAGATCTCCAGGTAGCGCATGCCGGCGTAGCCGATGACCATCGAGATGATATAGCCGAGCGAGGCGGGCAGATACTTCACCGCGTTAGAAAGAAGGGAACCGCCGGCGAGCCTGCTCTCGGAGAAGGGCAGCAGGGCGAAGGCGACGATGCCCATCACCAGACCGACCCAGACGGCGATCTTCAGATGGGAGAAACGGTCGGAGGGGTCGGAGCTTTTCTTGTAGAAGAGATCGGCCAGACCCCAGCCGAGGACGCAGATCAGGGCAAAGAAGAACCAGGACATGAATGACACCTCAAAAAGGATTCCCGCCGCCGAAGCGGAGGGGAAGACAGGGGTCATTGTAGCCCGGGAGCGGAAAAAAAGCAAGAAACGGATCAAAAAACGCTTGACAGCGGGCGGAGCAGGGAGTATGATGCGGCCATGGTGCTTTTGCGATTTAAAGCTTTAAAGCATAAAAGCGCCGCAAGATCATTCCGGAGGAACCTCCCATGGTACTGAAGATCGCTCTGCTGCTCGTGTTTTTTGCCGTCATGATCGGAATCGGACTCTACTGCCGGCGTCACTCGACCGACGTGAACGGTTTTGTGCTGGGCGGACGCCAGGTCGGGCCCTGGCTCACCGCTTTCGCATACGGGACCTCGTATTTTTCCGCGGTCATTTTTATCGGGTATGCCGGGCAGTTCGGCTGGAATTTCGGCCTTGCTTCAACGTGGATCGGCCTGGGGAACGCTTTCATCGGTTCGCTGCTTGCCTGGAGCGTGCTCGGCCGCCGCACGCGCATCATGACCCAGCATCTGGACAGCCGGACGATGCCGGATTTCTTCGCAAAGCGCTTTGCCTCGCCGGCCCTCAAAACGGTCGCGTCGGTCATCGTCTTCGTTTTTCTGATCCCCTACACGGCTTCGCTCTACAACGGTCTCTCCAGCCTGTTCAACATGGCCTTCTCCATCCCTTACTGGGTGGTGATCCTGGTCATGGCGGGGCTGACCGCGGTCTATGTGATCTTCGGCGGCTACATGGCCACCGCTCTCAACGACTTCGTGCAGGGCATCATCATGCTGATCGGCATCTGCGCCGTGGTCGGTTCGGTCCTTTCGGCGAACGGCGGCCTCACCGAGGCGGTGCGGCAGCTGTCGTTTGTTTCTTCCGAATATGCCGAAACGGCCGGGACTCAGGGCGCCTTCGTCTCCTTCTTCGGGACCCAGCCGCTCTATCTGTTCTTTGTGGTCATGCTGACCTCCCTCGGTACCTGGGGACTTCCCCAGATGGTGGGCAAGTTCTACGCCATCAAGAGCGAGGGCGCGATCAAGAAGGGGACGGTCATCTCGACCTTCTTCGCCGTGATCGTGGCCGGCGGCTGCTACTTCCTCGGCGGCTTCGGAAGGCTCTACGCCGACCGGATCGGCGTTTCCGCAGGCGGCGCCGTCAACTTCGACTCCATCGTCCCGACGATGCTCTCCACGCTCCCGGATCTGGTCATCGCGGTCGTGATCGTGCTCGTCCTTTCGGCTTCGATGTCCACGCTTTCCTCGCTGGTCCTGACCTCCAGCTCGACGCTGGTTCTGGACGTGGTCGCGCCGCTCTCGAAAAAAGAGATGACCGAGAAACGGAAAGTCGGCGGGATGCGGATCTTTATCGTGTTCTTCATCGTGGTCTCCGCGATCATCGCGATCCTCAAGGACCGCTTCAATTTCTCGATGATCGCCCAGATGATGGGCATCAGCTGGGGCGCGCTGGCCGGCGCCTTCCTGGCCCCGTTCCTGTACGGTCTGTACTGGAAGAAGACCAGCCGGGCGGCTGTCTGGGCTTCCTTTGCCTTCGGTACGGTGCTCATGATCCTGCAGATGCTGAAGAGCATGGGAGTCTTTACGGTCGGCGGCTTTCTGGGATTCATCTTCAGGAATTCGCTCTACTCCGGCGTGTTCGCGATGGTCGGCGGCCTGATCCTCGTACCGGTCGTCAGTGCCTTCACGAAGAAGCAGGATGCGGCCGAGGTGGAGGAAATGTTCTCGTGCTACGACCGGACCGTTACGGTTTCCGCCTCCACGGCGCTGGAAGAGGAAAAGTAGGAGAACCTCAGAATCCACGCCCCGCGAGGACAATACTTTCGCAGGCGCATTGACCGTAAGGTCCCGGCGCCGAGAAAGTTTTCGTCCGCAGCGGGGCGTCAGTTTTTTAAGTCCCGGAGCGGGAATGTCCCCGGAGGACGGAGGCCGAAATCTCCTTCGAAGAAACGTAAAGCAAACCGCCGGAGATATGCTACAATAGAGGCACGAAAGATCGCGGGAGGGTCCCTTATGCGACGGTATGCCCTTTTTCTGTTCCTGATACCGATGGCGCTCCTTTTCAGCTCGTGCGGCCTGACAAAGAAAACGCCCGCGGCGCGGTACGAGGAGGCGCAGGCGCTGATCTCCGAAGGCAGATACCGGGAAGCGGTGAAGATCCTGGAGGAAATATCCGGCTATGACGACGCTTCGCGGCTCTGTACCTATGCCCGCGCGCTCGAGATGGCTGACGACGGCGACTACGAAGCCGCGGTGCAGAGCTTTCAGTCGCTGGGCAGTTTCCGGGACAGCGGGCTGCAGGCGGTCTACTATACAGCCCGCCGCCTGGAAAAGGCGGGGAAGACGGAGGAGGCGCTGGAAGCTTTCCGCTCCATCGCCTCTTTCCGGGATTCGCGGCGCCGGGCGGAGGCCCTTGCCGGGAGCACGGTCGAGATCCCGGAAGAGACGGCCGGCTACTGGCCTTCCGACGTGACGGAGCAGCAGATCGTTTCCGAGGAATGGCGCCTTGATTTTGACGATATCAGCGCTCCCGACGCTTCGGGACTGACGACCCTCTCCGTATCACCCTCCGGGCAGTATATCGCAGCGGCGGACCGTATACAGTTGAATATGTCCCAGCGGAACGCGGCCGGTGTCGCCAATCCCTTCGGACGTCTGCCGGATGCCATTTACCTGTTCGCCCGGAAGGGAGATCATTACAAACTGCAGAAAACGATCCCGGTCGACATAGAAGCGCAGCTGGAACTGAGCAGTATCCTGGGCGGCGGCAGCGCGTTTGCCTGGAACGAAGACGAGACCCGCGTGATCGTTACCGGTGACTGGGGAGCGGGAAGCGAACTGAACGCATACATAGCCAACTATCATACCAACCTCTATCTGGTGGATCTGATGGACGGCAGTACAAAGCGTCTGACCGACAACAGTGAAGCCGGTGAGCACTCCGTGCTGGTCAAATGGTGCGGGTCCGATACCATCCGCTACCTGCGCTCGACCTGCAAAGGTGTCTGGAGCAATTCAATCTGCGAAATGGACCTTACAAAGGGGGCGGAGAAGAAGCTGGCGGATCTTTTCGATGCAGGCGGCGCGGTCTGCCCCATCTATGCCTGGGAGATCGCCGGGAAGAATATCTATTACACTGCGGGCGCTCTTTCAGAACTGAACGGGTTCTATGTGTCCCCGCTGAACGGAAAGGCGCGGTCCGCGCGCTGCCTGATCAGCACAGTGAAGGATCTTGTGGAGACGAAGGCGCATCCGTATTGTGCCAACGGCTTTCTGGGGATGGAGATCTCCTCCGACGGCCGCTGGGCCTGCCTGACTCTGAACGACAGACGGATCGTCAACCGGGATATTCCTCTGTCAGACGATGCGCGGCATCCGCAAACCGATCCGGCAAACGCTGTATCGGTGATCACCGGAACCCCCTGGGTCCCCTGCCATGATGTGCTTCTGTACGATCTGGAATCAGAACAGCTCGTCGATCCGTTCACGGATGAGGCGCTGGCTCCGGCAACGGCCTTCGCGGTCGGGGCCTGCTTCGCGCCGGACAGTCAGTCCCTCCTCTGCGCGGTCTTCGGGGACGGCGGATCCTGGACTATGGACGACTTTTTCCGGACGACCTTCTACCAGATCAGCCTGACCGACGGGGCGTTCACCGCGGTGCGGGTATTCAAGACGGAACTGCAGACGGGAAACTGGTTTCCGCGTGGGTTCCGCTGGCTCAAAGGGAACGTGCTGTGCATCCCGACCGGTTCGCCTCCGGCAATGCCCGTACTGATGATAAAACCGGCGGCCTTCGGGGAATACCCGGACGACTGACCCGACCGGCCCTTCCCTCTTGCGGGAAGGGCTTTTTTGCGTTAAAATATCAAAGTGCGGAGGGCTTTGCTATGGGCAGAAAAGAGGCGAAAACCAACGCGATGCGGATCCTGGAACGGGAGGATATCCCCTATGAGAGCCTGGCTTACGAGGCGGGGGAATTCACCGACGGGACCGAGGCGGCGCGGAAGTTGGGACTTCCTCCGGAACTGGTCTTCAAGACGCTTGTGACGGAGGGCGCGGACCGGGAACACTATGTGTTCGTGATCCCCGTGCAGAAGGAACTGGACCTCAAGAAGTGCGCCCGCGCGGCCGGCGTGAAGAGCGTAGCCATGATCCACGTGAAGGATCTCCTGCCGCTCACGGGCTATGTGCGCGGCGGCTGCACGGCCGTCGGCATGAAAAAGCCCTTTCCCGTCCTGCTTGATAATTCCGCGCGGGAGCGGGAGAAGATCTATGTGAGTGCGGGCCGGATCGGCTGCCAGCTGGCTCTGTCGCCCGAAGATTACCGGAAGGCGGCGGGGGCATCCTATGCGGATCTGACCGCGGAAACGGGAGAATGATATGGACTACGAACTGACGGCGGAGATGCTGCGGTCCCTGACGGAGGGCGTGCCTTTTCCGCTGGCCAATCTGGCAAACGCGGCGGCGCTCCTCTATGAGCAGATCCCGGAACTCAACTGGGTCGGTTTTTATCTGGCCAGGAATACGGCGGCCGGCGGGCGCGAGCTGGTGCTGGGTCCTTTTATGGGGCGGCCGGCCTGTATCCGCATTCCCTGGGGAAAAGGCGTCTGCGGTACGGGCGCGGCGGAAGATGAGCCGCAGATCGTGCCCGACGTGCATCTCTTTCCGGGCCATATCGCCTGCGACGCGGCCTCGGCCTCCGAGGCGGTGATCCCCCTTCACGGGGCGGACGGGACGGTCGCCGGCGTGCGGGATCGGGACTGCCCCCGGAGAGGGCGCTTTTCGGAATAAGACCGCGCGGGGTTTTTCCTCCTCGCCGCCGTGAGCGAAGGACTGCTGCCGTAGGAGCTTTCCGGTCTGA
>JAEEGL017127335.1_pt1 | contig 10560 bp, 6 predicted proteins | sample 9134231 | NCBI WGS metagenome assembly JAEEGL01 (sample SAMN16246548, study PRJNA631951) | gut metagenome | biome: gut microbiome; feature: rumen; material: fiber-attached | host: Bos | place: Iran: Karaj | collected 2018-10
GAAATTCTCAAATCTATCCCACACTAACTTGGCTAATGCGGCCATAGCCTTGATATCTGTTTCAGATGGATTGGTAGGCCATATGTCTAGATAGGCATCGAGTTTGTATTTCTCGGGATTAGACATCAGTAGTCTGCTCCAAATGCTGTTAGGCTCCTGTTCACTATTTGTGGCGGTATAATAATAGACATTGAAATTCAAGATCTCACGATACAGAGCATCGTCATCATGTAGCAAGAAGTATTGATAGCATAGTTCAGAACAATCATGTCCTGCCACATGCTCTTTGAATATCTTAGTCAGTTTGCGTCTATACAGGTTCTCGTTTTCATCTGACAGATATCTCTTCTGGATAGCTTGCCTGAGAGCCTGATTCGAAATGTACAACAGTCCGTCTCGTCTGTTGAAATGAGTGGAGAAGGCACAGTAGAACTGGGACCAACTTAATTGAATTAGATTAGCTGCCTGCATAATCTCGGATTCCGAAAGACCTTTTCTGCTGACCCAGAAGAAAGATAGTATGTCTTTTACGAGTTGCTCTCCGTAATCTTGCTCACAACGAGAAAGAATGAGTTCGTAAAGTTCTGCCAATGAATGAGTCTGAATATAGCTGTCAAGGTGTTGGTCCAATTGGTAATAATCGCCAAATGAAACCAGTTCGTTGAGCAGCGACATCAATGCGGATGTGTTCTCAAACAGCTTCGTTGTGGCAATCTTGTTGATTTGAATATCTGTCAGTTTCTTTCCAAAGCGGAACAGGTATTTCTGAATGATTTGACTCCGTATCTGAACTGTCAGAGGGGGTAGAGTGAGGCACAGGTAATGATAATAGGAGAGTGACTCCATTGATTCGTCTTCAGGAGTTGTGGTCAGCATTACCTTCACATTCTTTGGCATTCTGGGCATCCAGAGGAGTTGCTTGCTACCGTCGTTGGTGGTGAATTTCTCGATGCCATCAATAATAATCAGGAGCTCATCTTTGTCCTTTATCATTTCAAGCATGGCTTCGAGTTTCAGATCCTCAGGAAGCTGATACAGGTCTGCTATTTCTGCAGACAGTCTCAACCTGACAGCTTCTCCATCATCTTTTTTGTCTGATGCATAGGCCACGCAATGCCAAATGACTTTCCTATCAGGATGGATCTTGTACTGTTCTCTCAACCAATAGGCAATGAGTGCGCTTTTGCCAATACCAACACCACCTATTAATACGATGAATTGCTCTTTTGGATCTTCAATCCATTCATTAAGATTAGAGATGTTCGAAGGATCCTCTATATAGCCATTGGCCAGATTATCCATCAATGCCTGATGTCTGCGACGAATGGTTGCCAGATAACTTTGCTCCTGCTTGGGGAACCTGTCATAAAGGAGCTTGAGGAAATCTGCTTCGATTTGCTCTCCTAATGATTCTGGGGTGTCGTACGAAGCAATCGGGTATCTACCGTCTTTTCTGATTGAATCTCTCAGCCTTTCTAGAGATTCTACATCCTCAGTGGCATCATCACCTGTCAGAAAATAGAAATATGCATCAATGGGATCCTTATGTTTCAGGACACCATATTGCATTTCCAGTTCCGTGATGCTCAGTTTACCATCAATATCTTCAAGGAAGGGACCATATTTCTCTTCAAGATTATGGTTCTTGAATAACTCTTCCTTAGTTGTACAGGTACCATATTTGTGGCCAATGATTCCGATAAAGAACGGTCTTGAGTTCCGAATCTCATCCAGACAGATCTCTACAACCTTACCATTTTGGGCATCCTCTTCAGTAATACCCCATCTCAGATCAATGGGGACAACGGTCACATCATTTTTCTTCGCCACATTCTGCAGTCGTGGAAATACCTTCTTGATCAGATACTCCCTCTCGCCCTGCATATCCTGAAATGTAGAGCTTATAAAGACTCTAATCTCCCTATTGTTCTGATACTCCTCCATTTTTCATCAATTCTTTGAGTTCTGCGATTTTTTCTTCTGTTTTATGGATACTGTCGTCAGATTCTTTTTGCTCATGTTTGAGTTTCAAGCAAATCTCGAATTGTTCAAGAGCCTCATTATAACGTCCAAGATCTTGATAGACAGTTGCAAGGGTGTCAATAATTACTGGATCATCAGGATATACTTCAACTGCTTTCTCTGCCCAATGAAGAGCCTCGTCATAATTTCCTACTTCGTGAAAAGTCCAAGCTATGTCATTGTATGCAACTCCCTGTTTTTTGGGGGGGAGTTTCTTATGACATTCGTTAGCCTTTACGTAGTTTTGTTTTACTATGTATCCGAGAGCATATAATTCTCCAAGATACTCTATTGCCCTCGTGTCATTCTTTTCTGCTGCTTTTAGAATCAGTTTTAAGCCCCTCTTTATATCCCTTTTATAATATATTCCATTTAAATATGAATAACCAATTTTCCCTATGGCGAACGGATTTCCTTCTCCAGCGGCCCATTCGAAATATTCATATGCCTTATCAAAATCCTTCTCAGTTCCTAACCCTTTTTCATATAAAAGACCTATATGAACCATTGAGTCAATGCACATTTCTCTTACTACTACCACGTTTATAGCATCACTATAGTATTTGAATGCTTTATCGTAATTCTGAGCCATTCCTAATCCTTCTTCACACATTTCACCCAATCGGTTTAAGGCAGCAGCAAAACGATGCTCTGCGGATTTCTTGTACCACTTGACAGCCTGTGAATAGTCTTGATCAACCCCTTCGCCATTTTCATATAAAGAACCTAAATTGAATTGGGCTATTTCATCTCCTTGATTGGCTGCATTTGACCACCAGATAAAAGAATTTTTGTAGTCATTCTCTTCAAAATACAAATCAGCAAGATTCTTTTGTGCATCAACTAGTCCTTGCTCAGCGGCAGCTGAAAAGTATTTTTTTGCTTTCGAAACGTCTCGATCAACAATTTCTCCGTCATTATATATCTCCCCAAGTGCATTCAGAGCCATAGCATACCCGTTGTTTGCTGATTCTGAATAATAATATATGGCTTGGTTGAAATCTTGATTAGTATATTCACCTCCCTTTTCGTATAATAATCCTAAATAATATTGTCCGACAGGGTTACATTTTTTCGCTATAAAAGTAAGCCAGTCATAATATTGTTTTTCGCTTTGAACCCCATAAAAAACGCCCCAACCACAACATATAGATTTTTGTATATGGAATAATACAGGATTAGTCTTTCCTATTTCTTTCTCAATATTTAAGGCCTTACACATATAGTCATATGCACTTTCAAAGTCGTTTATATGCCGATGTAAATCGGATAATTCTAAGTAAATATAAGCTCTTCTGTATTTATTACTAGATGTTTCAAGAGCTTTGTTGTAGTAATATGTGGTTTTCTCATAATCATCAGTCCATCGCAGTTCTCTTGCAATACGATAATACAAATTGGATGTTAACCTTAACTCTTTTTCGTTATTTGGATATTTCAAAAAAGATTGAGCTTTATGATAGAAACGCAGCGAAAGAGAGTGGTTTAGTTTATTGGCATAGTAATCACCCATTTGAATATATGCTATTGGTTCTTCGGTGTTGTCATACTTAGCATTTTTTTTATGAAGAGAAAATGCTTTTTGATTCAATTCAAATTCGAAGGCACCTCCTTTATTAGCAAGAATAGAGTAAAGGCTGGCTATTAACAGCGGATCTGACTCTTTTGGGGTTTGAGCTAATGACAATGCTTTTCTAAAAAATTCTTTTCCCTCATACCACGATCCGCAATCATATAATACATTGCTGAGAAACACATATGATCGGATTAGTTCAATATCATCCGCATCTTTTAAGCCTTCAAGAATCTCAATCGCAGGTTTTAGGTATTCTAATGTAACTTTTGCTTTTTTATAATCATATAAGAAATGAGCATATTCCATTAAGACTTGAAAGCGTCTTCTGTTGTCCAAAAGGGCCTCTTCTGATAATGAAAGAGCTTCTTCGTATAATGATCTTGTTTGTTCAATTCGGTCATCAATAGGAAAATTCGTATTTGTTATCTTAGAGGATGCATGTAAAAGCAATTGTTCGATTTTCTTATTTGCAAACTCTTTTGCAGATAGTAATAGTTCTTTTACTTGCTTTGTACTATACTTATGTTCTGCTTGGTCTAGAATAAAATCAGCTCGAGGAGCATCGCCAGAGTTAAAAGCCTCTATGGCTAATTTAATGTCTTCAGAAATGTTGTCTTTCTGTAGACGGGAAAATTTAATAGCCGTATTCAGCAGATTCTTCTGATGTATTTCTAGTTCTTTTTTCTTTTGTTTGTACTCCTCAGTTTTTTGTTCAAATTGTTTTTTAATAAATTCTATGTTGGGGTTTTGGACTAATGCCTGACGAGCCTCATTCATTTCTGTTTCAATATTCTCAAGATCTTTAATCAAATCTTGATAACCTTTGTTGTCGGTGGCGAATTGGAGATTATCCATCTGGGCAATAACTATACCATTCAGCATAACCTGCCCTTCTTCAATATTCAGTTCGTCTTTTTGAATTTTATCTTGCAATAATAGTTGCATGACAAAGTCCAGATGCAGACTATCATCATTATTGTATCGATAGGCAAAGTGCCCCCTTGCATTTTGTCCTTCTAATTCTTCTTTGAATTTCTTGAGTTCTTCAGATACCTCGGATTCATCTTCTAATTGACGGAAATAGACGTATACCTTAGGTCTGCCTGTATCGTTGAAACTTCTTACTGCTTCGTGGAATTCTTCTTGTGTAAAACCTCCTGCTTTTTTGTAAAAAAGAGCCACCAACATATCGCTATCACGGACATTATCATTGTATTCGTCCTGTTTCCTTCGTCCATTATAGGCACCATCAGCTCCTTCCCAAGTATATAAGTCAATTCTTATACCCCTTTGCTGATAGCGCTTGTCGAGTTCTCGAATGAAATTACCAAAGGAAACTCTGTCGTTCTTGAGTTCCTCAGACGATGCCAGAAATATCTTAATTGTCTTCATATCATTTCTGCTTGCTAGACAAACTACAAATTAATTCTTTTTTTCTGTGGTCATTAATTTTTTTAGCTCAGCGATCTTCTCTTCTGTTTGTTGAATACTTCCCTCGGATACGTTTTGTTCTTTCTTGAGTTTCAAGCATAGCTCAAATTGCTCAAGAGCTTCTTCGTATCGACCAAGGTCTTTGTAGACTGATGCTAAAGTGTCTATGATATAAGGTGTTTCAGGAAATGCCGCAACTGCCTTTTCTGCCCAGGGTAGAGCCTCATCATATCGTCCTAACAAATGGAGTGTCCATGCAAGACTGTTATATAACGCTATTGTGTTTGGATGCTCTTTCCCCCACACTTTTTCTTTAATGGCAAGTGCTTTTTGAATTAAAAAAAGTTCTTGATCATATTCTCTGAGTTTGTTGTATATAATTCCAAGATTAATATATGAACTTGCTGTGTCAGGATGTTTTACCCCCAACACTTTTTCTCTAATTGCGAGTGCTTTTTTATGATAATTCAAAGCGCAATCATAGTTTCCAAGAGAACCAAAAATGTTCCCAATATTATTATATGATAATGCTATGTGTGGATGCTCCTTTTTCAACACTCGTTCTCTAATTGTCAAAGCTTTCTGTTGATATTCTAATGCTCGATCATAATCCTTAAGTTCCATATATATTACTCCAATGTTATTATATGTTGATGCAGTAGCAGGATGCTCTTCCCCCAACACTTTCTCCCTTACGGCCAAAGCTTTTTTATAATATTCTAGAGCTCGATCATAATCTTTAAGTTCCATATATATTACTCCAATGTTATTATATGATGATGCTGTGGTGGGGTGTTCAATTCCTAGTGTCTTTTCTTCAATAAATAGTGCTTTTTTATGATAATCTAGTGCTTGGGAGAAATCTTTAAGTTCTTGATAAATCAACCCAATGTTATTATATGATAAGGCTGTGGAGTAGTGTTCTGTTCCCAAACACTTTTCTCTAATAGCTAGTGCTTTATTAAAATATGATAATGCTTGCTGAAAAAGCCCATTGTAGCTAAGGGCAACACCCATGCTGTTGTATGAATTAGCTGTGTCAGGATGGCTTTCCCCTAATTTTTTTTGTCGAATCGAAAGTGCTTTATTAATATAATCTATTGCATGTTTAAAATCGCCTTGCGAAGAAAAGAGTTTACCGAGATTATTATATATACTTGCCGTGTCAAGGTCTTCCATTCCTAATAATTCTTCGCGAATAGTTAAAGTTCTTTTGTAGTATTCTAATGCGTGAGTATAATCTCCAGATTCATCATATATAACTCCAATGTTGTTATATATAGTCGCTGTAAGTGGATGTTTTAGGCCAAATATCTTTTCATAATAACCAAGTACTTTCTTATTGTATTCTAATGCTTCATCATAATGTGCATATTTTTCAGAGAATAAAGCATAAGTATGCATGACTTGAGCTAGTTTGTTATTATTTAAATCTATTACATTTGCTCTTTCGATAGCTTCTTTATATTTCGCATCAGCCAGATTAACTCTCTCTTCGATAGGAATACTGGCATCTGCCATGATGGTGGATGCCCAGAATGTCAATTTGTTGATGTATGATATTTGATTTTGTCGTTTCTTCTCTGTAATCTCTTTGCTTAGTTTATAGTCTTCCAAACTTGGTTTTGAATCTTCAGAACGTTCAAGAATATAATTGGCCTCTTTTACTTTTCCATCGTTGAACGCATCAATGGCGTCTTTAATACTCTTATCGATATATTCTCCCTGAAGTTGAGACACTTGTTTTGCAGTATTGAGCAATAATTTCTGATGTCCAATAAAATCTTCCTTCAATTTATTATACTTGTTCAGCTTTGGTTGGAGCTCGTTGATCAATTTCTCAACATCTTTTTTGATATAATTATGATAATCCTCATCATCAGGATTATTTTTAAGTCTTGCTTTAATCTTTTCGAGTGTTCTTTGTTTCTCATCGAGTTCTAGCTGCTTTTCGACAATCTCTTTATGAAGGTCGGAAATTTCAGCCTGCATCCTGAGAAAATCTTCATTTGCTGCGGCGAACCTGAGATTGTCCATCTTGGCGATAGGCAGACCGTTTAGAGTAATGACACCATCTTCAATTTTAACATCGTCCATCTGGCTACTCTCAACCAATTGTAGTTGCATAACAAACTGGAACTGAAGGCTCTCACGATTATCATAACGGCACCAATAGTGGCCCATTTCATTGAAAAGGCGCTCCTTGAATTCCTTCAGTTCTGGCGTTTCTTCTTCTCCTGTTTTCAGATCTTTGCAATAGGTGTAGACCTTTGGAGATGCATGGTTTTTAAATTCTTGGGAAGCAATATCGAACTCTTCTATAGTAAACTCTCCTGCTTTCTTATGAAATAAGGCTAAGAAGATATCGCTCTGGCGTACATAGTCGTTATATTCGTCCTGCTTGCGCTTATCGTTATAAGCGGAGTCGTAATCTTCCCACTCAAACAACTTTATACGAATACCACGCTTCTCGTACATGTCGTCCAAACGACGAACCAGATTACCGAACGCCATGCGGTCGTAATCCAGTTCCTCTGATGACGCCAGGAATATCTTGATAGTCTTCATAAATGCGAATGATTTGTTTACTTGAATAATGACATGATGTCCATAGACAGGAATTCTTCGGCGGGGATACCGCCATCGCCTACGATGAAGGCGGTCTTGGGACTGAAACTATCCCGGAAAACAGCAAGTCCGTCAGTATTCTTCTCTGCATTGCTCTTGACTTCGATAGCGATGACGGTACCTTTTTTACGAAGGATGAAATCAACCTCGTCATTACGATCGCGCCAATAGAATACCTCAAAGCGATGAACGAATGCCTGACTGACAATCCATGCACCTATGCCAGACTCAAAGATACGCCCCCAGCCTTTACGATCCATAATGGCTTGATCGAAAGTGTGTGGGTTATAAACCATCTTCAAGGCATTATTGTAAACTTGGAATTTAGGGATACTGGCGCGACGACGGGCTGTATCGATGCTATATTTCTGAAGACCGCAGAGCAGTCCGCTTTCATCGAGCAGATTGATATAGCCGGCCAGGGTGACTGTATTGCCTGCATCTTGCAGGGAACCGAGCATCTTGGTCAATGAAAGCAATTCGCCAGAGTAGGAGGCACCTAGTTCAAAAGTCTGCCGCAGAAGGGCTGGCTTGCTGATAGGTGTGTTCATCAGGATATCCTTGTTGATAGTAGCATCAATGATAGCTGACTGGATATACTGCTCCCAACGATCCGGATTATTAATCAACTCGGCTGCACCCGGATACCCTCCATAGAAGAGATACTGGTCGAGTGTGAATCCGAAACATTCCTTCATTTCTGGATAACTCCAATGGGTCATGCGGATCTCTTCGAAACGCCCTCCTAGTGATTCGGAAAGGCCTTTCTCCAACAGTACTCGACTACTGCCAAGCAACAGCACTTTAATGTTGCGGTCGTGGAAAGTGTCATCGTCCCATTCTTTTTTGACAACCTCACTCCAATTGGAGATCTTCTGAATCTCATCGATGACAAGGATAATGCTCTCAAGGCCCTTGCTTTCTTTCAAACTACGAACGGCTGCCCAACAATTGGATACCCATGCAGTATTGGTGGCGGGGACATTATCGGCAGAAAACTGCTGAAAAGGGATGTCTAGATCCTGAAGGACCTGTTTAACTACTGTGGATTTTCCTACTTGTCGAGGTCCCATTACCACTTGAATGAACTTTCTAGGCTCTTCAAGTCTTTCTTTAATTACTTGATACTCAGCTCTTTTGTACATGCTTAAACATTTTACTCAGTGATATGAGTAATTTTACTCAGGGCAAAGATACAAATTGTTTGATTAACTTGCAAATATTTCCAGTTTTTTATTGTATGTTTTAAACATAATTACACAAACGGGCCAATTACACACCTAATTTGCCGTAGCGGCCGCCGACGTCTTTGTGGTGATACCAGCTCTTACGGTTGAGCCAAGTGAAGCCATTATTTTTGGTTATGACTGCCAGATCGATGGGACCACCGACGCCTTCTTGGGAAAAAGTCATATGGCGCTCAAAGCTGGTCATGGAGATAAAATTCTCCGCCAAGTGGGCCATATCCTGAAGGCTATAGTCATGTAAAGCCTTCAGCCATTGACGTCGTTCTTCTTCTTGGATCCGATAACCATATTTTTTGAACTGACGGATGAGATCACTTGATTTCACTTTGTTGAGTATGGCATCTATCTCTTCGGTATCATCTTCCTCCAACATGTAATCAATGGATATTTGGTCTGTTATTTCGTTAAACATTTTCTCAAACCTAAGACATATTTCGCTAAAGAGATGGGTGAATACGAATTCACGGCAAGAGCTACAGGCTCCTGCCGTGAAAGGGCGTATAAGGTCATATCTGTGTCAGATGCACAGGCTATGCCGCGTATGTTTAGGAATGCTACAAATGATGTTTTCATATCTACTATGTTTTACGAATTTCGAACCCTTGGGCGACGATGAACTTCAGGGTAGCGAGGGCCGTGTTGCGATCGTAGGCCTTTTCATCGTCGGACAGTTCCTCGTAGGGTACGAGGCAGGGGGTTTGGCGCTTCACGTCATCGCGAGCAGGGCCATAGGTCCAGCCTTCGTTCATACGATTCTGTGCCCAGACTTCGTGCACATTCTTGGAAATGGTCTCTGCAAGGGTCATCAACTCTTCGGGTAGTTGAACGTTAGTAGTGTCAACTGGTGCGGGGGTGTAGTTGTTCTGATTAGTCATAATACACTTTGATTTTGCAAAAATAAATAATAATATTGAAAATAACAAGTAAATAAGCATTTTTTTCGCCTGTCAGGCATTGAAGCCAATTGGACGGCGGTCCTGCTTGTTGTCAAGCAGCTCGGCGCGACAGTAGTCCTCAAGTTGCTCGAGCGAAGCATACTGACCTGAAAGAATATAGTCGACCGTGCGCTTGCGTGCAATGTTCTCAATCTGACCGCCAGAAAAGTCGAACAGCTTAGCCAGCTGGCGGGCATCGTCCTCGCTGAGGTCGGTCAGCATGGAACGCCATATGCGACTCTTCGCGTCGACATCGGGCTTGTGGAACTCTATCTTGTAGAGGAATCGGCGCTCGAAGGCGCTATCAAAGTTGCACGTGAGGTTGGTGGTGGCAATGAGTATGCCATCCAGGTCCTCCATCTCCTGCAGAATGATGTTCTGCATGGCATTGTCCATCTTCTCCACGGAGGGATTGAAGCCCTTGGTGGAACGTTTGCCGAAGATGCCGTCGGCCTCGTTGAAGAAGAGAATGGGAGGCAGTTCGGAGTTGCGGCAGAGGTCGCGATAGCGGGCGAACACTGCCTTAATGTTCTTCTCGCTCTCGCCTACGAACTTGTCGCGCATGCCTGCAATGTCGACCTGCATGAGGTCGCGACCAGTCTGGCGCGCTATCTGCAGCACAGTCTCGGTCTTGCCAGTGCCAGGACCGCCATAGAACAGACAGGCGAAGCCTTTGCGCATGCCCTGCTCCTCGAGGCGCTTCTGTATGGAGGGGAACGTC
>JAEEGL017191466.1_pt1 | contig 10560 bp, 7 predicted proteins | sample 9134231 | NCBI WGS metagenome assembly JAEEGL01 (sample SAMN16246548, study PRJNA631951) | gut metagenome | biome: gut microbiome; feature: rumen; material: fiber-attached | host: Bos | place: Iran: Karaj | collected 2018-10
ATTTTCTTAAGTTTTTCCAGTACAATAAAACCATTAAAATATACACTAAAATACATGTGGGGTTTTTCTTTTACGATTCTAGGCCTTATATTTGTGGTAATTATGATTATTCTTATCAGAAAAAAGTTTGTATCATTAATCGTAAGGGATGAACTTGACAAATAAAATAGATAAAGAATATAATTACACTGTTAGCGTAAGCGAACAGCAGGTCGATCAGTAATACTTTTGACATCTTGCCTGTCCGGCAAAATCGCCGGACGATCACTCGAAGAGAAATACCACAACTGAATAAAGGACAAAATATCCGCGACAGGACGGCAGTATCCAAAAAAACATAGAGTCATTTTTGGCAGAAAGAGGTTTTTATGAACATTGCTGAAAAACAAAGACAGGAAAAAGATCTGTTTATAGTTATGACACGAACTGTAACGCTCATCATTATGTCTGTACTTTCTATTATCTATCTGGGAAACGGCATGGCCGGGATCGTCAGGACGGTTTATCTGGGCATAGCAGCATTGTTTTGCCTGGTATGCACTGTCTTGAAAAAGACGAGTGAAGGGCTGACAAAAATAAGTCTGGTCATGCTGGCGGCGGGCTACGCATGGCTGATAATCTCCGCGATGCAGCCTTATCTTTTTGTTATCATGTATCTCATGATCTATATGGTCATCCTGGAACAGAATAAGAAAACGACTATCATTTCATGTACCGTATGTATTTTAGTTAATACCGTATTTCTGGTCATATATTTAACAAGCGGGGATCCGGCGTTGTTCCTTACCGAGATAGTATGTTATGGATTTGCGATAGTTACGGCCATCGTAGGATCGATGCTCACCGGTTTTATGGAGCGCCAGGGTATTGAGATGACGGACTATCTGAAAAAGCAGGCAGATGATCAGATCGAGGTGGCCGGGAGCGTGATCAGTGAATCGGGCATGATACTTGATAAACTGATAGAGACCAATGATATAGTACAGCAGCTTAATGAGAGCATCGATGACAGTAACAAGGCATCAAATGATATTTCGGATGCGATACGTAATACTGCGGATACTATTGCCGAGCAGACGGACAGGACTTTCAGAGTTCAAGAACAATTGCAGGAATCTGAGCAGAATGCATTTGCAATGAAGGAAGCCAGTGCCCAAACGTCAATAACCGTTAATGAAGGTGTGGCACTTTTGGAAAAACTCAAAGACAAATCCGATGAGACCGGCACACTCAACAAGATAACGGAAGAGGCGACCCAGAAGCTCCAGGAGAGGATAAGAGAAGTGGAAAGCTTTACGGGGGCCATCATTAATATTTCCAGCCAGACTAATCTGCTGGCGCTGAACGCCTCTATAGAAGCGGCCAGAGCAGGAGAAGCCGGCAAAGGCTTTGCAGTGGTCGCCGATGAGATACGCAATCTTTCCGAAAGCACTAAAGAATCGACTGAACAGATCACCAGGATCATTGATAAGCTTGCCATAGATATGGATCAGGCGATCGAGAATATGCACAGATCATCCGACAGCATCGATCAGCAGAGCGAGATGATCGAAAATGCAAAAGGGAAATTTGAGGTGATAAATGAAAACGTCATTTCTCTGACAGCATCGGTCAATAGTATTACTGAGATCATCAAAGAGATCGTCTCTTCAAACAGGATCATCATGGATTCGGTCTCAGATCTGTCAGCTACGACAGAGGAGGTGGCGGCTGCTGCTTCAAACATGACTGACATGAGCAACAGAAACGTTATACATATGCAGGAAATGACCGGGCGTCTTGATATGATCAACATGGCCGCCAACAAAATGAAAACATTGGTGCCTATGTCACCGTAAACGAAAACCACGGGGGTCGTCCCCCTGGTTCCTATAGTGGGAATATAGGATCTCTGCGGTAAAGCAGAGGTCCTTTTTGTTTGAAGGGTGCCCTCTTTTTTAGTTACTCTGTTTGTGTTAAGATAAAGCAAAGAAGAAAATATGAATAACGCGGATACATATGATCTGGAAAAATAGAAGGAATAAAAAAATGGTTAAGATCGTACTCATCATGCGCTGGATGAAGAAGTATGGGAAAAATTGAAAGATACGATGTCAATGAAGAGTGGGCGCATTCCGGGATCATTAAAGAACGTTTCAACGGCAAGTATCTGTAATATTCAATCATCAAAGAAAGAAACTAAGAATCATAGAGTGAGGTTAGTTAAAATGTGTAATATCGAATTCAAAGGGAAAATACAAGGGGATATAAATCAGATTTCAACACAGAAACCTCTTCCAGATGGGGCAGTTCAGTTTCGGGAACCTGATTCTGCGGGAAAAGCGTTTGTGATAGGTACATTACTTATTCTGCCTGTTATGATACTCATTTCTGTCCTTGCTATATACAGACTTATGACAATTCATGGTGATGTGACAAAATGGGGCGTATCTTTTGGAAGCTTCATTTTCCCGTTCGTTATATGCTTTGTAATTGCGCTAGTGTCTCAGTATATACATGAATATATTCACGCGCTTCTTATTCCTAAAACTATTAAGAAGCAGATATATGTAAAGCCTGATGACAATATGCTTTTTGTTTATATTGAGGATCCAGTTCCAAAAAAGAACTTTATCATTAGTCTTTTGGGACCTGCAATAATCCTTGGATTAATCCCATATGTAATTTGGTTTATTATTGCTCCAATTTTTTCGCCAGTAATATCAATTGCAATCTTTGCATATTCTTTTATGATGTTGCTTTGTGCAGTGGGTGATTATTTAAATGCATTCAACTGCATCCGCCAGGTTCCAAAAGATGGGAAAATATTAAACAGCGGATGGCATTCATATTGGATTCAGTAAAAAGATCTGTATAGTGCGCATAGACCAACGATTACACCTGTGCGAAACTGCGCATACACCAAAGATTGGCAACAAATCATATTGCGCTTTTTGGGCAAAGAGTGTTGTGAGGGCTGATTAAGGGATGGATAAACAGGAGTTTCTTGACAGATACACAAAACATCTGAATGATAAGCAGCTGGAAGCAGTACAGTCGGTGGATGGTGCCGTACTTCTTCTTGCTGTACCCGGAAGCGGTAAAACTACCGTTCTTGTGAACCGCCTTGGATATATGATCTACTGTGCGGGGATCCGGCCGGAAGAGATATTGACGCTTACCTATACGGTGTCTGCTACACAGGATATGTCAAAGCGTTTTGAGAGCATCTTTGGGGAAGAACTGCACGGAAGGCTGGAGTTCAGGACGATAAACGGTATATGCGCCAAAGTGATAATGCGTTGTGGGGAGATGATAGGCCAACCGCCGTTTGAGCTGGTTTCGGACGAGGGCGCGTTGATAAGGGCCCTCACAGATATCCTTAAGAAGAAACTTGATGAGTATCCCACGGAAAGTGAGATCAAGGGAGTAAAATCCCTCATCACCTACTGCAAGAACATGATGCTTTCAGAGGATGAGATAAATGCGTTGGGGGAAGAACAGAAGCTGCCGCTGCTGGATACATACCGGGAATATAATGCATATCTAAGATCTAACCGTCAGATGGATTATGATGATCAGATGGTCTATGGCTACCGCCTTCTTTTAAAGTATCCGGATCTGCTGGCATATTACAGGGACATGTACCGGTATATATGCGTGGATGAGGCACAGGATACATCAAAGATCCAGCATATGATAATAAAGCTGCTGGCCGGGGATAACGGTAATCTGTTCATGGTCGGTGATGAGGATCAGAGCATATACGGGTTCCGTGCAGCTTATCCGGAAGCGTTGTTAAACTTTGAAAAAGATCATCCCGGTGCACGTGTTCTTGTTATGGATCAGAATTACCGTTCCAATGCAAAGATCGTTGCTGCAGCGGATGTATTCATACAGCATAATAAGGCACGGCACGAGAAACACATGGTTTCGGTACGCGGACCCGAGGCGGATATACGGTATGTCGATATAAAGAAAAGGGCCGGGCAGTACAACTATCTCCTGAAGGTGGCTGATGGCTGTACGACGCAGACGGCAGTGTTGTACCGCGATAATGATAGTGCGCTTCCGCTGATCGACCAGCTGGACCGGCAGGGCATACCGTACAGGATCCGAAGTGTGGATATGACCTTCTTTACCAACAGGATAGTCAGCGATGTGACAAGTATAATGCGTTTTGCTTTTGATCCTTATGATACAGAACTCTTTATGAAGATCTATTATAAATGTAAGACGTATCTGCGTAAGGATCAGGCAGAGACCATGTGCCGGATCAGCCGAGAAAAGCATATTCCTGTTCTGGATGCCGCAGAGTACAGTGCAGCCATTAACGGAAGGATAATTGGTAACTGTAAGGGACTCTCAACTAATCTGAAGGCAATGCTGCGTGAAGCGCCTGCAAAGGCCATATTCAGGATCGAAAAGCCTATGGGGTATCTTGAATACCTTGAGAGAGGGAGTATCGATCCGGGAAAGCTTTTTATACTTAAACAGCTGGCGTATCCGGAAGCATCAGTAAAGTCATATCTGGCAAGACTTGATCAGCTCCGAAATATGTTAAAGGACAGACCTGGGAATTATGATTGTCCGTTTATTCTGTCTACCATCCATTCTTCAAAGGGACTGGAATATGACCGTGTATATCTGATGGATGTATATGACGGGCAATTCCCGTCAGCTGTCCCGGTACAGGGCACGGCTACGCCTGAGGACTGGGCGCAGTTTGAGGAAGAGCGCCGCTTGTTCTATGTGGGCATGACAAGAGCGAAGAATGAGCTGGTCATATTCAGGATAGAGGAGGAAACCTCACGGTTTATCAGAGAGATAGGTGATGTACCCGGTAAGAAGGCAGAGAAGAAGCCTGAAGATATAAAGGTATCCATCAAAAGGATGCCCTTTGAGACGGTAAGTAATGAGAAACTGAAAAGTGATTTTGTCCTTGTGATAGGGGAAAGGGTAGTGCATATCAGCTATGGCCCCGGCACGATAGATGATGTTGAATATGATGATAAGGGCCGGGCGATACGCTTCCATGTAGAATTTGACAGTAAGGTAGGAAAGCTCTTTGTATTCCCCGGAGCATTTCAGGGCGGGATAATGAAGCTTGAAAGTGGCGAAAGTATCCCGCTGGAGCCAAAAGAAACACCTAAACCTGTAAAGAAACCGGCAGTAGCTTCAGTACTCCCAAAGGCTAAATCTAAGAGGATGCCGGGCAAAGACAGTTATGCATGCTGGGCGGATAAATATCCGGATCACGTGGTTATAAAGAAAGAGGGATATTTCTGGACCTGCAGGGGAGATTCAGCCAGGACAGTAAGTGATGTGCTCGGATACCGCCTGGGTGGTAATCCGGGAAATCCCACCACCGGCAGTCCGAACCTTGACGCCATGGTCGCAGGCCTCAACAGACATGAGGTGAGCTATGTTGTGATCGAGGACGGAGAGATAGTGGATCAGGGGGATTTTTGATCCTATGATATATTCCGGCAGGGGATGATGATTTCATGCGTTGGGAAGATGGTTTGATAGGGAGGTGCTTCAATGGTAGAGATTTCTAAGGCTGACTGGAAGCTTTTCAGAGAAAGAGTCAGCAGCTGGCAGGAACATTATATGGAGGGGCTGCTGAAGGAGTACATTGAAATGCTAAGTGCACCGGGGAAGGCCTCAGAGCACTTCTGGGAGTTGGATAAGAGGATCAGACAGGACAGGAAGCATCCGGGGGTGATAATTGACCTTAATAAGTCTACCGCCGTATGGGATATAGCCATGTACGTTCATGATGAAGTCATCACCATGGATGACCTGGAAGGATTTAGTGAAGATCTGATCGATGAGGTGAAGCAGATACTGAGGAGAAACGATTAAATACCATCACATCACGGAAAGCCTATCAATATTGAAGGGGATACGGTGAATAGTAGCAACTCAAAAATTTTTTTGAAATTTTGAAAAAAGTTATTGACATGTGATATACGTATGTAGTATAGTACGCAACAGAGGGAAGTGCCTGTCCTTCATGTTTTAATACATGAAAGCCAACACTTCCCATTTTTTATGCAAATAATATGATAGAAAGATAGAAGAGGTAAACAAAAGCAAATGAGAACAATGCGTACACAACTTATGAATAGCGACAGACTGCCCAAGCAGTCGTGGTTCGTGTGCGCCGATTTTACGGGCATAGCGTTTAATTATGACGGAATGGATAAGGATAGTATTGCCATATCACGCCCGAAATATGATCAGGAATATGAATATAAGAGGCGAACATAAAGGGATATGATGCGGATAGCAGCATAAGATCTTTGTGGGAGCCTGAAAGAAAAAGGGCTCCCGTTTTTATTAGCAGAAAGGAATGAGATGAGAACAATAAGACCACACAGAAAGTACAACCGATTTAAAAGCTTGCAGGCAGAACAACTGCTTGGTAAGCTAATCTGGTGAAAGCGCCTGTCTGAAGAACAGGAGAGCCCGGTTCGAAACCGGGACCAAGCACTAAAACGGCGGTTATTCGAACGGATACAGAAGCTGGCCTTTCAAGCTGGTCACACGGGTTCAACCCCCGTACCGTCGATCCGGGATAGATCCCGAGAACATTAACAATTTTATAGGGGAGAGGAAAACAGGCACTTCCCTCCCCGCACTTAAAAACAAAAAACAATATCTGTCAGTACAGGCACACGGACAGGAAAACAAAAAGTAATAACACTGAAAAAAAGAAAGGATCAATGAAAATGGAAGACTATTATTATTGTTTAACAGATTATTTATAACGGCAGGTAGCGTAATGGTGAACGCACCGGTCTGTAAAACCGGAACCCACAGGGTGAACACTGCAGGTTCAAATCCTGCCCTGCCGACTTAAAGAACATTGAAAAATATGGCTCTGTAGTGTAGAGGCTAACACGCCTGACTGTCTATCAGGTAGCACGGGTTCGAATCCCGTCAGAGTCGCTGTGGTTCTTCTTCTGACGAAGGAAGATTAAATGCCAACCGTAAAGGCAGCCATCGGGTATTATTCCCGGGTAGCTCAATCGGTGGAGCAGACGGCTGTTAACCGTAAGGCCGGAGGTTCGAGTCCTCTCCCGGGAGCGCAAGCCTTTATCGTCCAATGGTAGGACTACTGCCTTGTAAGCAGTGTATGGTGGTTCAAATCCGCCTGGAGGCTCTGCAGCATAGCTCAACTGGCGAGAGTATTCGGTCCATACCCGAAGGGTTATCGGTTCAAGTCCGATTGCTGCAATTATAAAAAAGAAAGAAGAGAGGAAAATTAAGATGAAACGAAAACAGAAGCGAAAGTATTTAAAACCGAAATAATGCGTCTGTAGCCAAGCGGAATGGCAACGGGCTTTTAACCCGTATACCGCAGGTTCGAATCCTGTCAGACGCACGAAGGTTTAGAGCAAATGTGACCTTATATCTTGTACGAGGGGTAGATGGAAAATGAGCAGCGCACTGTGGCGACATAAGCACAGACAATGGAGCATAACTCAACGGTAGAGTGGGTGCCTTATATGCATCTGGTTCAGGGTTCGAATCCCTGTGCTCCAATTGCGGGAGAGTGGAACGGAATACCATTCCAGGCCCATACCCTGAGAGATAACAGGTTCGACTCCTGTTCCCGCTACTAAATGACGATGTGCCCAAGAGGCAGAAGGGGCCGGACTGCAACTCCGGTATCGCTGGTTCGAATCCAGTCATCGTCTTAACGAAAAAGAAAGAGGAAAGAGAAATGATAACAGCAGTATTGAGACGAATTTCATCACAGTCGCAGCAGATCAGTCGAAGCTGGTCTATTTGGAGTGGCAAAAATATGATATCGTCTGAAATAAAATCGGAAGATTGTTAGGAAATGAATCAGAGAAAAGTGAGATAAACAATCGGAAGAATGTGAGCCCTGCGGACGATATCAGATCGGAAGCAGGGCTTTTTGATAGGCGTATAGTGTCAGCGGTAAGCACAGTGGTCCCCAAAACCACAAGCGTGGGTTCAAATCCTACTGCGCCTGTATATCTGTGTAGCATAATGGACGAATGCAACGGATTTCTAATCCGTAGACTGCAGGTTCGAGTCCTGCCGCAGATACGATACCGCGCCAAATCTAATATTTTTTGACAGATTTGGCGCAGTAATATGGCAGCGTGGCAGAGTTGGTCGATTGCGGCTCCCCGCTAAGGAGTTGAACGGGTTAAGCGTTCCGGTGGTTCGAATCCACCCGCTGTCGTATATGCCGTATGTCCGGGTGGTGAGGGAGCGGTCTGCGACCAAGCGAAGCGCGTAGTCCCCGGAGGGGAAAAACCGTTGGTCCGGAAGGACTTGCAGGTTCGGTCTCCGCTCCGCTCCGGTCGGCGCAGAACTGGCGTCCCCCGGACGCCATGCGCCCTGTGTGCGGCGCTTATACGAGTGTAGCTCAGTTGGAAGAGTACAGGTCTGATACACCTGTGGTCGAGGGTTCAAATCCCTCCGCTCGTACTATAGGGGTATAGTGTAACGGTAGCACAGCAGATTCTGATTCTGCCGGATAAGGTTCAAATCCTTATACCCCTGCTATGTTCCCGTCGGTCAATGGATCAGGCCGCAGGGCCACGAACCCTGTAATGCACGTTCGAATCGTGTCGGGAATGCTAAAAAAGTATACCAGCGGTTTACTTGTTGTTTTTTGTCACTGACAGGGATTCGTGATATAATCCTTTGAGGGGAAAGAAAATCAAGAAAGAGAGTATAAAAATGTCGATTAAGATGATAATGTTTGATCTGGATGGGACTCTGCTCCCTATGGATATGGAGGAGTTTACCGGCGGTTATTTCAAGCTGCTTGCCCAAAAGATGATTGCATATGGATATGAAACAGATAAACTGGTTAAATCCATATGGCACGGAACCGGCGCGATGGTTAAAAATGACGGCAGTTGCAGTAACGAAGAAGCTTTTTGGAAGGATTTCGCCGGTATATATGGAGAACAGGCATTGAAGGATATAGATGTTTTTAATGAGTTCTATGCCGTAGACTTTGACGGCGCCCGTCAATGCTGTGGTTTCAATGAGAAAGCTGCTGAAACTGTCAGGTGGATAAAAAGCAAAGGATTACGTGTTGCGCTGGCAACGAATCCCCTGTTCCCGTCAGTAGCGACTGAAAAACGTATCAGATGGTCAGGTCTTGAACCGGAGGATTTTGAATTCTTTACTACTTATGAGAATATAGGATTCTGTAAGCCTAACCTGGATTATTATCGTGAAGTCCTTAAAAGAGCGGATATGGACGCTGAAAACTGCCTGATGGTGGGAAACGATGTCGGAGAAGACATGGTTGCAGAGAATCTTGGGATGAAAGTATTCCTGCTGACGGATTGCATGATCAACAAGGACAATATAGATATTACACGATATCCCCACGGTGGATTTAACGATCTGAAGAAGCATATTGAATCAATAACAGACTAGCAGTATTCATTCATATAGAGTTTATCCTTTCGCTATTATGGGTCATTATGCAGGCACGATAGATAAAGGAGGCTTTGAAGGAGTGATCATATGACATTTACTCAGATACTATGGTTTTTCATGATCTATTCCCTGATAGGATGGGCTATTGAAGTCAGTTATCACGCTGTTACGATGGGAAAAGTTGTTAACAGGGGATTCCTTAATGGGCCGATCTGTCCTGTATATGGCTGGGGGGTTTTGAGTGTACTGGCAGTGGTACGCTGGGTTGGTGAAGCACTTGGATACAGTGGTAATATAGAAACAGCTTCCACGCCTGTTTTGTTTATGGTTGGAATATGCTTTGCTACTACGATAGAACTGGCTGCAGGTGCTTTGCTGGATGTACTCTTCCATGCGAGATGGTGGGATTATAGCAAGGAAAAGTTTAATTTTCATGGCTATATATGTCTCAAATTCAGTATCATATGGGGGTTAGCGATAGCTTTTGTGCTGCGCGTTGTCCATCCCGGGATTTCGAAGCTTACAGATCTTGTACCTGTAAAGATTGCATGGGTGATACTTGCGTTACTTTACATTACGTTTATTCTCGACCTTGTTATGACTACACTCTCTGTTCTTAAGCTGAATAAGCAGCTTGAAAAAATGGAGGAACTTCAGAGATCAATCCTGCGTATCAGTGACGGGATGTCAGAAGTGATCGCAGAGGGTACTATTCAGACGGTTAAGTTGCTGGAAGAAGAGCAGGATAAAGCCAAAGACGAATATGAACAGCGTAAGCAGGATCTTGAAGCAAGGATTGAACACATACAGAAGAGTATCATGTATCACCGGCTGTTTGGAATGGGCAGATTGATACTTGCCTTCCCTGAAATGAGGCACAGGCTGCATCAGGATATGATAGACAGGATACACGAAATGACGGAGAGGGCTCATACGGACAGAAAATGACTGATATTAGTGAAAAAAGACTACAGTTAAATGTGTTAAAATACCGAAAGGGCAATGATAATTATGAATAAGAAGAAAATTCTTGCTATTCAGGGCAGTTTTAAAAATAACGGTATTACATCTGCTATGTTAAAATATGCCGTAGATGAATCCCAAAAGGCTGGATATGATGTTGAATATATCCGA
>JAEEGL017249156.1_pt1 | contig 10560 bp, 5 predicted proteins | sample 9134231 | NCBI WGS metagenome assembly JAEEGL01 (sample SAMN16246548, study PRJNA631951) | gut metagenome | biome: gut microbiome; feature: rumen; material: fiber-attached | host: Bos | place: Iran: Karaj | collected 2018-10
CAGCCATAGTAGATACCTTACAATACTGGTTATATTACGTATTATAGCCGATACTATAAAAGCTGACAATTGATCATGGAAGGTTTGTTTATCATTGTTGATTAATAAGTTAACGAGTTGCGGATACTAAGGATTCGTGTTTTTGGCCAAGGGGTGGTGACTTTTTGCACCGCACTCATTTATAGTGACATTTATAGTGACATTTATAGTGACATTCTGGTGACATTATAGTGGCATGTCACTATAATCGTGATGCAGTACCGTAAGCCAGACTTTAAATTTCACCATGGAGACGCAAAATCCGGCTTGTTTATCAGAATGTTACAGCTCCGGAATATAAGACTATGCTCATAATTAATAATTTTTAAAAATGTTTTATAAGAGGAATGCTATGAAACTGATACCAAATGCTTTTTCAGTATTTAAAACCATTATCAGAAATAATTATGTTTATATAGACAAAACTGAATTTATAAAAAAGTACGAAGACATCGGCGAAATGGTTTCCTTGTTTTTAAGGCCCCGGAGGTTCGGTAAAACCATGTTTACCGAAATTCTGCGGTATTACTACGATAAGGCCTTGGCTCCAAATTTCGATGAGCTTTTTAAAACAACCTGGATTGCTTCTCATCCCACCACCTTAAAGAATTCCTACATGGTAGTTAAATTCGATTTTTCAGGAATACAGACAAATGCAGGCGGTAAATTAATTCTTGATTTGTTTATTAAAACTGTAGTTGATTCTATAACAGACTTCTACATGATGTATCCGCATTTAATTCCGTCCCAGGTTCTGCCGTTATGTTCTGATAATAAATTCAGGGCTGTAAAACTATATTACTCTGACAGGACAGCTTTTCCAACAGCGGCAACTGTATTAGATTCTTTTTTATCTGAGTTTATTGCAGCTGATGATAATAAGGAAAAGCTTATGATTATTATTGATGAGTATGACAGCTTCACCAGTGATCTCCTGATGCAGGCTCCCCTGCCATCTGCGGATCTGGCCAGATTGGAAGGTGATATCGGAGCATTTTACGGGGCGCTCCGCTATTTCAATCAATCAGAGGTTATTGAGCGGATTTTCATAACCGGTGTCCTTCCGGCGACCATGGATACCGCCGTGTCCGGTTTTGTTTGCAAAAATATTTCCGGGAAGCCGATTCTTAACGGTTTAACCGGCTTTACCCGGAGCGAAATTCTGGATCTCCTTCGGGAATCTGTTGACTTCGAGAAGTGTTCCTGTTCTCCGGAAACGCTCGCGGACATTATGATGGAAAGGTTTGAAGGATATCGTTTTGCCGCATTCAGCGATGAAAGAGTCTGCAATGCCGAGATGTGTCTCAGCTTTGTCAGCGATCTCAGGGACAGTGAATACAGATTCATTCCGGAGCTTAGCATTTCAGCAGGCAATGGGGTTAATTACCCCAAACTATCCGGTTTTCTGGATCTGATACAGGAACAGGATCGCGAGAGGATAATAAGCGCAATTACCAGAAACCGTTTAATCCCCTTTGAGTTTCCCGGTTCCGTAAAGTTATCTCATAAGCATGCCATGCTGGATAAGAATGAAGGCCTTTCCATCCTTTATCATCTGGGTTTTCTTACCCTGGCCGGAGCAGATGAAATGAAAAAGGCCAGAGTTAAAGACATGGCGAGCCCTCATCTCCGGGTGCCCAATGAATATTTCCGGAGGCTTTTTGCGAAGTACATTTTTCAGAAACGGAGCCTCGACTGGTCAGTGTTCAGCGGTACCTATGATTTCAGCGGTATGGCGGCAAAAAACGATCTTGCGACGCTGCGAAGGTTTCTTAAAGCCATTTCGCAGGCCTTTGTGAACTGTTCCAGCATACCCCAGGGGGAATCTCAGGTGACGCTGGCGGTATATACCGCGCTTAATCTCATTCCCGGTTCTCCCTTTAAGCTCACCCGGGAATATGCCATCAGACATAACGGGCAGTATGTGTTCCCGGACGAGAACGATGACGACTATTATGACGATGCTGACGCTGATGAAGACGGCAGCAGCAATGGTAATGACGACAATGCCGCCGCTGTTAAGGTAAACGCCAGATCGGGCCGGGCGGATCTCGTGGCTGAGAACAGAACCGGCAAAGGCCCCAGCTACCTCTTTGAGGTTAAATATGCCAGGAATGTTCCGGCCGGAGATGATACCAAAATCAGGGTGCGGGAAAAGCTGTTAAACGATGCCGCAAACCAGCTTGATTTATATGTTACCGATGATGATCTCAAGACGCTTAAGGATCTCCGCCGTTATGCGCTTCTGTACACTTATGGAGAGTTTTTGCTGAAAGAGATCTGAGAAGCATTGCGATAAAGATAATGTCATGGTTGAGCCTTCGTTTGAAAACGATGGCTTTGCCTTTATATTTTACCGGAACACAAATCAAAAACACGGCACTCAAAAGTCACTGTGACTATCCCTGTTCCCAATTAAAGATGCCAAAATCCCTGTCGCGGCAAAGATCTGTACACTGCTGAAAGAGTATCCAGCCCAGGCAATGGAGGTTCTTGCGGACAGGATCGGGCACGCCGTCCGCTCCACCGTTCCATCCAGCGAGTACTTAACAGTCTTTCCGCTGCCGGAAAAATAAAAAGGGGCGGCAGCAACAAAACAGGCTACTGGGAGATTTTAGGAAGCTGATACGATCGGGGCTCAGCAATACTGCAAAACAAGGGACGCGGCAGTAAGAATCGGCTAAGTTCATACTCCGCCCGGCCCTTTTTTGCCAGCCTTTCTCTCTTCCCCTTTTTTGCTCTTCCCGCTTTCCTTGTCCAGGAGGGTGACATTATCCATCGCAGGCAAATCTTTCCTGCGGGCTGCCGCTTCAAGACATGCCTTCTCAAAATCATCAGAAGTCATATGGAACACTGTCGTTTCAGCGGTCTCAGGCTCGGCAGGTAAATCTAATCCCTTTTCAGCAATGATTTTCCGGGCCAGAAGGTTTGCTGCCTCATCAAACGTAATCCCCTGTTCCGCGGCAATGCGCGCGAGCTCCTCACGAGTGCCTTTATCCAGGGAAATGGTACATGAAGACATTTAATGAACTCCTTTAAAGATTGATTGTTCGCAATTATTCTCTTTGAATGCATCCGGCTGGCCCGGCCGAAAATGAAGCCCCCGCCGATACCCCCAATCCCCGTACTGCCAAACATCAGGAAACTGCCAACTATTCGGTGCCTGAATTAATCGGAATGGAGTACCAGAAGAAGAGATGGACAAACCGCACGGGCAGGCGCCTGACATCAGTCCGCGCTTATCCGGCAGGCGCCTCTCCATCTTAGTTCCTGCGCCGCCTTCTGCAAGCGCCGCTGATCTCCGCTTCCGGCCTTATTTTCCGCAGCACTTCTTGTATTTCTTTCCGCTGCCGCAGGGACAGGGATCATTTCTCCCGATTTTCGCGCCTTTTCTTCTGTAGGGCTCATCTGAATAAGCATGCTCCCGCATGAGATCAATAAGTCGGATATATCCCAGATCAGTCCCTATGTTACTCGCAATGGCTAATGCTTCCTCCATGGATTCATACATACACGGCAGATCCTCAATGTTTTCAGGAATGTCATCAAGCAATACCGGGGGATTTGCCACATCCATGGGTCTCTGCCCGCCGATCGCCGGGTTCGGGAGAGCCTGATACAGCTTTTGTCCCGGTTTAATTAACCCCTTCAGCTGCTCGGAACTCTTATAGCGAAAACCCGAGCGCGTGGTCACTTCCACAAAAAGGATAAACCAGGATCTTCCCTGCCATACGGAATGTCTCAGAGCGTAGACGCATGCTGCCACAAAGTCTTCGATTTCAGTGTTGTTAACTCCGAGCTCTGTCCGGAAGCAATCCCTGATGCTGTCAATTTCCGGAATATCAAAGCAGGGATCCCCGTACTTATAGTGATACTCTGCGGGGGCCGGGGCGTAATGGCAGTCCCGCCGCGCCCCAAGAAATATCTTATAAATCTCCGGAAGGTCAATGAGACGCTGCGCCGCCAGCTCCGGTTCCCGTGTTAAGCCGATTTCCATGCCGCATCTCTGCCTGGAGTGATCCATATTGCAGCGCTTTAAAACAATCTCCAGCTGCTCCGGAACAACCTCCGGATACCGCTCCGTTATCATTTTTCTCACCTGAGCCACCGGTATGGAGAGGTAATAGTTTGCTATTTCCCCCAGAAGCTGTTCCAGTTGTTTCTCATCCATAAAATCCCCCTTGTTCTCTTATTCTCTGACCTCTTATCTTATCCCCTGAGATCTCCAAAATAAAAACCAAAACTGCGCCGATCCTGCCATTACCGCATCTCGCGCCGGCGCCGTTCTTAATGCTTGCCTCGTCACCCCAAAAGGCTTATCCGGATAGCCGGGCGCACCGCGGTCACGTAATTATGGACGTTATTGCCCCTCATCTCTATATATCCCTGATAATCAACGCAGGCAGCCATGTTTCTTTTCTCGCCGGCAGAACGCAGCCACCACTGGCAGCAGCCCTGGCGTTCCCAGGCATGACGTTCCAGAGCCAGGGGAGTCGCCGCGCATTTGGCGATATTTGCGTCAGCGCAATACTTCTGAGCCTCCTGAATGCTGAGACAGAATACCCGATCTCTGGTGGTATTGCTGCTGCCGGTGTGATAATAGGGATTGGGTTTATTTTCCAGATCCGTCTCCACAATACGATCCTGCTCCTCCTCGGTAAATGCCATCCCGAAGAAATCATGGTTCAGCCACAATCTGAGGGAGCAGGATAACCAGGATACCTCCTTATAGTCCGTATGATATTCCAGACGGTAGAGAGCATCGCGGCTCAGAAGCAGGGCCTCGTCATCACTGACCTCCAAAACCAGCCATTCAATGGGAGCCTTGGGTGCGGATTCGCTGCGGGGAAAGGTGCCAAAGGTAAAATACTGCCCTTCCTTAAGCTCCAGGGGCTTGGCGGCGGGATAGGCAATGCCGTTAAGAAGAATGATATCCCGGCGCCGGATCTTCGTCCGGTTCCGAAAAGGCAGCAGCGCTTTCGCAATACCAGCCGTATGCGGGTTCTCCGACGCCTCCGCAAGAGCCTTATAGTGAACCCGGGAAAATTCCCGCAAAAACTCCGGAGTGTCCCGGTGCTCCTCCAGCACCTTGCTGAGATAAGCCCGGAGATCCTGAACAGACATAAAAAGATACTCGTCAAAGCTGACGAATTCCCGCGTCAGGCTGTAAAGCTTTTGATAGGAAGAGGATTTCCAGAACCTGGCCGAGATCTCCTTGAGAGCCACCCAATAGGTTTCATAAAGAGCGCGGAGCTTATAAGCATTCTTCTCTGCCGCAAGTCTGGCCACATAGTCATCGAATTCCTGCGGGCCTGCGAAAAGAAGCTCCCCCTTCTTCCCGAAAAGCGCCTTTCCGGTGTCAGCCAGGATTGCAGCGATATCGCGGCGCGCCTCCTCTTCCGGAAAAACCTCCCCGAAAAACAGAAGCTCCGTCCGGCATTCATTAAGGTACTTGATGTATCCCGCGAGACTGTTTTCCGCTTCCGCCTCTTTTTTCTTGTCCCGGAAGAAAGCCGCAAGCTCCGCGGCGCCGGCGAATTTCTGATTATGAACCCGGAGCGGTCTTTTGTCAGAAAAGGCATAGCCGATTATCCAGGAGATCTCGAGATCCGCGCGTTCCCGAGCCCGGATAAGGTCGCGGGCCTTTCTGAGGAGGATGGCCTGATCCGGATTTTTCAGGATATGATCGGCGTAGTATTCCAGAAAACAGGCTTCCATAAGACGGAGCTCCCGGGCAAAGTCCTCCTTCCCGGAAGCGGCGGCGGTAACCGCATAGTCCCCGAGAGCCCGGAGATCGGCAAACTTCCGCCCCTGACAGTACAGAGCGGTTACTCCGGGAGCGAGATCATACATAAGCTTAAGAAAGACAAAGATCGCCCGATCCTCGTCCCGCTCCTCCTTAAGAACCGCCTCCGTTTCCCGGCAGAGCTTTTCCAGAGCGGGATCAAAAAGCCCGAAATGGTGGGTCAGGATCCCCCGGGTGATTTCGCTTCTGGCGGCGGCGGGATTTTTCAGGAAGGCTCTTACCAGCTCAGAGGGGAGCCGGTAACGCTGTCCCTCAAAGGCGTAGGGCGGAAAGGACACCCCGCGGGACACGGCCCCGGGTTCATCCGGCGCCGGCACGTCCTCGCCCCGCAGCCAGCGCTGCACCTCTTCATAGCCCCAGCTTCGGTTCTGACCGCTTCCGGGATCGGATCTCCTGAGAATAAGGCCCAAAGACAGCCTTTTAAGGTCATTCGGAAAATCATCCGGAAAGGTCAGGCTCTGTCCTGCGAGGGGCTTTTCCAGATCCGCATCATCCGGAACGCCCTTCTGAAACGGCGAAGATCCCGTAAAAAGCTCAATTACGGCATAACCGAGAGCCTGCCAGTCTCTCCTGCCCGGGGGATATGAGCCGGCTTTACCGCCCTCATTCCGGCCTCCTTTCCCGCTCTCTCTCCCGGAAAGCAGGACTCCGGAATCCAGCCTGCCGTCAGCAAGAGCGATATGATCCCCGCTGCTGTCCGGGATCAGGGAGTCCGCCCGGAGGTTGCCGTGCATGATGCCGGCGGCATGCAGAATACTAAGGCCCTCGCTTACCGCCGGGATAATGAGAGAACGGATCTCCTCGCTGGTAAACCGGTTTCCCGCAGCCAGCGCTTCCGAAAGAGGCGGCATGTCATAATAAGGCCGCACGGCATAAGGATGGCCCTCAGCCTCCCCGAAGCAGCACAGAGGAGCCACCAGAGGACTTTTAACGCCCTTAAGAATTTTTACCGTCCGGGGATCCGCGGCATTCCGGTTCCGGAAACAGCGGAGCAGAAAGGTTCCGCCGGAGCGGTTTCCGGTTCTGGAGCAGAAATAGGAGTCTCCTGCGGCAGATGAAAAGTCCGCCTTGCAATCGACATGAAAATTCCCCAGCGTCCTTCTGGTGAGTTCCGGAAGATCCGGCTCTCTCCTGCTTAGCTGAGCGTTCTTAAGCTTGGACATAAAAGCGGACTTGTCGGGAAAAGCGGGCATCTTAAGCTCCTGTGTTCCTTAAACTGTTTGTTACCAAAAAAGCTGCCGCAAAAGCCCTGAAATGCAAGAATGCATAATCAGTACTCATCAGCGGCAAAGAAATCGGGATTCCAAAGAAGGCAGACCTCCCTTATGGCATCCCGGGACTTTTGATCCGGCAAGCAGGCACTGAGAAAACCCAGAGACCCGGCGTCTGATCCGATAATCCGGTCAAACTCATCGCTGTCCCGGTCATGGAGATTTGTCATTTCCCGGGCAAAATCCTCCGGAGAGTCATACACCTTGCCGTTAAACACCATTTTCCGGATATCCGTAAGGGAGTATCCCGCATAGAGAGCCAGCTCCGCATCGGTATAATGCTCCAGCCGGCATTCAAACCATACCGCCTCCAGATTTCCCAGAAATTCGCCGCAGGCATCCTCCGGAAGCTTCTTATAGGCATAGTCGTAGAGCTCCTCGGTTTCGATAAGAATCTTCAGGGGAGCAATAGGACTCTTTTTCGAGGCTGACTTGCGAGATGGCTTAAAGCTCTGAAGCCTGAGCTTAATCCCGGTTTCCAGAAGAAGCTCGCCGAGATCCCGGGAATCCGGGAACAGAACCTCCAGCCCCCCGGACACGCCGGTGATAAAGCTCGTATAGATCCGGCTCATGGCATAGATGTCAGCCTTGGCGCAAAGCCTGAGACGTTCTTCGTAAACGGAGCATAAAAGTCCCCGGCTGTCGTTAAAACGGTAATAGTGCGCGGTCAGAACACCATCTTTAAGAGCCTTGATGCCGAAGTCGGCATTTACAAAAAGATACCTGAGAAAATCTCTTTCCGTCTGACACACCGCATCCCCGCAGGAAAACGGCTGAAAGGGCTCATTCCTGAGAGCGGGCTCGGTATCCTTTGTCTCCGGTTTTCCGGCAGGATTTACCCATAATGCCGGACGCGCTCCCCGGACGAAATTGCACTGTCCTTCGATATTGGATAAACCGCCTTCGTCTGCATTCATTACTTTTACGGGCCCTTTCTCAAATTCGCCCAGGGTGCGCAGCCACCAGCGGCATCTGTCATGCCCCCGCATATTGGCGCTGCGGGAAGCCTTGTGACCAACCCGGTCTCTGGCATTGGGCAGATACTTTCTAACCTCCGCAAGGGAAAGACAGAAGATGCGATCCGCGGTGAATTCCGGTTTGGCGGGCCCGAAAAATGAGCCGTTATCATTAAGAATGCTGGAGACCCTGATGAGCTTCTGTTCTTCCTTTGAGAAGGCTCCCCGGAAAAATACGCCGTTCAGCCATTTCCGGAGATCGCTTGTCCCCCAGGTAACAGACCCGGAGGCGGTTTTATGGAAGGGACGCTCCTCATGGATATACCGGCTCAGGAGAAGAAGACCGTTTTCCGGAGAAGCCTCCAGCACCTGCCACTCCAGGGGCGGACACTTTCCGTTATCGTCCCCCTTGCCGGTGCCGAAAAGAACATAGTCCCCCTTCTGAAAATCCCCGAAAGTCTCCGCGGTTAACGGCCGCGCTCCAGCGTTTTCTGACTGAGAACCTGCTCTGTTGTTATCTGACATTCTTCTTCCTTAAAAAACTGCTCCGATCCGTTTCCGATCGGTCTGACTGTTAATCGCTGCAATCCGGCGCTGCTGTTACGACTTCCTGGGATAGCCCCCGAAATAACCAAGCTTTTGGAGGAATAATGTGTCCCTTCTGGCATTTTCGGTAACGGCATCTCTTCTGTTGTGACTCTTCCCGGCTCTGGTGATCATCTCGACGGCATCAAACCATTGCATTATATCGGATAAGGAGACGGTCATAAGCCAGTTCAAAAGCGTCTTTTCAGCATTAAGATTCTCCGGGAGGTCATGCCTGGCCGCACCGTTGGGCTTCCCCTGAGTTTTCTTAATGTCTCCGATTCTCCTTAAGAAAAAATCCTGATAGCACAGGGCGATGAACTGAACAAAGATCTGCCCCCGGAAGCTGTCATCATCCGTAACACGGGGGTTAGCCCTCTCGGCCTTTTTCCTGAAAAGCTCCATAGTCTCCGCAAGATGCTCTCTCTGCCGTCCGAGCTTTAATGCCGCTCCCGGATCCATAACCTTGTCAGAGGCATAGCAAAACACCCCAAAGCGCTTTTCATGCTGTTTGAACACCTCTTCCTTAACGGAAACAGAAATCTCCCCGTTACGCCTGCGAGACCAGGTTAAAAAGTGTTCCGCGGTTTTTAATTCCGTTTCGCTGAGCTCATGATCCCGCCCCTCCGCAATGACTTGTCTGAGCGAGCTGACTTTCTCAATAAGGAGCCTTTTATCCTCGGCGTATCTGGTATCGCTGCGAAGAATACTGAGATATATTCTCGGCCTGAGCCTGACGATATCGCCCTTTTTGCGGGAGGGAGCGTCATACGGGGCCTGATAAGAAAGCTCAGGCTCTGTCATAACCGTTATGCCGGAGACATCGTGATCAAAGCTGATGATATTATTGACGCCGATTTTATCAATGTTCTCCATAACGGCATCTTTAATCCACGGTGCTCCTTCAAGGGGGACTCCGGTTTGAAAATGCATGCCGGACATGGTGTATTTCACAATAATTTCCGGGGCATAGAAACCAGCGTCCGTAACGAACAGAGGTTCCTTCGCCGGCAAAAAATCAAGCTGCTTAAGGGCTTTTTTCACACCGGCCGCATGAGGCATATTACCGGGCTCGCGGTGAAAGGCGATGGGCTCATCATTACCCGGAGAGCAGAAGACAAGGATCCTGCCGGATCCTGCTGAACCATCTGCGCAGTCATAGGCAATAACCTCGTCAGCATCGCCAAAACGACCAAAACGAGCCGCTCTTCTCTGAAAAAATGCCTGCAGGTAATCATCATGGATGCCCAGCGCGCCAAAAATCTTTCGGGAGAGCTCTTCGCTTATCATGTTCTCTTTTTCTATGCCATGCATTATCTGCCACGCATGCATGTCCGAAAAAGTATCAGCGCCGGTGGCAACCCAAAATCTGGCCATGGCGATGATTCTCTCAGCCAGAGAACCTGAGACCTGCTCCGGCATGGCTTTCTTTAAATCATCATCTATGCCGGAGTCCTTTCCCGCCCATTCAAGAAGAGACATCATCCCATACTGAAGGCGTCGTGTTTTTCCCGCCGGAGGATTCCCGCCCCTGTCAGCGCCCCCGGAAACAGATCCGGAAGCACCTTGTCCGCCTGAGGTTTTCTCTTTTGCGGCCTGGCCGGTTTTTACGGAAGGAGCTTTGAATCTCGTGGGAACCACATTGCCGTCGGCATCTAATTTCCCTATGATTTCGGTTTTCAGTACCTTGTTTCTTCTTGTTTCCGGATCATAACTAACGGTGCGCCTGATGACATACACAATGCCATTGGCGCGTTTCTGCTTAACTATGTTCTCTCTTATTCCGCCAGCTATCGGCCTTGCCATAAGCGCTCCGTTAACAGGTATGTATTGTGAATCCTTCTCTGTGAGTAAATGGCGGCGGGGGCTGTCACCTGACCGGCTCTGTTCCGGACTTTTTCCG
>JAEEGL017462200.1_pt1 | contig 10560 bp, 7 predicted proteins | sample 9134231 | NCBI WGS metagenome assembly JAEEGL01 (sample SAMN16246548, study PRJNA631951) | gut metagenome | biome: gut microbiome; feature: rumen; material: fiber-attached | host: Bos | place: Iran: Karaj | collected 2018-10
GTTCTCGGACACCGAATAGCAGGTGCAGAGCATCTTGTCCTCGAGGTTGCGGTCCGTCTTCTTGCCGGTGCGGTAGTTCTCTATCGCCGCCTCGAGCGCCTCGCGGCCCATCACGGAGCAGTGCATCTTCTGGGGCGGAAGCCCGCCCAGGAAGTCTGCGATCTCCTTGTTGGTGATCTGCTTCGCCTCGTCGAGCGTCTTGCCGATTACCATTTCGGTGAGCGCCGAGCTGGAGGCGATCGCAGAGGCGCATCCGAAGGTCTGGAACTTCGCCTCCTTGATCCGCTTGTTCTCGTCGAGCTTGAAAGTGAACTGCAGCGCGTCGCCGCACGCGAGCGAGCCGACAGTCGCCTCGCCGTCTGGATTCTCAACCTTGCCCACGTTGCGCGGGTTGCGGAAGTAATCCATCATTTTCTCAGAATAATCCCACATATCGTACAGCACAGTCCTTAAGATGTAGCAACGGGCGTTTATTATACCGCAAACGGCCGCTGACGGCAATTCCAAACAGTCAGGAGTTGAATGCGGCAAGCGTCTCGAAGTAGCCCTTCGGGTTGCCGATGTCGTGGCGCCTCCCGGGATAGCGGTAGCCGTACACTCCATGTCCGTCGAGCAGCCTGCGTATGGAGTCCGTGAGCTGAATCTCGCCGCCCACGCCTGGCTTCTGCGAGGCGAGAAGGCCGAAGACGTCGGGGTCCAGAAGATATCTTCCCGCGATTGCTAGGCGCGACGGCGCAGCTTCGGGCGCCGGCTTCTCGACGAGGTCGGAGAGCCTGTACGCCTCGCCCTTCGCGAGCGCGCCCTGCGGCAGCTCCACGCGCTCGCCCTTCACGATGCCGTAGCGCGAGACTTTTTCGAGCGGGACTTCCTCAAGTCCGACCACCGACGCGCCGCCGAACGCGCGCGAGACCTCGGCCATCGCCGCCGAGGGTGGTTCGCCGGAAACAAGCGCGTCGCCGAGCAGCACAAGCACCGGATCGGTCTCGCCGCGAAGCGCGTCGGCAGCCTGGAGCACTGCGTGCCCAAGCCCCTTCTGCTCCTCCTGGTACACCCAGGCAATCCTCTTACCCAGCTCCTCCAGCTTCGCCATCTCGGCGTCGATCTCGGGCTTCTTGGCGCATCGCGCGCGCCAGACCGGATCGGGGGCGAAGTGCTTCATCAAAGAAGGCTTGTCCCGCGAGGTGACTATGACGACCTCGTCCGCTCCCGCTGCAACCGCCTCCTCGACGATAAGCTGTATCGCAGGCTTTGCGCCTACGGGGAGCATCTCCTTCGGAACGGTCTTCGACGCGGGCAGGAACCTCGTGCCGTACCCTGCGGCAGGTATAACCGCCTTCATGTGCGGGCCTCCGTGTAAGCGCGCCGCGTTTGCTCGTGTTTCTGTTTCATTGGCCGCAGTATACCAAAACCCGGCCCACGATGCACGGCATTCATTTCACGACACGCCGCCGGAGGCGCATGTTCATTCCAGCGAGTGGTCGGGCTTTCCTTCGATGTGTACAACTCCGGAGGCAGCGCCCTTCTCGCATGGCGGGTCTCGCCACTCGACCTTGTTGCCGCGCAGGGTGAACCCGTCGCCGTTCTTCGCGTAGAAGACGTAGCTGCGGGGATTCAGGAAGGTGCAGTTCTCGACGAGTATGTCGCAGACGCCGCGCGGCGACGGCGCGACCTTCCGCCCGGCCGCGCGGTCTGCCGCAACCTCGGCCGCAAACGCGGCGTTCGCGATCTCGATGCCCGCCTGCGGCATGTAGCCGTCCGGCGGGATGGACAGCCCCGCGTAGATCACGGCCTGGAACTCCTTCGCCCCGCCTTCGTCGAGGCAGTTCTCGAAGCGGCAGTTCCTGACTGCGATGTTCGTGCAGCCTATGCCCTCGCACCACACGTTGTAGGAGTAGCACGACGAGAACTTGAGCGGTAGGCCCTTCATCGGACCGAACGCGCAGCCGTCGAACGTGATGTTGTTGCCCTGCACGACGCAGCGGCTCCCCGCCGAGTCGTGGAAGCGGCAGTTGCTGAAGAGGAAGTTCTCCGTCTTGAAGGCACGGTCTACCAGCACGAACACAAGACCCTTCTGCTCCGGGAGATCGCGGTCGACTGTGATCGTCTCGCCCTCGATCTTCTCTATGCGGCCCGTCCAGCCGCTGTCCGAGAAGTCCTCGTACTTGAGCCCTACGAGCGAGCCCGCGCGGAACATCGTGTACGCGACGCCGCGCGTGTTGACGACCTCGAGCGTGCGGGCCGAGCGCCTCTGCGCGACCTGCGTGCGGTCGTGGATGTTGATGAAGTCGTCCTGGTTCATCGTCAGCTCGCATCCGACCATCTTGCCGAACCCCATCGACTGCACGATGTGGTACGCGTCGGCAGTGGAGGTAACAGGGTAGCGCTCGCCTGGCCTTGAGCGCACGTTCGCGTCAATGAGCTGCCAGTACTGCTGCGCGCCGCGCACCTCGAACCCCATGCCCCAGCATCCCCACACGTCTACGTTCCTGAGCGTGAGGTGGCGGTTGGAGTCCATGACGACTCCGTTCATCCCGTAGTAGTGGTGCGCGATGGAGAAGGTGCCGCCGATGTCCGCGAGCTTTACGAAGGTGCGGTTCTGCTTCGGCGAGTAGTGCCGCTCCATGAGCTTCGCGAGATGTCCCGACGCGGGCTTCACGTGCGGCCACACCCTGAGCCGCGTCGGCGAGAGCCATTCGCTCTTTGCGCCGATGTGCCCCAGTATCTGCCCGCAGAACGCGCGCGGGCCCCTTCTGGGCTCAAGCCGCGGGCCTGCCTTCGACGCCGCCATCGGGTTGATGAGCTGTATCGGAACCTGCTTGCCGTATTTCGGGTGCGGCCTGTCGAGCTCGAAGTCAACGTAGGACGCGTTGTCCGCCTTCTCGTCGAGATGCTTGTCGACCGCCACGCACCAGAAGCCAAGGGGGTCGTTCTCCCAGTCCCAGTCGATGTTGAAGTTCTCCACTACGGAGCGGCGGCAGTTCTTTATCTCGACGTTCGCCTCGCCCTCAAGGAGCTCGGACTGCGACTCCATCGGCGCATGGTCGCGCCTGAACACGAGCGTCGCGCCCTTTCCGTCGAAAGTGAAGTCCTCAAAGTCCGCGATCCTCAGCCCGCCGCCGTCGAAGCAGCGGTAGGTCCCAGGCGCTAGCTCTACGCGCGCGGCCCCGGTCCGCTTCGCCTCGGAAAGCGCCGCGTTGATCGCAACGTCGTTGTGCAGGTTCGTCTCGGAGAGACCGAAGTCCGCGGCCTTCACCACCGCGCCCTCGCGCGCCTTCGGAAGCTCCACATCGAAGTCCGGGCATCCCGTCGGCTCGGCTGCCGCGGCAAACGGCAGCGCCAATGACAATAGAAGCGTCTTTTTCATGGTTATTTTGACTTAGGTGAAAGACGAATTTTCCCGCGCTCAGCAAGGACGAGCGGATAGTCGACAAGCGGAAGTCCCGAGAAGGTCACCGTATCGCCATCCGCCTTGCGGGAGGACACGGCGTACACTCCGCCTCGCAGCATGTCGACGAGAACGGGATCCTTCGGCGCAAGCGCGGACGGAACCGAGAGGACTGCGTCAGTCCTCGCCTTGTAGCACTTGCCCTCGTAGGAACGCGAGAAGTCGAATCCCGCGTAGTACGCGACGAACGGCGTGCCGTCGGCCATGCGGAACACGGACGTAACCGTCTTCGCGCCGGCGCCGGAGGGAACCTCAAGCTTGGCTGAAGCGGACTCGTCGTACTTGGACGCAGCGAATATAGCATTCCAGTTGCTAAACGCGTAGTACGACATCTTCGGCTCGTATGTCCAGCCGTTCAGGATGCCGTGCTCGGCGGGATGCTTCTGCGTCGTAGTGGCCATCGAGTAGTGGCGCGAGATGTCGGCCGTCTGGTAGAACGAGCTGCGCGCGAGGCCTGCGCGGCGGTCGGTCAGGTAGCGCCTCAGCATCCACTTGGCCTGGTTCGCCTGGCTTTGCCATCCCTCCTTGCAGACACCCTTCGGATAAAGCCAGTGGCTTTCCGGGAACCAGCTCGGGAAACCTGACTCGCCCTGCCAGATCTCGACATGGCTTCCGCCCTTCGAATCGACGAACCGGCGCATGTCCCGCAGAACGGCGACATAGTCGTCGGTCGATTCAGTCGCGATTTTCTGGTGATGCCTTAGGCGCTCCGGGACGCATCCGTATGCATGCCCGCACCAGAAGTCGATGTGCTTCGCGCCGCCGAGGTCGAAGAAGGAGCGCTCCCAGGCCCCGAGTGCAGCCGAAGCCGTGGTGCCGCCGATCTTCGCGTCCGGGATCTCCTTGCGGATGATGCCGCCCGTCAGCTTGACGAGCTCTAGGTACTGCGCCGCGTTCGGCTTCGTAGGCTGCCAGAACTGTGGGAGGTTCGGTTCGTTCCATATCTCCCAGTGCGTGACCTTGCCCTTGTAGCGCTTCGCGAGCTCGCGCACGAAGGCGCACCACGCCGCGCGGCACTCGGGCCCGTAGAGCGTCGGCACGCACCCGACCGCCGCGCCCGTGTAGCAGTTCGTCATGTAGAGCGTGTTGCCGAAGGTGACCGTGAACCAGGGGCGAAGCCCGCGCTTCGTGAGGTTGTCCACTATGCCGTCAAGAACGGAGAAGTCGTAGACGCCCTTCTGCTTCTCGCAGCGGCTCCACATCGTCTGGACGCGCGCCCACTTGACTCCCGTCGCGGCGAGCTTGTCGTATGTCGGGCCAGGCTCGAAGAGCCCGCGGTCGAGTCCCTCGAAGCCAATGGACGCACTGGACGACTCGGGCACTTCCGAGGACTTCGGGACTGCGAGCGAGCCGATGCGCTCAAGGCCCGCAATAGGGGCGTCGAAAACCTTTGCGGCCGTCATGCCGCAGTCTTCAACACCCGGCTTCTCCCCAGACCCGGGAATCTTCGCGCCGAACCACGCCTCGTCCGCCGCCTGCGCCCCGACGACCGCCGCCGCAAGAGCTGCGGCAATAACAATGTTTCGCATATCGCTCTCCGTTGAAGTTGTTCTTTGCCCGTATTATACCAAGTACACGGAACTCTGGTATACGAGATGCGAAAAAAGAATTTTATCGATTGCGCAATGCGGTCCCGCGGAAGCGATACCGGCCCTGACGACGTGGCGCACTACGAATAGCTGTATCCGATCCCGTGGACCGTGCGGACGGCGGACGCATCGCCGCCGACTTCGCCGACCTTCCGGCGCAGGTTCGCCATGTGCTGGTCAAGCGTGCGGGTGGTGCCAAGGTAGTTAACTCCCCAGACCTCGTTGAGTATCCTGTCGCGAGACAGCACTTCGCCCGGATGCGCCGCCAGCAGAGCGGCAAGCTTCATCTCGATTTCAGTAAGCTGCGCGAACGAATCGCCCTTCTCAAGCCTGTAGTGCCGTACGCTTGCCGTAACTCCGCAGAATCCGAAGTCCGAAGCAGCCTGCGCCTTCGGCTCGGCCGACTGCTCCGCGCGGCGCAGCGCCGCGGAGACGCGTGCAAGCAGCTCGCGGACTCCGAACGGCTTTGTCACGTAGTCGTCTGCGCCGAGTTCGAGTCCCACGACCTTGTCGATCTCCTCGCTTTTCGCCGACAGCATCAGCACCGCCACGCGGCTGCCAGCCGCGCGGATTTCGCGGCAGACGTCGTAACCGCTCTTCCCCGGCATCATCACGTCGAGCACGACAAGGTCGAAGGGCTCGGCCGCGCCCTTCCACGCCGCAAGCGCCGCTACGCCGTCTGAAGCCGTCTCCACGGCGTACCCTTCGCCCGAGAGAAGGTCCTTCAGCGTTTCGCGTATGTCCGCGTCGTCTTCTGCAACAAGTATCCGCTTCATCGTCCACCTCCGAACTCAAGCCTGAATTCCGCGCCGCCGCCCTCGCGCGCACCGCACACTAGGCTGCCGCCCATTCCCTCCGCGAGCCGCCTGGCAATTGAAAGGCCAAGCCCGCTGCCGGAGGACTTCGCCGCAAGCGAGTCGTCGCACCTGTAGAAGCGCTCAAACACACGCTCCCTGTCGCGCTTCGGGATTCCGGGGCCCCGGTCAGCGACAACGACTGCCCCATCATCGTCGACCTTGACGTCTATGCGCCCGCCTTCCGCCGCGTACTTCACAGCATTGTCGACAAGGTTCACCACGATCTGGCTCACGGCATCCCTGTCGACGAGGCGCATTGCAGGCTTCACCGCGGTTTCCACGGAAAGCGCCATGCCCGCCGCCTCGACGCGCGAGCGCTGCGACTCAGCCGCCTCGCGCACGACTTCGCGCAGGTCCGCGTCGGCAAGGTCGTACTTGCGCCTGTTCTGCTCCAGCCTTCCGAAGTCCAGGACATTGTCCACAAGCCTTGTCAGACGCTCCGACTCCCTGGTTATCGTGCCGAGGTATCGAGCCTTCGCAGCGTCGTCCTTCGCCCTGCCCTCGGCAAGCATCTCCGCGCAGAGGCGGATGGAAGTAAGCGGCGTCTTGAGCTCGTGCGAGACGTTCGAGACGAAGGAGGTCTTCTTCTCCGACTCGCGCCTCTCGCGCCGCGCGTCCAGGACGAGGATCAGCGCGCCTGCGGCGGACACCGCCACGAGGAACAGCACTGCGAGAACCCCTGCCACGAACGGCGCGCCGACTCCCTCGGCTGCTGCCCGCGGACGAGTCCGCCACATGGCGAGCGACCTGTGCGGCATTACCGAGGAAAGCTCGAAAACGGCATCCGGCGCCTTCTTCTCCGGGGTCTCTCCCGTCTTGAAGAGCGACCCGCCCGACCCGTCGCGCACTTCGAGGATGAACCCGTCGCCTGCGGCCTTGGCGAGAACGGACGGGAACTCCGCGAGAAAGGCGACCGTTTCCAGTTCAACGCCGACGACGCTTCCGTCCGCCGCCTTGCACCAGCCGACGAACGAAAGCCTGTCGCCCTCGAACCACGACTTCCATGTGAAGGCCGACTTTGCCGCGTCCTTGAAGCCTTCGTCGAACAGCGTCACGTACCGCGCGAGGAAGCGCCGCTCCTCCTGCGTTGCGCCGCGCTCCTGCGGAAAGACCACGCCTCGCCCGGCAACCCATCTGAAGGCGTTCCTGACGTACGGTTCCTTCCGCGACAGCCCCGCAAGCTCGGCGTCAGTCGGATTCGACGCGACAGACGCCACCGCCGTTTCGGCTGCGTGCTTGGCCCGTTCGACGCACGCGGAAAGTCCGGACGCGACGTTGTTTTCGACAATCGTCGCGTCCGCACGTTCGGCCTTCAGGGACAGCTCCTCCACGTCGCGCACAAACGAGTCGTACGCCACGCCCACGAACACCAGGAGGGGCAGCGCAATCAGAAATAGCGCAACTGGAATATGGAAGCGACGGTTCATTTCCATTCGTACGGGATAGACTGCTGCTGGTTCATCTGCTGGAAGCTCTTGGTCTTCATGCCCTTGCGGACACTGCCGCTGAATCCACCCCTGTTCATGCGCCGGGAGTTGCCGAGCTGCATGTTGGCGTCCGCCTCAAGCGCGGCATCCCTGCCAATGACGCCCTGGACTTCCATTGAATTGGAGTAGTTGCGCTGCATGAGCATCGTGGCGCCCGCGAAGTCTCCGCGGTCGGCAAGCCTGAGCGCCTCCTCAGTGCGGAGCGCGTTTTCGTTCAGGGCGCGCTCGCGGACCACGCTCTTGTTTACGCTCGCAGCGACGGCGGCTGCATCAGAGGAATACGTGACGGTGCCTACGCCTGTCACCGACTTCGACTTTTCGTCCTTGGGGTCGACATACGAGACCTCCGCCTTCGCTATTTCGCGCGCGGAGCCAACCGCGCCTGGAGCGGCGTCGCACTTCACGATCACGTACTTCTCCTGCCCGCCGTAGAGCTGGTTGAGGTCGATAGACACGACGCCGTCGAGAATGCGGCCGTCGCGCCCGATGAGCGCCACCGGAGTGAAGCCTACGCCGAACTTGACCTTGAGCGCGACCTTCGTCGCCGCTACGGAAAGTACATCCCCGAGCTCTCTCGCGAAGACGCGCGGCAGGTCGCCGGAGTTCTCGACGAAGTAGCTGTTGCCGTCCGACTTCTGCGAGAGCCGCGTCATCAGGTCCTCGTTGTAGTCCACTCCGAGTCCGACGGTCGACACCGCGATCCCCTCCTTCATGAGGAGCGCGCCGTAGCGTCCGAGCTCCTCGGGGGACGAGGGGCCCACGTTGGCCTGTCCGTCCGAGAGAAGGAGCACGCGGCTTATCTCGCACTTGCCCCTGAACTTCCTGAGCTCGTTGGCGCCGGCCGTCACCCCGTCGAATAGCGCAGTGCTTCCGCGCGGCTCTATCGAGCGGATACGCGCAATGAGCGCCTCCTTCTCGGAGACGTACTGCGCGGGAACGACCACCTCGCTCGTGTTGTCGTATGCAACCACGGACACGATGTCCTTCGAGTCGAGACGCCTTATGGCCTCGCACGCAGCCTCGCGCGCCTTGACGATCTTGTCGCCATGCATGGAGCCGGAGCGGTCCAGCACGATGGCGAGGTTTACGGACGGACGGTTGGCAGCCGCGACCTTGTCCGCCGCAAGCGTCACCTTCACGTACGCCTCGCCAGGCTTGTCCGCAAGCCTCACCGAATAGTCGGGCTCGACCCGGCAGGACACGCCCGCCGAAGCAGTCCCCGCAAATGCCGCCGCAATCGCGGCAAGCGCAAACGCTGTGATTTTCCCCTTCATGTTCCGCCGTCCTTTCTTTTCATCTCCGGCACCATTGCCGTCGACGGTGGAGATTAAACCATTTTTATCGCGGGGAGTTGTCAAGGGCAGGTAAATCATTTGTAAAGAAATCGTAAAGCGCTCTCGACGGCAAGGCGCGCGGTGGCGAAGGCAAGCGAGAGGTTGTACCCGCCCGTGGGCCCGTCGATGTCGAGAACCTCGCCGGCGAAGTACAGCCCGGGGACGAGCTTCGACTCCATGGTGTCTGGGTTCACCTCGTCGAGCGAAACGCCTCCCATCGTGACGATAGCCTCCTTGAGCGGACGAGGCTCCGCGCCCTTCAGCGCGTAGCGCTCGCCGTCGAGCTCAAGCTCGACGAATGCGTCGCAACCCCTTCTCGCGATCCACCTCTGGCAGTTGTAAATCGCGGCCCCGCTCACTCCCCAGGGCATAAACTCAACCTCGCCGCGCCATTCGTAGACCGGCTTGCCGTCCATGATCACGCGGCCGACTGCGTTCTCGCGAACCGTGCCGGGGCGGAACCTCCACGGCATGCGGACCTCGAGCCCTGTAAGCCCGGCCCTGCATGGCGCTATGGTGTGGCCCAGCGCACGCGCGAAGTTCTGTCCGTCGCCGACCGAGCCGGTCTTCGGAAAGCTGAGTCCGCCCGTCGCAATGAGCACGTTAGTCGCCCACACCGTGAAGTTCGCAGTCGCTACGATGAACCCGTTCTTCACCGGCTGAATTCCCGTGACCGGACAATTCACGAGAAGCGGCGTGGAAGTGTCGCGCAGCCTGTCGCCGAAGACATGAACGACATCCGCGGCCTTTTCCGACGCGGGGAAGAGTCGCCCGTCCATCATGCGCTTCGTCTTGAGCCCGAACTTCCGGAAGCCCGAGAGTATCCTGCTTGGCGGACAGTCGCGCACGGCGCGCGAGACGAACGACGCCACAGGCTCGCCTATGTCGGCGAGCATCTGCTCCGGTGAAATGTCCTTCGTGAAGTTGCACCGTCCGTTCGCGGTCATCAGCATCTTGGAGCCGATGCGCGCCTTGCGCTCGAAGACAAGGCATCCGATGCCTCGGTCTGCCGCGACGGAGGCGGCAAAAAGCCCCGCCGCGCCGCCGCCTATTATGGCCAGCGGAACTGGCGTGTGCTTGATGTTCGCAGGCGGAGTCCCGTTATAGCTGTGTTTTGTCTTTCTCACGCCAGTGCACCCAAGATCGACCACATTTCTTACCTGACGATGATCTGCAAACCATGCGGATACTGGGCCGTGAGGTCGCAGTATCCGTCCTCATCGGGCTCGCCCGCCTTGACCACGAAGCGCCTTCCGACCTTCGGCAACACCAACGTCGACTTGACCTTGCCGATAACGATCTTGTCGCCTAGCGCAAGAGCCTCGTCCATCTCGACAAGGTCGATCTTCTCCGTTCCCGCAAAGGAGTCGACCTTCAGGACGTCGTTCGTCGCCACGACTCCGCCTGTCTTCCAGACGCGGAGGGGGAAGTCAGCGGCGAGGTCAAGTGTGCCGAACGTCGCCGTCGCAGCAGCAGCCCCGTCCGTCAGGTTCGTGAGCGCCACGTTGCCCGCGACGACCGTTCCCGCCCAGTTCGCGCCGTCGGCGAAGAAGAGCGCCGTCTCGGCGTCCCCTTCCGCCTTCATGACCTTGATGGACCCCGTCGCTGTGTTCGCGCCGTTGACCATTGTGACGGTGAACGGATAAACCGGTACGCCGTTTGTTACAGTGCCGTTACCAGCGCCCGCAAACGGCACATTCGCCATCTTCACGTGGCGGTCCCAGTCAAAATTGCCGGTCCCCATGTTGACAGACGCAATGGCAAGGGCACCATCGAGACGCGCGGAACCGAAGCCACGCAGGAGGTCGGTGCGGACGCGCGGATCTTCTTTACCACTTTCCTTGTAAA
>JAEEGL010452521.1_pt1 | contig 10559 bp, 8 predicted proteins | sample 9134231 | NCBI WGS metagenome assembly JAEEGL01 (sample SAMN16246548, study PRJNA631951) | gut metagenome | biome: gut microbiome; feature: rumen; material: fiber-attached | host: Bos | place: Iran: Karaj | collected 2018-10
ATTCGGTTATCCTCCCGCGACTATGGGTGCCCATGTTTCCGCGTCACCCAATCATCAGACCGGACGCACAACGTCTCTCGGGACCCGTTTCTGTGTCGCCCTGGCCGGAGCTTTCGGCTATGAGCTGGATCCGGGAAAACTCAGCAGGAAAGAGCGTGAGGCGATTCAACTGCAGATCCGGGATTATCACCGCTGGCAAAAGCTTCTCGCTCAGGGAGATTACCTGCGCCTTACGGACGATCAAAGCCGTTTTGTCGCCTGGGAGAATCTTTCCGGAGACAGGAGCGAGTGTCTGGTAAGTCTTGTAATGCGTAATGCGGAGGCCAATCCGAGACCCCTGCATCTGCGTTTGAAGGGACTGGATCCGAAGGCCGTATACATTCTGGAAGAACAGCAGATCTCTTCAACTTCAGACTCTCCGGTTATGAAACAAAGAAGTTTCACCGGCGCTGCTCTGATGTATGCGGGAATAACGCTCCCTGCGCTTCTGGGCGATTATCCCAGCGCTCTGCTCTATTTTAAGCGGCAAGAGCAGGCATGAAAAAAGGACCGTTCCAATCATTGGTACGGTCCTTTTTATTTCGGAATGCCTTGAAAAGGCATACAGTCTTATGATCCGATATCCTCAGATGCTTCTGCTCAGTGATGCACCGCCCCGGTATGCATCCGGAAATGATTCTTCTTCCCATGTTTCATAGTATTCCAGTATATCCGGGTCGCTTTCGCTGGTCAGATATGTGTAACGGACTCCGCCGGAGGATTCGGCCTGTACTTTTAATCCGCCTGATGAAGTTTTTTCAAGCAGAGTGATCTTATCGGAATGATCTGCGGCAAAGTCTGAGCCTTTCATATGCCCGTATATTATTTCCGAGTCTGTGAAACGTACATAGTACTCGGGATATACCGTTCCGTCAGCTTCATAAGCCATAGAAGCCGTCTGCCAGGTTCCCGACACGGACAGAATTTGCTCCGGATGGCTGCCGATGATCGTGAGCGTATTCACGATATAGGAGAAGCGTCTTCCAAAGCCTTCGGCGCTCTCAAACGAGTAATGTGCTGTGGCGACCCTGCAGCCGTCCGGGGCAGGTATGATATACACCGTCTGCAGCAGATCAGGTATTCCTCCGTTTCCTTTGGCATCGGACGCGTCGATCAGGATGCAGCTGCCTGCACCTTCAAGATCGAACGATCCCATGTCGATATCATAATCGTTTGAAAGTGTCTTACTGACAGATGCTGCGACAGTCTCGGCATCCTCCGGACTGCAGGTCACCTCAAGATAGTTCACGGGATGATCCGGATCATCCCAGATCGAGATGAAGCGTTCCCTGGCCGGTTCGCTTTTCCGTACGAAGGACTCATAGTCATAGTCCATCTCGATCCCTATAGTGTCGTTCCTGACATGCTCGTACCTGACGGTCTCCTCCATCCCCTCAAGGATGATAACATCTTCAAAACGTTCACCGTCTTTCTTTCCGGTCCCTGTTTCAGAAAAGTCTGAAGGCTCTGCCTGGCTTGGAGATTCTGTCGCAGAAACAGGCTCGGATATCTCTGTAGTGTCTTTTTGCCTGCCGCAGCCTCCAAGCATCAAAAGCAGGAACACCAAAGTCAGTGTCAAAACAGTTGTTATTCGAACAGATCGATTTTTCATTTTAAAGTCTCCTTTACAATCAGGGACTATAACATATTATTGATAAAACGGCAATCGCGGTCGGTATTTTTCACATTTTGTTAAGAATATTTCCCTTATCCTGAGCAGGCCGATCCGGAGGTCATTATAATTGCACAGAAAAAGCACCCGGCCCAGCCGGATGCTTTTTAACGAGAAAAAAGAGTCATTTACTGTCAGACTGAGCATTTCCTTTATATTCCAGACAGAGCATAGTCAGATCGTCAAACTGCTCAGCTTCCTGAACGAACTCGTCAACTCTTCTGCGCACATTCTTCAGGATCTTCTCAGGCGGGACAGCAGGTTCCTCATTTAGCGCAGAGATCATACGGTCAGTACCGAACAATTCATTATCAGAATTTGTTGCTTCAGGTACACCGTCAGTATAAAGGAAGAGCCTGGAGCCGGGCGTAAGCTGGAGCTCATACTCTTTGAAGCTGATGCCCTCCAAGCCCCCGACAACAAAGCCGTGCTTGTCCTTCAGCAGTTCAAAGCACCCGTCGGAATATTGTATCGCAGGATATTCATGTCCTGCATTTGCAGCGATGATCTTCCCGGTAACTGTATCCAGTATGCCCAGCCAGACTGTCACGAACATCTCCTCATGCTTGTGGGAACAGATCTGTTCATTGATCGCATACATCACCTCTGCAGGGCTTTTGCCTGCCATGGCGTAGTTCTCTACAAGGATCTTTGAGACCATCATAAACAAAGCCGCAGGAACACCTTTTCCCGACACATCAGCCATAACAAGACCCAGATGGGTCTCGTCGACCAGGAAAAAGTCATAGAAGTCTCCGCCTACCTCCTTGGCGGGATCCATACAGGCGTAAATATCAAAATCCTGCCGTCCCGGGAAAGCAGGAAAATCAGTTGGCAACGAATCTTCCTGGATCCGGGTGGCAAGTTCCAGTTCTGTACTGACACGTTCTTTTTCTGCGGTGGCGATCTCGATCTGGTTTAAGTATTCATCTATCTCTTTTGCCAGATCGGACACATCTGACGAAAGCTCGCCTATTTCATTTCTGGGCATGATCTTTGCCAGGTTGGTTCGGACAGTATTGCTGTCCTTGGTTTTTTTGTATAAGCGAATATTCTTTTGGACTCTTCTCAGCGGCTTCAATACAAAAAAAGAGATAAGTCCGAGGCACAGAACCGAAAGCAGGATCTGATAGAGCATGGCTAAAGAGGTATTGCGTTCAGTTTGTCTGTCGATAGCAGCCAGCAAACCGGTAAGATTGTAAGTCAGGCCGATAAAAACTTCGCGGTCACCCTCAGAAGTGAAATAAGCATAATAATCCATATACTTGCCGGCATTGGCCAGCTGCCCCGAACCGTCCTTTGCAAGGCGCATGGCATTCTTCTGGCTTTCTCCGACGCGAACTGTCGTTCCCAGCGTATAGACTTCCTCATATTCTTTACCGCGTAAAGCGCCCGGCTCAGCTGCGCTGAACAGAAAAAACTGTGTTTCACAGCTTTCCTCTGTCATTACGCAAAACAGGTAATCGGTGTCATTTGCCTGATGTATCTGATCGATACGGGCAGTAAGCCAAGAGTATACGATCTCCGCGTACAGCTTGCGGTCCTCTTCGGGCATCGTCTGAAGCTTCTCAGTGCTCACGTACTTCAGCGATAAACCGGGATAGCGTTCATTAAGCAGACTGCTTTTCTTCCCGGTTTCCGTTTCTGCGGAGAATCCCGCGTCATATTCGATATCCAGACTGTCCGCATGCTCATACCAGTACCGGATCAGCCAATCATAAGCCGGATATTCCTCAATGGCCAGCTTTACTTCCTCCGCGATGTCTGATGCCCGGTCTTCCAATTGGTTTTTAACTAAGGAGTCGGAGATATGGTGCTGAGAGACAAAAGTGATCAGCCCGGTAGCCAAGACACCAAGCAGGAAAAAGGCGGTTACCTGCTGGATAATACTTCCTTTTTTTAGTTCTTCTTTTTTCATATATTCCACACTGTTATTTGATGTTTGATGATATATCTGCGTCAGGATCTTTTTTCAAAGAGATTTTTACACTTATTGATTTCTGTGTCAAGGAATACTCATTACGGATTTTCATCTCCGGTTCTTAAGTTCTCCAAGCATAGCGCCTCCGATAATAAGCACGGCGCCGAACATCTGGAGTGACGTCATGGTCTCGTGTAAAAGCAGAAATGAAAACAGAAGAGCAGATACCGGGTCCGCATAACTGATGAGCGCGACGGACTGTGCAGGAAGCTTCTGCAGTCCCGAGAAATAGAGCAGATAGGCAAGGCCTGTATTGATGAAACCCATTACAGCAATATATGGAATGTCTGAGGGCTTAGGATGCGGGAGACCGACAGTTAACATCACATAGATCAGGACGACGATAAAGGCGGTGTCAAGTTCGATGGCTGCTGTCTGCATGCCTGCTGTCCGGGAGATCCGTTTGTTGAATGCGATCAGCGATGCATAGAACAGCGCGGATACCAGTGCCGTAACAAGCCCGATCGTATTCATTCCTCCAAAGGCAATGCTTCCGCTGATGCAGACCAGGCCAACTGCCACAACACAGAGCGCCAGGATCTTCCGGCCGGTAAGTTTTTCACGGAACAGCAGAGGGGAGAAAAGCAGGATCAGCATCGGGCCGGAGTAATAGATCAAAGTTGCAAGGCTGATATTTAAAAGCCTGAAAGCTTCAAAAAGCGCGATCCAGTTGAATCCGAGCGCTGCTCCGCCCAGCAGGAGCGGAAGAGCATCAGCACGTAATGCAGAGCGGTCGAATCCGCCGCGCAGCAATACCAGAACGGTCAGCAGCGCCCCGCCGATCAGTGTGCGGAACAGAACGACCTGACTTCCCTGAAAAGAGATATTCGACGCCACATATCCGTTTGTGCCGAAGATCAGCATTGCCAGAACAAATACAGCATAATAAACTGGAAGGCTTCTGGGCTGTTCTTTCATGCTCTTTTCTCCTTTCCCGGAAAGGTCCGAAAGTTCGATTCACCAGATTGTTACATGTCCTTGTTTGATTATACTTTCACAACTGATTTTGCACAAGAAAAAACTGAGATGATTGTTCGGGAAAGAAGAGCACTTATTCAATTATAGTTGAAGTTTTCTTTTTAAAGTATATAATGAACAACAGTTTGGTCCTCAGGGAGGGGCATACATTGAGAAAAGACGAAAAGCTTCACCGATTCATTTATTCGCTTTCACATTTAGTCTCACCTCTGCTGCTCGGCAAATACAGCTACAGGACTGCACAGGCTCCGGAACTTGATTTTCCGTATATGGTAATGTCAAACCACACAACAGAAGCCGACATGATAATGCTGATGCGGGCTTTTAAAAAACATATGTACTTTGTGTGCGGCGAGCATCTCCTGAGGTCAAAATTCGGCCCCTTGATAAGGAAGCTTTTTGATCCGATTCCGGCTCCAAGGGGCGGATCCATGCAGACAACGGTAAAGGAGATACTGAGACGTATTGCCAACGGAAATAATATAATGATGTTTCCGGAAGGAGCCAGATCCTTCACGGGAGTCACTGACGAAGCAGCTCCTGCAGCCGGCAAACTGCTGAAAAAAGCCCGTTGCGGGCTGGTCACTTACCGCATGCACGGAGGCTATTTTATTGCACCGAGATGGGCTTATCATTTTCGCAGAGGACATGCGGAGGGGGAGATCGTCAATATTTATACTCCGGAGCAGATCTCAAAAATGAGCTTCAGTGAAATTACCGGTGTCATAAACAGGGATCTCGCTGAGAACGCCTATGACAGGCAGGAAAAAAAGGCTTACATATACAGTGCCAAAGGTCTTGCGGAAGGACTTGAGAATATCCTCATAATCTGTCCCCGTTGCGGCTCATACGATTCCGTCATTGCCAAAGGAGACCGTTTTAAATGCAAATGCTGCGGCCTTGGAGGAAAGATGGATGAATACGGTTTCTTAAAGGGGGACGGTCTGCCTTTCTCAAGAGTGGACAGTTATTCCGACTGGCTTTCCGCGCGCTTTGACAGCGATATGGAAAAGACGGATCCGGATAAGCCGGTATTTACAGAAAAAAATATCAGGCTTTATGAGATATTCCCTGCAGAGCATAGAACGAAGGATATTTCCACCGGTACACTTAAGCTGTACAAAGACAGGATGGTTTTCGGAGAGAGGGAGTTTATGTTTCACGACATAGTATCCATGAGTCTTCTTTACTTCGGAAAGTCATTTCTCTTTACATGCCCTGACGGTTACTTCGGGCTTACAGGCGAGAATTATCACGCGTGGAAAACGGACAGACTCTGCAGGATATATAAAATCAAACAGCAGTCGTGTCATAAAATCGCATAAAGAAGGCGGGGGAGAGCAATTTCCCCCGTTTCTTTTGTGCAATTTGACAAAAGTTTTCATTTGGTTAATATTTCAAAAAATGCTTTGAAAATAAAAGGAGTTTTGACAAATATGCAAAATGTTTGATCATATTTCACAAAAATGAAGCGTGATTTCTATTGAAAATAACGAAAGAATGCTGTATTATAGCAAACATTGTTGTTCGGTTCTTTTGTCATTTTGACGTAACTATGGGGGAAATATACAATGGCTGCAAAAATTTTTCAGAACACTATCATTCAGATGAAGGACAGGATCGAAGAAACTGTCGGTATCACTGATGACAGGGGACAGGTCATATCCAGCAGCAACCTATCGCTTATCGGGACTGTACTCGATGATTTTACGGATATCGACTTTGAATCCGGTATTGCAGACGGGGAGAGGATATTCATAACCGGAGAGAGAGTCTATTCACCGCTTCTTACCAGAGCAGGCAGGCTCTGCTATGCTGCCTTTGTTGAAGGGACCGGAAAGACTGCTGAGGAGATATGTCTCTTATCTGCGATTGCATTCAACGAAGCAAAGACAAGTTATGAAGAGAAGCACAACAAAGGTGCTTTTATAAAAAATATAATATCGGACAATATCCTTCCGGGTGATGTTTATGTCAGGTCCAAGGAACTCCATTTTATAACCGATGAGCCGCGAGCGGTTCTGGTAGTTCGCCAGGTCACCAATCCGGATGTTGCAGCCACGGAGACGGTAGCCAGGCTCTTCCCGGACGATCAGAACGACTTCGTTATCAGTATGAACGATCTGGATATAGTCGTCATTAAACGTCTTGAAGAGGATGAAGATGCCATTTCCTGCAGGAAGATCGCCAAAGTCATAGAAAAACGCCTTCATGAAGAGCTGAACATCGATGTTAAGATCGGTATCAGTACAGTTTCCAACCACCTGCGCGAACTGGCAGACCGTTACAAAGAGGCGCAGACAGCCATCGATGTCGGTAATATTTTTGACAGTGAGAATTCCATCATTAACTATGAGAATCTTGGTCTGGGTCGTATAATTTATCAGCTTCCGACCACTCTCTGTGAGATGTTCCTGAATGAAGTATTCAAAAGAAGCTCCATAGAGGATCTTGACGGAGATACGCTTGATACGATCAACAAGTTTTTCGAGAACAATCTGAATGTTTCCGAGACTTCCAGAAAACTGTATGTCCACAGAAACACCCTGGTCTACAGGCTTGAGAAGATAAAGAAACTGACAGGTCTCGATCTGAGAGAATTCGACCATGCCATAGTGTTCAAGGTCGCTATGATGGTTAAGATGTACCTCGAATCTCTTGGCGGTTACAAACAGAAATACTGATCCTTTATCGGAGGAATAATTATATATGGTAGTAATGAAAAATGTCAGTATGGTTTATCCTACGAGCGATACCCCGGCTCTGTACGACATAAACCTCAACATCAACGAGGGTGACTTCGTGTTTCTTGTCGGAGCCTCAGGCTCGGGCAAGACAACAATGATCAGACTTCTGACCGGTGAACTCAAACCCAGCTCCGGAGAGATCATTGTCAATGACTATGATATGACTAAGCTCAAGAGATCAAAACTCGCGAAGGTAAGAAGAACTCTCGGAGTAGTTTTCCAGGATTTCAGACTTATAGAGGACATGACGGTATATGACAATGTAGCTTTTGCCATGCGTGTTGTCGGCGCTTCTTCGAGACAGATCAGAAACAGGGTACCTTATGTTCTGGATCTTGTAGGCCTTTCCGGACGAGAGGACAGATTCCCGCGTGAGCTCTCCGGAGGCGAGCAGCAGAGAGTCGCTGTCGCAAGAGCACTTGTCAACAATCCCAGAATGATTATCGCAGACGAGCCGACAGGCAACCTCGACCCTGTAAAGAGCCTGGAACTCATGCTTCTGCTTGAAAAAATAAATGATCTCGGCACAACACTCCTTGTCGTAACTCATGAAAAGGAACTGGTCAACGCTTTCACAAAGAGAGTTGTTACGATCGACAAAGGACATATTGTCAGAGACGGAATGGACGGTTATTACAGCTATGAGGCTTAACAGAATCGGATATCTGATACGGGAGGGCTTCAGAAGTATAGGGACTCACGCGTTCATGTCTTTTGCTTCAGTCACTATAATCATGGCCTGCCTGATAATAATGGGAAGCGTATCCCTGCTCTCTTTGAATATCGACGAGATCATCGGCGGTCTTGAATCACAGAATGAAGTCGTGGCTTTTGTCGATGAAGGATATACGGATGAACAGGCAGCTGCTCTGGAGGAAAAGATCGCTTCAACGGACAATGTTTCTCTCGTTGATTTCGTTCCGAGGGAAGAGGCGATGGAGAACTTTATGGGCAACTATGACTCTTCGATGAGAGAGTATATCGATGTATCTGTATTCAGACACAGATATGTGATCCATATGGAAGATATCTCCCAGATGGAAGATACTGTGGCCGAACTCAGAGAGATACCGGGAGTTGTCAAGGTAAACGCTCATGTTGACTACGCAAATGCATTTATATCTATCAGGAATATAGTCAGCGTGGTATCGCTGATACTGATAGTTGTACTTGCTTTCGTGTCTGTATTTATAATGACGAATACAATAAAGCTTGCGACCTACGGCAGAAGAGAAGAGATCGCAATCCAAAAGATGGTTGGGGCGACCAATCACTTCATACGAATGCCGTTTATCATAGAGGGACTCACACTGGGGCTTCTCGGCGGAATCCTTGCTTATTTTGCCGAGCTCGGTCTTTATGCGGGGCTTACCAGGAGACTTATGGAGTCTCTTGCAAACAGTTTTATTACGATCGTCCCGTTCAGCCGCGTGTCTACGACCGTGCTGGTCGCTTTTGTAGCGAGCGGCGTTCTGGTAGGTGTTTTCGGAAGTCTTAACGCAATAAGGAATTATCTGAAGGTCTGAGCCATGAACAGCAGGAAATTCAGAAAAATACTCTGTATTATTCTGGCAGCTCTTATGCTCATATCGCTTCTGGCGATGGTGATCCCTGTGCGGGCTTACGCCGTCACTCAAGCGGATATTGACGCGGTAAAGGCAGAGAAGGAAGCGCTGACAACCCAGAAGAAGGCATTTCAGGCCAAGATCGATGAACTCGAAGCTCAACAGGCCGATGTTCTGGAGCAGAAAAAGGCTCTGGACGAGAGAAATGAGATCACTCTCGAGCAGATCGAGCTGAACAAGCAGGAAGTCGCGCTCTATAACCAGATGATAGAGGAAAAGAAGAAAGATGTCGAGGCGGCCAAAGCCATAGAGGACGAGCAGCTTGAGCGATTGAGGGCAAGAGTCCGGACTATGGAGGAAAACGGCAACTACGACTATCTCGCGATCATACTGCAATGCAGCTCTTTTGAAGAGCTTCTGACAGCTATCGACGATATTGGCGAGATAATGGAAAGCGACAAGCGCCTTGAGGATGCCTATATCCAGGCAAGGGAAAACCATGAGGCTATCCAGGCAGAGTATGAGGCATACAAGGCTGAGCTCGAGGCCAAGATAGCAGTTCTGGAGGAAGAGCAGAGACAGCTGGAAGCGGAGATCGAAGAGGCCAGGGCTCTGATAACCAAGCTCGAGGAAGATATAGAGAACACCAGAGAGCAGTATGAGGCTGTTCTCGCGCAGGAGCAGGCAAAGGCGAACGAACTCTCAAATCTCGCGGCCCAGCTTGCTGCGGAGGAAGAGGCGGCCAGACAGGCGGCCCAGAACCAGGGTGAGGCATATAACGCCACAGTCGGCACGGGGCAGTGGTACTGGCCGATCAATTCGACTCTTATAACGTCCCGGTACGGGAACCGCATGCATCCGATACTCGGATACGAGCGCTTCCATGCGGGAGTCGATATAAACGCGAATTCGGGAGCTCCCATATACGCAGCTGATGACGGAACTGTCGCCAGAGCCACATTCGACAATTCCTACGGCAATTATGTCATGATAACACACGGTAACGGCTATTCTACGGTATATGCTCACTGTTCCGGTTTGGCAGTCTCTGCGGGTCAGACGGTATCGCGCGGCCAGGTCATAGGGTATGCAGGCGAAACAGGGCTTGCCTCAGGTGTACATCTTCATTTCGAGGTCAGGTACAACGGCTCGACGATGGATCCGATCTCTCTGTATCCGGGAGTTGCCCTTTCCTACTATAACTGTTAGAACAATTCAGCAGATCGGGGTTGATATTTATTTTTAGAAAGCTTTCATACGAGCTCGGCCGTGCTTTCGGCAGGTTTTTCAACATCAAAGTCAGTCTCAAGTATCTTCTGATACTCGTTCTGGTATTTGCGGTAGCAGCAGCAGCCGTGTCTTCGGCTGTTATAATACGCGATATAGGCGGAACGAAGAACTATTCTGATGCCAAACAGTACATCGAGATCAGAGATATTGTTGCAGACAACTATATTGATGAAGTGGATGAAGAAGAACTTCTGGGATACGCCGCTTCTGCGATAATAAACGGTCTCGGCGACAAGTGGAGTTATTATATGTCAGAGGATGAGTATAACAACTTCCTTCTCTCGTCG
>JAEEGL010656703.1_pt1 | contig 10559 bp, 5 predicted proteins | sample 9134231 | NCBI WGS metagenome assembly JAEEGL01 (sample SAMN16246548, study PRJNA631951) | gut metagenome | biome: gut microbiome; feature: rumen; material: fiber-attached | host: Bos | place: Iran: Karaj | collected 2018-10
AATTAATTAAATTTATTTAAATATATTTATCTTTATATTTAATATTTATACTCTTTTCTTATATCAAATATTTTGCAAGATATTTTATAATATTCTTCCTCTCTTTTATCAACTTGAATTCGAGTTTCATTATTATTTTTTCTATTTTCAAAAGGAATAATTAAATCTAAAAAGACATTTTTATCTTGTATTTTTCTATTAAAGTTATCTCCTCTTAAATTAATATGAGTGATAGATTTATCTTTTATTTTTTCATTATATAAATTATTAAATAATTCCTTATTATTTGAAGAATAAAAATCAGAACAAATTAAAGGAAAATCTTTCTGTTCATTTGAATTTATATTTTTATTAATTTGATCATTTTTATCTAATAATTTATCTTGATAATAATTTAAAGGAACCATCATTTTATTTTTTTCTTCATTTTTCTTCATTCTTATAGAATAATCTTTTTCTATTTTAAAAGGAATTTGAATTTGTTTATTTAATTCATTTTCTTTTTCTTGTATTTTATTAATATAATCACTTATGTTATTATAAGCAATTAAACCGTTAAAATTTTTTTCTAAATTTTCACTTACTTTTCTTATTTCATTATTATTATTGTTATTATTTATATGATTATTAATATTTGAACTCATTGAATTATTATTATTATTATTATTTCCTAACATTAAAGTTCCAATAACACATAAAATAGTTAATATTCCTGAAACAAGAGTATATTTTTTTTTAATATTAGTATTTTTATTATTTAAACAACAATCTGACAAAGATATAATTTTTTCATTCATTAATTTTTGACAATTTGGACAAAGTAATTTAATTGAGTTTGAGAGTGAATTTATTTTAGAATTTGTTTTTTTTAATTCTTCATTTAACAACATATTTTCTTTAAATAAATCTTGGGTTAATTGTTTAAAATGTTCAAATTCTTGTTTTTTTCTATCTCTACTTCTTTGAGCTGATAATCTATTTCTTAACATTTTTATTTCTTTTTTTGTTAATTGACTTTTATTATTTAATTCTTCTTTTTCGATATTTTCTTTTAAAGGAATTTGAAAATTTAAATTATTATTTTCTTCATTTCTTTTTGTTTTTCTTTCTAAAATTTTTTTAGTTTTTTCTTTTTTAATTCTCATTCTTTCTTTTAAAGGAATATCTTCATAAGAAATTTTAATTTTATTGTCGCAATTAAAATTAGAGTTAATTTCATTTTTTTCATTTTTTGAATTCGTAGAAATTAAAGTAGAATTATTAATCATATTATTATTATTATTTAAGGAAAGAATTTTTTTATTTTGAATAGAAGTACTTTTTGTATCTGAATTATTCAATGAAATTATTTCTGAAGATTCATCAAAAATTGATAAAGATGATTTTGAATTTAAGAAATTATCCCAATCTATATTATTTGATTGATTTTCATGAGGAAATATATCTTCTGTTAACTGATAATCCGATTCTTGTAAAGGGTTAATATCTTTGTCAATGTTCATCCATTCCATTTGTTTAAATAAATAATTATTTATTATTCTCCCAATTTTTTTTTTCCTTTTTTAAGACAGATATTTTATAATAATGAATTATTATTTTTTTTTAATATTTATTCAGGATAATAATTAAATATAATAATAATTAATTGAAAATAAATAATAAAATAATATTTATTAAGTTTCTCATAAAAAAAAATATATTTTATCATTGATTGAATTTTTAAAAATTTTAAAAATAATAATAATAAATAAATGAGTAAGATAAGAATAATAAAAGATATTCAAAATGTTAGAAATCTTACAGATAATGAAACTGAAATAAAAAACAAATCAACAGAAGAAGACTTACAAAAAGAATATAAAAGAAATAATTCAATAATATTAAAAATCCCAAAATTAAATCTTCATAATGCAAGTTTTAATACTAAAAAAGAATTTATTAAAGAAATAATAGTTCCATCAAGAAATAAATCATCGAATAAAATTGCTTTATTAAATGTAAGTAAAAATAAAAATCAAGTGAAGAATAAAATACCAAATAATAAAAAACCTAATAAGGTATTAATTCCAAAAGATGAATTAATAGCTCAAATAAGAGTATTATGGAAAAAATTAGGAGTTACAAGTAAATTTCAAGAAATATTTAAAAATCATTATATTAAAGTTCCAATTTTATATAGAGATGATTATTTAAAATATGAAATAGATAGATTAAAAAATTTTGATGTGTTCATTAAAAAAATTAAGAAAGATATTTCTTCAAGAGAAAAAATGATTGAATTTTTAAAAAAATGTGAAAATCCAAATGTTTTTAAAAAAAGAAATGAAGAACAATTAATTGAAAATTTAGCAAAAATTTTAAATGAATTAAAACAAATATCTTTTACTATAATAAATAATTATATTAATATAAGAAAACAATTTGGTTTTGAAGCTTTTATTGTTAAATATGATGTTGATAGAATTCAAGAGTTTAAAAAAGATTATTTATTAAAAATAAAATTTGATACTGAATTTATATATAAATCGCCATTGAATAAATATTTTAATTTTGAAATGGATAATTTTCCTTTTGTGACTTTTAATTTAAATGAAAAATATGTTGATAAAATTACAATTTTAAAAGATAATGATAATGAATCAATTAGAAAATATCAATTTATATTAATTACAGAATCAATATATGCTGAATTATATAAATTTAATCATCATGATTATACTTTGTCTTCATCAAATTCAGTAGTTTCAATGGCTTCTTCAAAAAGAAAAAAACAAGATTTAAGTTCTTTAATTCATAATCAAATGATTAATAAAAACAATAAAAGTAATAAGAATAAAATTTATTATGTTAAACCTATTAAATTAAATATTAAAGATATAAATAAAAATGGGTTTAAAAAAAAACCAAATCCAATTTCTTTAATTACTAGTCATAGAAGTTATTATGATGGTAATAAGAAAAATAGAAGTCCTTTAATTAAAACAAAAATAAATAATAAAAAAAGTAAAAATAAGATTCTTAAATGTAAAAGTGAAGTATATATAAAGACTGATCCTAATAATAAAATTGTTTTTGGAATGCAAAAAAATGATTTAGATATTATTGATGCAATTATTAATAGAAGTATTATGTTAAATAAAAAAAATATAAATAATAATATTAATTTGACAAATAATTCATCAGGAACAATTATTGAAAAGGAAAAAGATAAAGAAACAGAGAAAATAAAAGAAAAAATTAAGATAAAAACAAAAGATAAAAAAAAATGTATAAAAGAAGAACAGTTAAATGATAATGAAAAAAAAAAAGAATTAAAATCAGAAGAAAAAAAAGAAAATAAATTAAAAGAAAAAGACAATTTTGAGGTGAATAAAACTGAAAAAATAGAATATAAATTAAAAATTATAAATTCTAACATTGAAGACGATTATAGATTATCAAATAAAGAAGAAGAAAAATCATGTTCAAGTAATACAGATAAAATAAGTGAACCTTTATTAAAAAGAGAAAAAGAAAATGAGGAAAAATTAACAGAAGAAGATATTCAAGAAAATATAATAGAAGATACAATAAATGAAGATATTCAAATTCAAAACGGTTATAAATATTATATTCAAGTTTTTAATGGTAATATATATTTATTTAATGAGATTTTTTCTGATTTTATTGTTAAAATTCCAGAAGAACAAAAAATCAGTTTTAATATTGAAGATAATTTATCTAAATATATTTGTGGTATTTATCCTAGAATTCTAATGTTAAAAAACAATAAAGGTAAGATTCAAGGTTTAACTATTATTTCTTTTGATCCTTTTTCTATAGAAAATAAAAGTATAAATTTACTTTTAATTTGTTCTTTAACAAATGAAATATTAAGTGATATATTAATAGATGTTAAAAAATATATATCTGAAAATTTAGATTATGATGAAATTAGAATAGAATTTTTTTATGGAAATAAAGATGGACAATTTTATTTATTTAAAGAAATAGAAAAATCAATTAAAGATGAAGGAAAATTTAAATGGGTAAATATGGAAAATGATGGTATTAATAGGAAAATAAAATATAAATATCAAAATCCTAATAAAAACAATATTTTATTTTCTTCTGGAAAATATATTTTAGAATTAAAAACTGCTTCAATTGTTTCTTTTTCTTCAAATGATGATAAAAAAGAAATATCATATATTAATTCAAATAATTTAAATGATTTCGGTATTATATCTATTTTTTCTGAAATGATATTACATAAAAACTATAAACTTTCATTTTGTCATGAAAATACTTCTTCTTTTAATGAATTTTTAAAAACATTAAAATTTAATAAATTTAAAAAAATAACAAGTGATTTTATTCAAAATCAATTAGGAACTTTTGATGAAATGAAAGATTTTATAAAAGAAAATTTAGATTCTTTAACATATATGATAAATGATAGTTTATTAAAAACAAGTTTAATAGGAACTTCATTAATGAAAATTGAAGTAGCATTTGAAACAGTAATAAAAACTTCAATTAATGGTTATTTATATAATATTATTGTTAATAATGATATTGAAGTTTTTTCATATAAAGATGAAGAAGATAATAATAATGAAATTCAATTATTTTATTTTGTTCATTCAATAAATGAGAATATATCTTTTATTATTCATGAATTTAAAAATAATTCAACATTTGAATATTTTGTAGATAATAATTCAGATGATAATAAAAATATATGTGATATATTTCAAATAATTTATTCTAAATTAAAAGAACAACCTGAGAAACTTATGAGAAAAATATATTTACCTTCTTTTAAAATAAGTAATTCTACAATTGTGAATAAACCTTCATTTTTAAAAGGAACAAAATTAATAAATGAAAATGGAAAATTTCAAGTTGAAAGTTTTAATCAAATTGAAAATTTTTCTTTGGGAATTGAAATAAATAAAAATAATTTAACTAATTCTCAAATTGAATTAGAAAATATTGATGAAAATAAAGATATTGTTATTAAGAATGATTTTTTAATTGCTTTAATTAATCCTGATTTATTAAGTGATTTACAATTACCTACTCTTTCAGCTTTTATTATTAAAAAAGATTCTTGGGAAAAATCCGAAGATGAATCTGATAGTTATGAATAATTTTACTTTTTAAATTTATATTTTTTTTGTTTTATTTTACTTTAATATAATATAAATGACTTTATTTTAAATTAAATATTTATTTAGTATAATTAAAATTCTTTTATTTTAATATTCATTTATTAAGAATAATTATTATTATAAAAATATTAAAAATAAAGTTTTTCAAATTTAGAAGTAATTTTTAATTTTTATTTTGTTCCACTTTTCATTCTATTATTATTTCTTATTTGAATTCATTGATAATATTCTTTTCATAAGATTTATTTTTTATTAAATTTAATATTATTATTAGTCAAAAAATCTCTTAATCAATAATGATAAAAAAGGATTTCAAAATATTATTTAAATAATTTTTTTACAAATAATTAAACATATATTAAATTTTTCACAAAACTTACTTAAATTAAACAATTAAATAAAAATTTTAATATTACATGACATTCTTTAGGTATTTGTTGACAGTGTTGGAAATAGAAAAGAATATTAATAATTATACAATTAAAATTATCAGAAAAAGTGTGATTAAATTCTTGAATAAACTCATTATAAATTGTATCACAAAAATTGAGTAATTTTATTGGTGAATAAATTTTACTTTTAATCTCTTTTTCATTTTCCAAATTATGAAAATTTAAAGAAAAGTCTTCTTCTAAATCTTTATTAGTATATATAGCTTGTGCAATTCCAATAATATAATTAATTGTATTACCTTTTAATTTATTTTGTTGAACAGTTAAATTATATAATTTATCAATATCATCATTATTAATTTGTTGGTAATCATTATTATTATAATTTTCAATATTATCTAATTCTTTATAATATAAACTTAAAATTGCTTCAATTAAATTTAAAAGATAATGATTAGGTAAAATTTTTCTTGTTGATAAATGATCAAATATTTCAATAAAAGAAAGAGCTTTTGATAATAAAGAATAATTTTTATTTTTTAATTGTTTTAAACATAAATTATAATACACATATATTATTCTATAAATATATTTTCTTAAAGAAACTTTTAATAAAGATAATATTTTAATTATATCCTTTTTAATAATATCAATATCATATTTTTCAATAAAACAAATAAATACATTTAATACACACATTACTATTGTTTCAGGTAATTCTAATATTTTATTTTCAATACAATAACTTTCTATTAAATCAGGGATTTTATTTTCTTTAATTATTATATAAGGAGGAAAATTTTTAATTTTTAAAGAAGGAAAAATTTCTTCAATTTCTTCTTTTTTTAAATTATCAATTAAATGAATATATTTTGATAATATAGAAGAATCTAATTCAATTCTATTATATTTATAAGTTATTGGTGTTTTTGAATTTTCTATTTTTTTTTCTATAAATTCAGAATGAAATTCATTAGCAAAAAATTCTTGTAAATGTTCTTTATAATATAAATAAAAATTATAAAAATTAATTTCAGTTTCTATATTAAATTCTTTATGAATATTATATAAAATATCAAATAAATCCATATAATCAATAATAATATCTTCTTTTAAATTTTTTAAAATAATTAATTCATCAATTAAAATATAAATAGTTTCTAACATATCTAATTTACTATTTCTACAAATGTAATTAATATAAGTATCAAATTTTAAAGATTCTAAAAAATATTGTATAAAAATTTCTTCTCTATTATTTAAACCTAATTCTCTTAAATTATTTTCTTTATTTTTTAATCCTATTTCTATTTTACTTTTATCAAATTCATAATATTTTCCTTCAATATTAGGTTTATCTAATTTTTTAATAGATATTAAAGGATAAACAAAAGCAAAGACAGTAATATAAAATTCAAAAAATATATTTTGAATTTTTTTATTTAATTCAATTACATTATTACTTTCTTGAAAGAAAAAATCAGAATCCGTTATTTTTTCAAAAGTCAATTTTTCTAAAATTTCCTTTAAAGTAATATAAATATTTGAAATACATTTTTCTAATCTTCCATTTAAATTTTTTTTCTTAAGAATAGAATTTAAATAATTATATAATTCCTTTAAATTATTATCTTTATTTTTAGAATCAAAACAATAAATTTCTCCATTATTAAGATCAAGACTAAAATGAGGAGTTGCAGGTAAAAGTTTTTCATATTTATTATTATAATATAAATTAAATCCTAATATATTTGAATTTGGTCTTCCAATTAAATTAGAATCATCATTTTTTAATTCTAATAATCCCGCAGAAACAATTGACCAATTATACATTGTGTCTAAAGGAAAATTAAAAGATGTTAAAACTAATATAAATATATTTAATATTTCTAACTCAGCACCAAAAACATTTATTTGCTTTTCTAATAATATTAATAAAAATACTTTTATTATTTTTTCTGGTGTTAACATTCCAACTATTTTACATATATTTATATCGAAAAATGGATATCCTGATATTTGTTTTATTTTAAGACATTTTTGGTTTTGTAAATTATAAAATTGATTTTCATTTTTTAGTAAAGAATATTCATATAAAGTATGATAACAAAAGAAACATAATGATTCATTTGAATAAATTGGTGCTGGAATATAATTTAAAATATTATATATTTGTATTTCTAAAGGAATTTCAATATCATGAATATTAAATTGTTCTTTTATTTCTTTTGATAATTGATTAAATAAACCAAATAATTGATATTGAGATAATATTACAAAAAATTTAGGAGTAAATATTTTTATTTTTTTGTATTTTTTTATTTCATAAAAATTATAACAATAAGCATTAAATGATAATTTTAAATTTTCTATTGTTGAATTTGTTTGAAAAATATAATTCCTATTTTTATTTGAAATATTATTATTATTTGTTTCTTCTGAATAATAAAATATTGGAGGAGAAGGTAATAAATATTTTATTAACAAATTTAACGAAATTATTTCATATTTAAAATCTGATGATATTATACTTAATATTGAAGGATATGTTTTAATTTGAAAAGGAATTAAATTTTCTTTATTATCAACTGTTGGAAAATCTAATTTAGAATAAGAATTTGTTTCTATAATTTTAGTAACTTCATTGTTTATAAAAGAATTTTCATATCCAACAATTAAAAATAATTCAATTAAATTATGTGAAAAACCACAATAAGAATATCTTTTAATTTCATTATTAAACATAAATATAAAAAAATTTCGAAAAAATAAATTTATAATTCTATAAAAAATAAATTTTAATAACTTAAAAAATGTCATGGAAATTAACAATGCAAGAAATAAATGATTACAAAGCAGTATTTGCAGTATGTGATAAAGACCATGATGGAAAAATAAGTGCAACTGAAATGGGAGGAGTGATGAGAACTTTAGGAAAAAATTTCAGTGATAAAGAATTTAATGAAATAATTGATAAAATAGAAAATGAAGGAGATGGATTTGTTGAATTAGATAAATTTTTAACTTTAATGGCTGATATTAAAACTGATGATAATGAGTTAAGAGAAGAACAAAGTAATTTAATTAATGCTTTTAAATATTTTGATAGAGATAGAACTGGGTTTATTGATTATAATGAATTTAAACATATTTTAACTACGGTTTCTGAAAAATTAACTCCTATGGAATTAATGAAATTAGATGAATTGTGTAAATCACAAGTTGATGATAATGGAAGGTTTAGATATAAAGATTTTCTTGAGTTAATTTTATTGAGATAAAAAAATACTTTTTTAATTTTTTATTTTTTTTAAGGAGTTTTTATTTTTTTTTTTTTCATTAATATTTTATTATTTTTTTATTTTTTTTTGAGAATGAAAGGGATTTATATTATTTATTTTTTAATGAATTATATATTTAATTTTTTTAAGGAATTCATATTAGGAATTATATAGAATAAAACAAATATTTAACCAAATAAAAATAAATATAATTATTGAAGATTATTAAAATTCTTATTTAAAAAATATTTTAATAAAAATCTAATATAAAATAATTAATTTTATGACGTAGTATATTAAAATAAATATTAAATTTACTCATTATAAACAATTATTAGATATTTACTTCAAAAAGTACATTAAAAATAATAAAATGTCAGAATCAAAATTCCAAAAAAACAATAATGAAATAATAATAAGAAAAAAAGAAAAATTAAATCTAAATATATTAAAAACTCCATTAAAGCAATGTAGAATAATTCAAAAAAATTTAGTATACATAATAGGATTATCACAAGAAATAATAAGTAAAGAAAAAGAATTAAGAAATTTTGAATATTTTGGTCAATATGGTAAAATAATAAAATTATTAATTAATAAAACTAAAACATATAATCTAAATGGAATAAATGGACCAAGTTATTCATGTTATATAACATATTCAAATGAAACTGAATCATCAATTGCAATTTTAGCTCTTAATAATTCTATAATAAATAACCATTTAATTAAAGCTTCTTATGGTACTACAAAATATTGTATTCATTTTTTAAATAAAACTACTTGTTTAAATAAAGATTGTGTTTTTTTACATTATTTTGCTAATAATAATGATATTTTATATAGAGATGAAATGATTAATAATAAAAATATATTTGAATATCAATATTTAATGGCTATTCAACTTAGTAATATTTTCAATGTGAATAAAAAATATGAATTGGAAAATATTAAAAATCAAAAAACTATATTTCCTAATGCTTATAGTGTTTATAATAAAGATATTGTTTTAAGTTATATTAAACAAAATATGATAAATGATAAATTGTATAAATTTGAGAATTTAAATTTTGATATAAATAAAATTTACTTATCTAAAAATAAATCAAGATTTAGTTTTGTAAATGAAAAAGATAATAATATAAATTCAATATATAAAATAGAAGTTCCTATTTCTCTTCAACATTTCATTTCTGAATATTTAAGATATTCTATAATAAGTAAAAAAGAACAAAATGAAATAATAGATTATTATTTTTCTCATTCATATGATTCAAATAATATTTGGGGTTATTTAATATCTACTTTAAATATGTGGAAAGAATATAATAATAAATCTCTAAGAAATAAAAATGAATTTTCAAATGATAATTAAGAATTCATTTTAAAATCAATTAAAATATTTTGTAAATAGTTTTTATACTTTTCATCTTTTATTTACTATATTATTATTCTTTGATTAGAATATAAGTGTATGACTTCATATGTTTACAATTATTTAATTTTAAATTAATATTTAAAAAATCACAAAAATAATTATTTTATTTATTAAAGAATTTATTTGTTAATTTTATTTTAAATAAATTTTTTTGTATGGAAAAATTTGATATAAAAATTTCATATAATAATGATTCAACATCTTTTCAAATAAATAAAACAGCTTCTTTAGGTAAATTAATAAAATTTATTGAAGAAAATTTTGAAGAAATAAAAAATCAAAATTATGAAAT
>JAEEGL012216604.1_pt1 | contig 10559 bp, 15 predicted proteins | sample 9134231 | NCBI WGS metagenome assembly JAEEGL01 (sample SAMN16246548, study PRJNA631951) | gut metagenome | biome: gut microbiome; feature: rumen; material: fiber-attached | host: Bos | place: Iran: Karaj | collected 2018-10
ACAGAGGGTTTTACGACATTTCCGGCGGCGGCGTGACACTTGGAGGCGGTGAGTGCACTGCTCAGCCTGAGGCGGCGCTGGCGCTGCTGCAGGCGGCCAAGCAGGAAGGCATCAACACTGCCATCGAAACCTGCGGCTACGCGAAAAAGGAGAACATCCTCAAGATAGCGGAGTTCGTGGATCTGTTCCTGTTCGATATCAAGCATTTTGATTCGGACCGCCACAGCGAGCTTACGGGAGTCCGCAATGAAATAATCCTGGACAACCTGGAGACTATCCTGAAAAAGCGTTACAACGTGAGGATCAGGATGCCGATGCTCAAAGGCATCAACGACAGCCAGGAAGAGATCGAAAATACAATGCAGTTTCTTCTTCAGTTTAAAGACATGAAGAATTTCAAAGGGATCGACCTCCTTCCGTATCATAAGATGGGCGTGAACAAGTACGGCCAGCTTGATATGGATTATCCGATCACGGATGAAGTGAAACTTGAGGAGGAAGATCTGGACCGTATAGAGGGCTGGATAAGCAAGTATGACATACCAGTCGCAGTAATTAGACATTAAAGGACCACAGGATGAGTTTGTTTGATGATAAGTCACAAGAACTGAATCGTGTCATAGAGGAATCGGTACCCGGAAAACAGGTGACGATAGCTCATTGCATCGCTTCTCCGGTGACTGACATCTATGAGAGGCTCGGCATTGACGATATGGGAGCCATCGGCATACTGACGCTGTCACCTTATGAGACGGCGATCATAGCTGCGGATATCGCGACCAAGGCGGCCAATGTGGAGATCGGGTTTCTCGACAGATTCACCGGTTCAGTCGTAATTGCCGGCGATGTGCAGAGCGTGGAGACCGCGCTTAAGGCAGTTACCGAGACGCTGCGGGATCTTATGGACTTTACCACTGTGCAGGTGACGAGGACATGAGGCGAAAGATCATGGTCATCGGTACAGGTAAGTCCGGAAAGACTTCACTTGTCAACGCTCTCAACGGATATGACGGTCCGTTAAGAAAAACTCAGGATGTGATCTTTGGTAAATACACCATCGATGTACCGGGTTCATATCTTGAAAATCCGTGGATGTACAAACACCTTATATCCGCGGCTCAGAACAATGCGTGTCATGTTCTGATCCTGGTAGATCAGAGCAATGTTACGGAAGTATATTCTCCGGGATTTGCGAGAGTTTTCCGCTGTCCGGTGACGGGAGTCATCACGAAGGCGGATCTCCACAAGGAAAATGAGGAGATATGTAAAAGACAGCTCAAGATGATCGGAGTAAACCCACCCTATTTTTCAGTAAGTCTGACTGAGAATACGGGTATCGAAGAACTGAAAGATCATTTGAAAAATGACATGATCGAGAAGGTGGAAGATCGATGAAATTTATTACAGAAGACGATTTGAGGACCATTTACCGGGACAAGCCGTTTACCAGCTTTGATATCGAACCCGATTCAAGGCTGACACCCGGCGCAAGACAGTTCCTGCAGGACCGGCAGATCAATGTTTTCGCAGACGGGACGGCGATGCACGTCGGAGACGGGGTGATCGCCGGAAAAGAGCCTTCGTCCGGTTCGCCGGATCTGCTAAGGAACAAGAGGCTCTTCGCAGCTCTTAAATCCGCGGACGCGTTGTTCCTGCTTACCGCATCGGAACTGATCGAAAAAGACGTATGTCTGGCGCAGGAAGTCCTGGATCTTGGTCAGAAATTTGACGAGATCAAGCAGATGGATGCAGAGGGTAAGATGTTTGAACCATTACCCTGCAAGACCTGCTCGTGTATGAACGACAGCAACTTCTCCAGCGATCTGGGAGAGTGTTTCGAGATCACGAGCTTCCATATCCAGGCGGATAAGGGACGCGAGATCCTTCTTCTTCACAGACTGCGCTGCGCGCTGTATGAGGTACAGGTGGTAGTCATGGAGACCCACTGCACCAACAAATGCATCACGGAGCGGCTCAATCAGATAATCAACAGACTGGGACAGATGATATGTACAGCTTTCGGAGGTAACGGATGTCAGAGAAACGATTAAACTTCAAATACTGCGATGAACTTGTAGAGAAGTTTGAAAAGGTCGTTAAAAAGCCGGTAAAGAAAAAATCTAAAGTTTATTACACCGGAGTGGACCTTGGTACAGCCTGCGTAGTTATAGCAGTACTTGATGAGAACTTTGAACCTGTTGCCGGCGCCTACAGATACGCGGACGTTGTAAAGGACGGAATCGTTGTGGATTACGTCGGAGCTATACAGATAGTCCGTGAGATGAAGGAAAAAGTTGAAAAGGATCTGGGTGTTGAAGAACTGGAATTTGCGGCAGCCGCGATTCCTCCGGGAACGGAAAACGTGGATCACGGGGCTGTGGCAAATGTCGTAAGAGGAGCAGGTTTTACAGTCAGCAATGTTCTCGACGAACCAACAGCTGCCAATGCAGTCCTTGGAATAAAGGACGGGGCAGTAGTGGATATCGGAGGAGGAACAACAGGAATCTCGATCTTCAAGGACGGCAAAGTCATATATATAGATGACGAAGCCACAGGTGGAACACATTTCTCACTTGTTCTTGCGGGAGCATACAAGAAGTCCTATGAAGAAGCAGAACTCTACAAGAGAGATCCGAAGAACCACAGAGAGATATTCCCGGTACTCAAACCGGTAATCGACAAAGTTTCTTCAATAATAAAGAAACAGGTTGAGGGATATGATGTGGACGAGATAGCTCTCGTAGGAGGAACAGCTTGTCTGACCGGCATAGAGAAGACCATCGGCGACAGCGTCGGTATCTATACTCACAAGCCAAAAAATCCAATGTTCGTTACACCTCTTGGCATAGCGCTCAACTGCAAGCAGGAAGAGCTGGAGTAAAAGATAAGGAGACGTGAAATGGATTTCAGGATAATCAAAACCCCTTCGCCGGGGACCATCGACATCCTGATGCGCCGGAAGGGAACACCTGCCAGCGAGCGTCCTGAAAATGTGGATGCCGTAGGCCTGGTACAGGGCAAGCTCATAGAGATGGTAGTTGCTTCCGATATAGCTGAAAAGACTGTCGGAGTAACAGTAGAGGACATACGCGGAAGCTGTCCTCAGAATATGATACTGCTGGCCATCTTTGGCGATACAGCATCGGTCGAATCGGCTATGAAAGCCATAAAGGAAGATGCTGAAGAGAGAAAAGAAAGGAGATAAGGAATGCTTACAGCAAAGCTCATTGACAATATATGGGCAACGCGGAAATCTGAACTGCTCAACGGATACAAACTGATGCTGGTCGAAGTAATCGGCGGAGGAGCTAACGAAGGGCAGAGACTGGTTGCTATCGATACCATAAGCGCCGGGATCGGAGATCGCATTCTGGTTTCTCTGGGTACGGCAGCAAGAAGAATGATTGGTGATGACAGCGTTCCTGTGGACGCGGCCATCGTAGGTATTATAGACGAAGATTGTGAATTTTGATTAGGAGGATGTGACATGAGTTTTCTTGATCAGGTAAAGGAAGCTGGTGTGATAGGTGCCGGCGGAGCCGGTTTTCCGACACATGCCAAGCTGAATGCCGAGGCGGAATATATCCTTCTCAACGGCGCAGAGTGCGAACCGCTTCTGCGTGTGGACCAGCAGATCATGGCCATGTATCCGGAGGAGATAATAACGGGCTTCGAAATGTCCGGCCGCCACGTCAAGGCGAAGAAAGCGATCATAGGCATCAAAGGCAAGCATGGAGATGTCATAGAGATCCTTGAAAACACCATCGAGAAGATGGGAGTGGGAGACTATGTATCAGTAGGTATCCTTCCTGACATTTATCCGGCGGGAGACGAACAGGTCCTCGTATACGAGCTGACCGGACGCACCGTTCCGGAAACAGGAATACCGATCATGTGCGGATGCGTAGTCATGAACGCAGAGACGGCTCTCAATGTATATCTGGCATCTCAGGGCAAAGCCGTGACAGAAACATATGTGACCCTTGCCGGTGACATACCAAACAGGATCACAGTGAAGGTTCCTGTAGGAACACCTGTTATGGATGTACTGAAGATGTCAGGCATAGATGATTTCAGTGGTTATGAGATCATAGACGGAGGCCCGATGATGGGACCGCTCCTGGCAGACAGAAACGGCTCCATAGCAAAGAAGAACAAGGGATTTGTCATTCTGAAAAAGGATCATCCTCTTATACAGAAGAAGTCCTGTACAGAGGATCAGGCAAAGAGAGTTAACCGCGCCACATGCGAACAGTGCAGAATGTGCACGGACCTCTGCCCGAGATTCCTTATAGGACATGATATGCAGCCTCATAAGATGATGAGGGTCCTGAATTACGGACTTGATGATGTAGAAGCCAAGAAGATTGCCCAGCTCTGCTGCCAGTGTAATCTGTGTGAATACTTCTCCTGCCCGGCAAACCTTCATCCGAGACTGACGAACCTGATGCTCAAGAACGAGCTGATGGCGGAAGGTATCAAATACAAGCCGGAAGAGGGCAAACAGTACAAAGCCCGCGGAAGCAGAGACTACCGTCTGGTACCGAGCAAGAGACTGATAGCGAGATTAAGACTTACCAGTTTCGATATGCCGGCGCCGATGACAGATCAGTCGATTGCTCCGGCAGAAGTAAAGATCATGCTGAGCCAGCATGTGGGGGCGCCTTGTCAGCCGGTAGTAAAGGCCGGAGATGCCGTTACTGAAGGACAGCTGATAGGACAGGTTCCTGAAAACGCTCTGGGAGCGCCTGTACACGCAAGTATCTCAGGGCAGGTAACAGAAGTTAATGATAAATATATTGCCATAAGGAGGGTGTAAGACCATGGAAAAAGCTATAGGAATGGTTGAATTTACCAGCATAGCGCGAGGCATTTATGTTGCTGACCAGATGGTAAAGATCTCAGAAGTAGAGATCGTATCCTCTGTTACTTCCTGCCCGGGCAAGTATATAACCATTGTCACAGGCGACGTAGCAGCGGTCAAAGCATCTGTTGGTATAGGCGAGGACCTTGCAGGTGAATTCTTTGTGGATTCCATCGTTATACCTAATGTGAGCGAGCAGGTATTCCCGGCCATCACAGGGGCAACGATGCCGGAGCATATGGAAGCCGTGGGAATCGTAGAATCCTTCTCACTGGCAACTATGATAATAGCAGCCGACGAGATCATAAAGGCTGCGGAAGTCGACGCCATTGAACTCAGGCTTGGCAATGGTATCGGCGGTAAAGCGTATTTCACATTTACCGGCGAGGTCGGAGCTGTAAAGACTGCTGCAGACGCAGGTATCGAGATCGCGAAAGAAAAAGGCCTGTTAGTTAATGTTGAGGTGATACCATCACCTTCAGATAGATTGATAGAATCGTTACTCTAATATAATGATGAAAGGATGTGAACACTGATGAAAAAGCTTATCTGTGAAAAGAGCATTACTGACATCATTGCACAGGGTGGAAAAACTGTATGTGTTGACGAAAACACACTGATCACACCGGCAGCTCGTGATAGGATCCGGACAGAAGGTCTGGAGATAGTCGAGGGAGGATGCACATGTGCCTCGACGGCACCGGCACCTGCAGCTGCAGCTGGTGGAGCCGCTCTGGACAGTGAAATGATCTACAATGCTCTGAAGAAGATGAGCGACAGCGGAATGCTTGGCGACTTCTTCGGAAACGACGCGGCGACTCCTGCTTGTGCAGCAGATGCTCCTTATAAAGCAGAATGCGATAAGGGCTTTAAGCTGGTTCGCGGCGGCGGGATCAAGATGGATGTCTTTGAGACCGGTGTTCCTGCAGACAACGGAAAGGTCCAGTATCAGGAACTGATAGGTTCCTATGACGGAAGCTCGACGAATGCAGGATTCATGACGGTCGACAAGTGCACGTTCGACTGGGACGTTGAACCTGAGGAAACGTATTTCGTGGTAGAAGGCGAAATGACAGTTACCATAGATGGAGTTCCTCATACAGCATACCCGGGAGACTGCCTGTTCATCCAGAAGGGATCCAAGGTAGTATTTAGCAGTGGGAATACCAAGGCAAAGGTATTCTATGTAACTTACTGATAAATAATTGATAAAGGAGATTTATTATGAAAGCACTTGGTTTTATCGAAACAAAGGGTCTCGTACCCGCAATCGAGAGTGCAGACGCGATGCTCAAAGCAGCAGAAGTAACTCTCGTTGAAAGAACCTTCGTAAAGGGAGGTCTTGTAACAATCACCATCGCAGGAGACGTTGCTGCATGCAAGGCTTCTGTAGACGCAGCTGCATCAGCTGTTACCAGAATGGGCGGACAGATTATTTCAACACACGTAATTCCTCGTCCTCATGAGACTCTGGATGGACTTATCGTTAAGCACATCCCCGGAGAAGGCGAAGAAGAAAGCGAGGATGACTGACGAATCTGAACCTCGAGGGGGCAGTGGACAAGTAGTTGAAAAGAAAGAAGAAGCTCCTGTAAAAACTGCTCCGAAAAAGGAAGACACAAAACCGGCGCCTGTAAAAGTTGACGGACCTGTGGACAGAAAGAAACTCGAGGCTATAGTTAAGAAGAACGGTCTGGATAGCGCGCTGGAATTACTGTCCAAAACAAGAGTAGTTGACCTCAGATCACTTGCCAGGGAATTCAACGGAGAATTCGGAATAGCCGGACGTGAGATAACTCACGCCAACAAGAAGGTATTAGTGGATGAGTTCAGGAAATTCTTCAAGAAATAACGCACATTAAGGTAAAGAATAACAAGGAGGTGTTGCATAGTGGACAACATGGATAAAGATCTTCGTTCCATCCAGGAAGTCAGAGACATGGCAAAGCTGGGACAGATCGCAACCGAAAAAATTGCAACATACAATGAACAGCAGATCGATAAGATCCTTGTCAACATGGTGCGCGTTGCCGAAGAGCATGCTGTAGAACTGGCCAAGATGGCAGTTGAAGAAACAGGCTTCGGTAAGGTTGCCGACAAGACTTACAAGAATCACCTTTCTTCAACTATTCTTTATAACGAAATAAAGGATATGAAGACTTCAGGTATTCTTAATGAAGACCCGATCAAAAAGACTATGGAAGTAGCTGAACCTGTTGGTCTGATCATGGGAATCGTCCCATCGACCAACCCGACATCAACAGCTATATTCAAGGCAATGATCGCGGTGAAAGCAAGGAACGCTATCATCTTTTCACCACATCCGTCAGCTGCAAAATGTACTCTCAGAGCAGCTGAGCTCATGGCGCAGGCTGCAGTAGAAGCAGGCGCTCCGGAGAACACGATCGCTTGTATCAAGACTCCGACCATGGAAGCTACGGATGAGCTGATGCATCACAAGAATGTAAAGATGATAATCGCTACAGGCGGTCCGGGAATGGTAAAAGCTGCGTACAGCGCAGGTAAACCGGCACTGGGCGTAGGAGCAGGAAATTCACCTGCTTATATTGAGAGAACAGCTAACGTTCCGAAAGCTGTTGAGAACATCATAGCAAGCAAGAGCTTCGATAACGGTACTATCTGTGCTTCCGAGCAGTCAGTAGTATGTGAAGAGTGCAACAAGGATGCTGTAATTGCTGAATTCCAGCGCCAGGGTGGCTACTTCATGACACCGGAAGAAACAGACAGAGTCTGCAAGCTCCTGTTCAAGCCGGGAACAACATCAATGAGCGCCAAGTTCGTTGGACGTTCAGCCAAGGTGATCGCTGACGCGGCAGGAATATCCATTCCCGAAGGCACCAAAGTTCTTCTCGGACCACAGGGCGGAGTAGGCAAGGATTATCCGTTGTCATTTGAAAAACTTACTTCAGTACTTGCGTTCTATGTTGTAAATAACTGGGAAGAAGCGTGTGACCTGTCAATAAGACTTCTGCAGAACGGTATCGGACATACAATGAGTCTCCACACTGAAGACAGGAACATGGTTCTCAAGTTCTCAGAAAAACCGGCTTCCAGAATACTTGTCAACACAGGCGGAAGCATGGGCGGAACAGGCGCAAGCACAGGTCTGGCACCTTCATTCACACTTGGATGCGGAACATGGGGCGGAAGCTCAGTATCCGAGAACGTAACACCGATGCATCTCATAAACATCAAGAGAGTTGCTTACGGTATCGTGGATTGTAAAGGTATGGCTGACAATGATCCGACCTTCAACCACGCTGCAGAACTGGCGGCTATAGGTGAGGGCGGCGGCGCTCCGGCACAGTCAGTAGTTACTCCGGTAATCACACCGACACCGGTAACACCGGCACCGGCAGCTCCGGCTCCGACACCGGTCAATCAGTCAGGATTCATTTCCTACAGCCCGACATGCGGCGCGTGCGGATCATCTTTCGACCTGAACAGCATAGTTAATGCTCCATCACCGCAGTCGCTTCAGAATGGCGGGAATACTGCTCCGGCAGTGAATAATGTTCCTGCAGCGGCTCCGGTAGTTGACGACGGACCGGGAATCGATACACAGCAGCTCAATGCTATGATCGAATCCATGACAAAGGCTCTGAAGGGAGAATAAGATGGCACAGTATGATGAGATCATAAAGACACTGGTCGAAAAAGCCATGGAACTCTCAAAAGGCGCTGACACATGCGCCGGCGGAAGCTGCGATGCCCCCGGTAATATACCGGTAGGAGTATCGAACCGTCACATACATCTTTCCCAGGCTGATCTGGACGTACTGTTCGGACCGGGATACGAGCTGACAAAGATCAAAGATCTGAAGCAGCCGGGACAGTTTGCATGTAAGGAAACTCTGACACTCTGCGGACCTAAGGGCGCTCTTGAAAAAGTACGTGTACTTGGACCGCTGAGAAAGCAGACTCAGATCGAAGTGCTGCTGGGAGACTCTTTCAAGCTTGGTATCAAACCTCCCACAAGAATGTCGGGAGATCTGGCAGGAACACCGGGATGCACGCTTGTGGGCCCGAAGGGAACTGTTCAGGTACCTGAAGGAGTGATCGTAGCTCAGAGACATATCCATATGACGGCAGCGGAAGCTGAAAGCTATGGAGTCCATGACGGGGACATAGTATCCATCGAGTTTGACGGACCGAGAGCAGGAACTCTCGCCAATGTGGCGATACGCGCAGGAAGCGGACACGCTCTCGAATGTCACGTGGATACAGAAGAAGCCAACGCTTTGGCTATAACTTCATCATCAATATTCAAGTTAATCAAATAAACACAATATAACCATTTAACACTTTAACAGGAGGATAATTAAAATGGCTAAGTATGACGCATTAGGAATGATCGAAACAAAAGGACTCGTTGGATCAATCGAGGCAGCAGATGCTATGGTAAAAGCTGCAAATGTTTACCTCATCGGTAAAGAATTTGTAGGCGGCGGACTTGTTACTGTAATGGTAAGAGGAGACGTTGGTGCTGTAAAGGCTGCTACTGATGCAGGCGCTGCAGCAGCTCAGAGAGTTGGAGAACTTCTGTCAGTACACGTAATTCCAAGACCGCATGTAGAGGTTGAGGACATTCTTCCAAACCCAAATAAATAATTGATGTAAATAACGGGCCGCTATCGAGCCCGAACACAATTTGGATATAACGCCGTGCAGGCAGGCATGTAAATGCCTGCACGGTGGGTTTTGCGTACATCAAGAGAGAGGTGCACTATGTCTAAGACTGTTTTAGTACTTACAGGCAGTGCCAGGGAAGGTGGAAACAGCGATCTGCTCGCTGAAGCTTTCATCAGAGGAGCTCTTGATTCCGGAAAGCAGATTTTAAGGTTTGATGCCGGCAGAAAAAACATCAGTGGATGTGAGGGATGCGGCGGCTGTTTTTCAGCCGGGACACCCTGTGTAAGCCCTGATGATTTCACTGAGCTGGGCAATTACCTTCAGCAGGCTGACGCTATTGCTATCTTCACACCGTTATACTGGTTCTCTTATCCATCCAAACTCAAGGCTGCAATAGATAAGATTTATTCTTTCTGTGCTGCAGGTAAGCCTATGGGAGTAAAAGAGAGCATCTTTGTTGTCTGCGGAGAGGATACAGACCAGGCTACATTTGAACCGGTGGTAGCTGCCTATGAAAAAATGACAGAATACCTCAAATGGGAAAACAAAGGGCATATCGTAGTGCCCGGCGTAAATGACCCGGGTGAGGTAAATACAAAACATCCTGAAGCTATCGAGGGCATGAAGAAGATAGGCACATATTACTGATCAGCGGGGAGAAGAAAATGATTAGCAAAGTAACGGACTCGATATTCTATATCGGAGCTAATGATCATGATGTAGATCTCTTCGAAGGGCAGTATGTCGTTCCAAACGGCATGTGTTACAATTCATACCTTGTAGCAGACAGCAAGACAGCGGTTTTCGACACTATAGCTGAAGGCAAGACTTCAGAGTGGCTCGCTAATATTGAAGAAGTCATGAACCAGATCTCCGGGCCTGCAAAGGCTCCTCAGATCAGTTCAGCGGCTGATTTTCTGAACGCGTCGCCCAACGAGTTTGCCGCAGCTTATACGTCCGGGACTCCGGATTATCTTATAGTCCAGCATATGGAACCGGACCATTCAGCGTCTATCCAGGCATTCGTTGAGAAATACCCTGA
>JAEEGL012365238.1_pt1 | contig 10559 bp, 6 predicted proteins | sample 9134231 | NCBI WGS metagenome assembly JAEEGL01 (sample SAMN16246548, study PRJNA631951) | gut metagenome | biome: gut microbiome; feature: rumen; material: fiber-attached | host: Bos | place: Iran: Karaj | collected 2018-10
TAGGGAGAGATTACGCTTTCAATATCGACTCTGTCGTGAAGTTCCTGCAAAAAGTCATCGCTTAATGCCATAAAAGCACTCTCCTTTCGTTACTATTTTGTCACAATTAATGTACCAATATCAGGTCATCCAGGCTCTGGGAATAAATAATTCGTTATAAATATTCAGTACGTAGCCGTCAGACATACTCGAGACGTAGTCGCACGCCGCGCGCTCGGCACCCTCAAGGTCAACGACCTTTTTATAGAGGTCGGGCATCGTGTCGGGATTATCGCGGTAGTATTCGTAAAGCGTTTTGATAAGCGCTTCGGCCTTCTTTTCCTCACCCTTTACGTCGGAATTGGTGTAAACCATCTTGAACATAAACGAGTGAAGCGCATCGAAGGCTTCTTTAATATCGTGAGTAAGGCGAATATCGTCGGAGCTGTTCTCGATAGCCGAGAGAACAAGCGTATTAATTCGCTTTGATTTCGAATTGCCGAGAACGTCGGTGATGCTCGTCGGTATATCGTCTTCGCAGAGCACTTTGGCTCTTATTGCATCGTCTATATCGTGATTAAGAAACGCTATTCTGTCGGCGAGCTTGACTACCCTGCCCTCGAGCGTATCGGCCTCCTTGCCGACGGTGTGGCAGAGTATGCCGTCACGAACCTCGTAGGTAAGATTCAGTCCCTCGCCGTTCTTTTCAAGCTTGTCGACTACGCGCAGGCTCTGCTCGTAGTGCTTGAAGCCGCCGGGATAGACTACGTCGAGCGCTCTCTCGCCCGCGTGGCCGAAGGGTGTGTGGCCGAGGTCGTGTCCCAGAGCAATAGCTTCGGTTAAATCCTCGTTAAGCTTTAAGCATCTCGCAATTGTTCTGGCTATCTGCGAAACCTCAAGCGTATGGGTAAGGCGTGTTCTGTAATGGTCGCCCTCGGGTGAGAGAAAAACCTGAGTCTTGTGCTTGAGACGTCGGAACGCGTTGGAATGAATAATTCTGTCGCGGTCGCGCTGATAGCAGGTACGGATTTCGCACTCTTCCTCGGGTGCAAGTCTGCCCTTCGTATTGACGGCAAGCGCCGCATATTCACTTAAGAGCTCTTTTTCAAGACGCTCGGAATCCTCACGGATTGACATATCTTTACCCCTTTCGGAAAAGGCACTCAAATAATATATACCGCTAAAAAGCGAAAACTCCACTAAGCAAACGCAAAAAAGTTAAAAATTCGTCCTTTTATACCCTTCTGCGAGCTTTTCGGGTCGGAATTTGCCGTTTGAAGCCTCAAATACGGCGTTTATTATATTCTCCTCGTTTTCGCTCAGAACGTAAAAATCAACCGTAACCTTTTCGCCGAAATCGGTGTTATCTACAGCACCGCCCGCATTGGCTACAATTGACTGAAGACGCGAATAAAAGTTATAGTCGCATTCAAGGCGAAGCGTGCTTGTAAGCGACATTTCGGCAACGCCGCCCGCTTCGAGCGCAAGCTTGGCGGCCTGAGTGTAGGCACGGAAAAGTCCGCCGCCGCCGAGAAGTATGCCACCGAAATAACGCGTAACGACTACGCAGACGTCGCACAGTCCGCTCTTTTCGATAACCTCAAGAACGGGCATACCAGCAGTGCCCTGAGGCTCGCCGTCGTCGGAGTATTTCTTAACGCCGCCGTCTTTGAGTATATAGGCATAGACGTTATGCTTGGCGTCAAAATGCTTTGATTTTATTGCGGACACAAAAGCATTAGCCTCGTCAGCGGTTGTGACGGGCTTTACGTAGCCTATAAAGCGCGAACGCTTTTCAACGAATTCGTCGCTTGCTTCTCTGATTACGGTCTTGTATGAATTCATAAATATCTCTTCAGAAAACAAAAAGCGGCATAAGCCGCTTTAATGTTATTATTTGCTTTCGAGATTGTATCTCTTGTTAAATCTGTCAACACGTCCGCCTGTATCAACAAGCTTCTGCTTACCGGTAAAGAACGGATGGCAGTTTGAGCAGATATCAACACGTACGTTCTCCTTAGTAGAGCTGGTCTCAAAAGTAGCTCCGCACGCACACTTTACAGTTGTGGGTTTGTACTCGGGATGAATTCCTTCCTTCATCGTTTTCACCTCTTTTTCGAAATAACGAATTCAATTAGCCTTGATAATATACCATATCAATTATAAAAATGCAAGTGTTTTTTTCAAAAATTACAGCTTAACCTCCTCGCCGAGCGCGAAGCTGTAGAGCAAAAGCTCGCTTACATCAGTTCCGAAGCATTCCTCGGCGGCAATTCTATAGACCTCAAGCTGACGGTGGTAAAGCCCTGCCAGCTGCCCGCCTTCGCTGACACGGTCTGTCTTATAGTCGAGCACGACTGTCTTTCCGTTCTCAAAGAACGCACAGTCAATGACGCCCTGAACGAGCACCTTTTCATCCTTTGCGGCATTGCCTAATTCGGGATTCACGAAAGTCGCAGGAACAAATACGGTAAATTTCTGCTCGCGCATGACCCTCGGAGATTTTGCAATTCTTGAGTAAACTTCGCTTTCGAAGAACTTCGCCAGCGCTTCGATGTTGAGCACCTCGCCCTGCTCGGGTGTGAGAAGCTTTTCGGCAACAAGGCGGTCGCGTTCGGCAGCGGTGTCCGCCTTCGCCCTTTCAAAGTCGCAGACCTCCATAAAGCGGTGTATCGCCGTACCGCGCTGAGCGCCCGTCATAGCTCCGTCACGCGCGAACTGCGGCACGTCGAAGGCAAAGTACTCGCCCGCTTCGAGCGAATCGTCGTTGAAGGATGAAGCGGATTTTTTGGTCACGAGCGTTGCAAGAGCCGAGTACGGATACTCGTATTCAACTCTCTGTCTGATAAGCTCAACCGTTTCGGTGTCGGGATGAATTTCTGCCGCTTCTGCAATTTCCTGCTGAGTGTCCTGTTGATCGGGAGCCTCGTTTATAATATTTAAGGAAATGTCAAAGTTCTTGTTATCATCTGCCTTAATATCAAAGTCAATGGCGTCGCGTATCGCCTTACAGTCGGGATGTTTAACAAAAGCCTTGATTATAAGGTCTATAAAACTATTCGTTCCCGATACCTCAAGAGGATCTACTTTGCCGAGCAGAGCCACGCTGTCAGCAGATGCAAAGCGCTTCGACGGATTCTGAAGCTGTGCGGTTATTATAAGACGTTCCATAGCTCTTGTCATTGCAACATAGAGAAGTCTTAACTCTTCGGAGTATTCCTTCTGTCCCCTTGCAAGCTTGGCAGCCGTAAACTGAACAGTGCTGTAAGTCTTATATTTCTTTTTATCGCAGATTTTGAAACCTATACCTACAGATTCATCAACGGAATAATCGTCATAATCGTTCGTGCCTGATCCTGTTCCTACAAGAAATACTATAGGAAATTCAAGTCCCTTACTCTTATGTACTGTCATTACCCTGACAACGTCAGCGCCTTCGTTTACGGCGGCTGCCGGCTCGAAGTCGGTATTCGAGTCGCGGCAACGTTCAAGATAGCGCACGAAGCCGGCAAGACCGAGAGAGGAATTTTCTTCATAGGCTGCGGCGTAATCGATAAGGAGCATCAGGTTCATCTGTCTGAACTCGCCGTTTGTAAGAGCGCCCGCAACGGTATAATAGCCCGTGCGCTCATATATTTCACGAATCAGCGCGCTTACGGGAAGCACACTTGCAAGACGTCTGAACTGCGTATAGCGTTTAATAAAATCGACGCATTTTTCGTCGTCCGATTCCCTTACTGCGTAGTACAGTCTCCCCTCGCGTTTGCCGATGCGGATTTTTGCCAGCTCGTCGGCACTGAAGCCGAATATCGGAGAAGCCAGCACACACAGCAACGGTATGTCCTGAAGCGGATTGTCAAGTATCTCAAGGAAAGACAGCATTGTCCTGATTTCGTTGAATTTGAAATATCCTTTCTTAGCGTTGTAATACGCAGAAACTCCGTTGTCGTTAAGTTCGGTTGCATATTTTGCGCATGCAGAATTGCTTCTGCAAAGCACACAGATATCACGCAATGTTACGGGACGGGTAATCTTTTTCTTCTTGTCATAAACACTTTCGGTCGCAAGAATCTGCTTTATTCTCTTCGCAACAAACTGAGCCTCGGTAATATTCTCTGATTTTTTAGGCCTGCAGACAATATCGAACTCGACCTGATTTGCGTCGGGCGTCGGAAATTTGAAACCCGGTTTGAGTGCTTCGTCGGCGTCATAAGCGATATCGCCTACCTTTTCACTCATGGTTTTTTCAAAAAGATAGTTTACACAGTTAAGCACACCGGCACGGCTGCGGTAATTGCAGTCCAGATTGATATACTCGGCATATTCAACGTCCTTACGCTTCCATTCCTTTATCTTTTCGATAAACATATACGGAGAAGCGAGCCTGAAGCCGTAAATAGCCTGCTTAACGTCACCGACAAGGAAAAGATTCTTAAGGTCGTCGGAAATAAGCTTGAAAATAGCGTCCTGAGCCTCGTTTGTATCCTGATACTCGTCTATCAGTATTTCGTCAAATCTCTTTCGCACCTCGAGCGCAACGTCGGAAGCAGAGCCGTCGACGTTACGAAGAAGCTTCAGAGCAAGATGCATAACGTCATTAAAATCAAGCGATTCGTTCTGATTCTTCTTTTCGGTAAAAATGCGTCTGTATTCGTGAATGAAACGTATAAGCTCTCTCACAACAGGTTCAAGAAGTTTGACGTCCTCCGCAAACTGTTCGGCAGTAGCGGGAATAAGTCCGGAAACCCAGCCGATTATATCCTTCGACTTATCGCGCATTGTTTTTGCCTGAATATATTCGTTTGAGCTTCGCAATTCTTCGGGCACGCTCCGCCACTTTATCTGTGAATAATTATTTCTGTAGGTTTCAAGATAGCTCTTAAGCTCATCCCACTTTTTGTCCGCAGCAAGTTCAATTACTTTCCGCGGAATGCTTCTTTCGTCGCTTAACTGGCGGTGAATAGTCTCGAGTCCTTCAAAATCCTCGCAGCATTTTATACCGTTGTCGAGCACGCGCAGAGAATACTCCGCCGTTTCGGTAATATGGTCAAGCAGAATTTTCCCGAAAACCGTATCGGCAACATTGACCGAGGAGTCGTTGAACTCAACTATATTGTCAAGCCACTCGTCGGGCGAAACATGGGAATCGGCAAAATCGTTGAGCGAGCTAACGATTGCAAAAAGGTCATTTTCGCCTTTCTTACCCACCGCATCAACAAGCAAACGGAATTCCGGCCTGTTTTCATCATAGAAAATGTCAAGCGTTTCATTAAACGACTCGTTTATCATAAGGTCCTTCTGAGCGGTGTCGATAATTCTTAAATCGGGTGAAATCCCGAGTCTGTGCGCATTTTCCCTGACAAGCGTCAGCAAAAAGCTGTCAATACTCGAAATGTTTGCAAGCGGAAGCATACGCTTCTGCCTGAGAAGGAAGGCGTTGGTCGGATCTTCGGCAATTCTCTCGTCAAGCTTTTTACGCAGACGCTGACTCATTTCCTTAGCAGCAGCTCTCGTGAATGTTACGATAAGGAAGCGGTCAAAACTGGCGGGATTTTCCTCGTCGCAGATGCGTTGAATAATCCTCTCGACAAGAACGGCTGTTTTTCCCGAGCCTGCGGCGGCAGAAACAACTATGCCTTTACCCTTGTGTCCGATAGCTGCAAGCTGCTCATCGTTCCATGAAAATTCTTCGTTCTGCTGTTGCTCTTCAAGCTTAGCTTGTTCAACCATTTTCTTCACCCTCCCCGTCTGAATCTTCTTCAAGTATGCGCCGTACATCCTCATCGGTGTACTCGGTCAGTTGGAGCACATCATCGCCGTCCTCAAAGCCGCAAACCGGCTTGAAATCGCAGTAGCTGCAAGCGGATTCCAGCGGAAGCGCTGGTATTTCACCGCGATGCAGCTTTTCTGCAATATCGGTCAACGTTTCGTCTACCTTTTCCTTAAGCTTCATCAGCGCCTTGAGAGAAATGAAGCTGCCTTTGAGCGTTCCGTCCTCATCGCGACTAACGGGAATGAAATAGCCGTTCAGGTCTCTTTCCATACCTTCGAGTACAGTTATATCGTCGATAGCGATACCGGTCATCTGATTGGAATGAAGCTGTTTTTCCGTTATCTGAGAATCATCCGCATCACGTCCGAGATCAGGCTCGGCGGTATTGGCGGGCATATAGAACACACCGCTTGGAATAAAATCTCCGCCTAAAGCCTCGCTGCCGTTTGTATAAATTGCAAACAGATAAATGAGCATCTGCAGATTGAAGCCGTTGAGTACGTCAACAAGCGAGAAACTCTTGCCGCTCGTTTTATAGTCGATAATACGAAGATAGTTTCCGTTATCGGTTTTCATTACGTCAACGCGGTCGACCTTGCCGTTAAGCATAATTGCGCCGCCGTCGCTGAGTTTAAGCGTGTACGGTGCAATACCGTCCTTGCTTCCCATGCCTATTGAAAGTTCAAGCTTAACCGGTTCGAATTCACAGCATCTGAATTCTTCGCAAATGCGCTTGAAAACCACAAGCAATTCTTCGGCAAGAGCACGGTAACCGACCAGAAAACGCTTCGTTCTCGATTCGGAGCCGCCCATATACCTGTTCAGGTACTCCTCAAGCGCCGCTGAAATCTCGGCGGCAAGCGTTTCGTCGTCAAGCTCTTCGAGCTGAGTTTTGCTGTATTTCTTCAGAAGAGTTTCAAAAACGTTATGAAAAATAGTACCCTTGACAGAATAATCGATTGTCGCTTCGCTTCTCGGTGAAGCCTTGAGTCCGAATTCACAGAAGAAGCGGAACGGGCATTTTTTATAGGTATCAACCTTCGTTGCGGAAAGAATTATATCGTTTCCAAAAAGCTCTGTTGCCACAAGGCTGTCGCTTATCTGCTTTGTTCGTTTTTCGGCGGCATTTACGAGAGTTCTCACCCTGCCCTCATAAAGCGAGTCGGAGTTGAAAAATTCCCTCAGAGAAGCGTTGAAGCCCGTTTTCGACGAATAACCCTTAGCAAATTCACCGAAAGCCGAAGCTCCGCTTTCAATGCGTTCAACAGGGCTCAGGTCGTCAGGATTATTAATTCTGATTTTCGGGAAAATCGCCTTTATTTCGGTAACGGTCTGCGACTCGGACATTTCTGTTCCGCGGTAATCAGAGCGACTGAAGGTTACAAACAAGCCTTCGGTTGCCGAGCAAACTGTATTATAGGCGATATATTCCTCCTCGACTCCCTTATACTGAGCTGTTTCGGCAAGCTCAATACCGGCCAGGCGAAGCTTAATGCGTTCGCTGTCGTTGAGAAGTCCCTCGCTTGACGGAGCCTTCGGAAATACGCCGTCATTGGCGCCGATTATGAAAACATATTTTTTAAGGCCCGCTCTTGTTCTGTCGGCAAGAGCAAGCGTTACATCGTCCAGTCCCTGAGGCAGAGTACCGAGATCGCTGACGCTGACCAGCATATTGAAAAGTTCGCAGAAGCGCTTAGGCGAAACGTTGTTAGTTTTACAGGCAGCGTATAGCTTGTCGAGTATTTCTGTAAGAAGCGACCAGACGGCATCCTGCTCCTCAAAAAGAGCGAGGTCTGCACCGTCGGCAAGCACCATTGAAAGTTCCTTGAGCCGCTTCGCAGTTGAATTGTTCTTAAGAAAGTCGTAGAGCACCGTCGCCTTTTCTTCATATTTTGCGGCGTTGAAATCTCTTTTGAATTCAATTATGGGTTCTATAGCTTTTTTACGGCAGAAATTCAGATTGCGCAGAGTATTTCTGTCAGAGTCTTTAAGCTCCTTGCCGAATCCCCTTGGATTATCGGTGAACTCGTTTTTCCATTGAGACGTCTTTATGTTCCATGTAAAAGCGTAATTCTCCAGCTCATCAATTTCGTCTTCGCTTAATGGCGAAAGTCCCGTTTTAAGATAACGCATCAGCGATTCAGTCGTGATTCCGTTACATACAAGCTCCATCAGCGAGCTGACAAAAACCATAAGAGGCTGAGCGTCAACGGGCTGACGTCTGTCCTCAAAAAACGGCACGCCGTAACGGCGGAAGGCAGAGACAAGCTCGCTGTCATATCCGCCCTTTTCACGCTGATATACTATAATATCACGGCAGCGCACGCCTTTTTCGCGCATAAGTTTCTTAACGGACATTGCTACAAAATCGCATTCATCCGCCTTGTTGGCGGCAGAATAAACGGCAATGCATTCGGGAATCTCCTCAGTATATTTTTTCTTAAGCGGTGAGAAAATTCCGCCTTCAAGACTTAGAAGCGCGGGACTGACACCGTCGGAGGTTTCACTGATTACGATAGGCTTTTCAACGGTGATCCCGCATTTTTCGGCGGCATCCCGCAGCCTGAAAAGCTGAGAATTGATATTCTCAAACTGGGGATAAGCGTCGTCGTTGAGCGAAGGATCGGTATTGAAGGTTACATAAACTTCCTTTGCCTGAGTGATAATTCGTTCAAGTACGCCCATTTCCTGCTTGGTAAAACGGGTAAATTCATCGAAAACAACAGTTTTCCCGTTGAAATATTTGTAATCGCAAAGAACATCGCTCAGCTGAGTCAAAGCGTCATCCTTATCGTAATACGACTGCTCAAGCATCGCGTTATAGGTCGATATTATAAGCGAAAGCTCCGAAAGCTTATCCTTAAGCGCAGATTCCTCTGCAGTTTCGGCGTATTCGGATAGTTTGCCGACAGGCACATAGCATTGCTTAAGCTCGGTGGCAAGCGAAACTATACTCTCGGTCAGCGCGGGGCGCGAAGCGTATTTGCGGAAAATATTGAGCCTGTCCGAAAGTTCTTCAAGCGCCATGCTCATAGTCAGCATTTTCACGCCCTTGTCAACGGACTGTTTGTCGCTCCTGTTTCCCGTTTGTTCAAGCACAAGCTCGGCAAGTCTTGAAAAGCTGAGCACCTCCAGCCTTTGCATACCGGAAGAACCGACCTTTTCGAGCATACTCTTTTCGGTATCGTAGGAAAACTGCTCGGGAACAATAATTATAAAGCCCGCTTCGCCTTTATTTACCCTATCGGCAACAAGGGCTCTGACGTATTCAGTTTTGTTGCAGTAATTTCTGCCGAGTACAAGTTGAAGCATATTACTCCCCTTTTGTCAGTTTATATAGCTTTGCACCGTGCGGGTTGACAGTACAGTCAAAGGAAAACTCAACGTGTGAAACGTCTTTCCTTTCCCACAAATCGCGAAGCACATGTTCGCCGTAAATTCCGATTATATCAGTATTGACAGTCACTGTATGCGGCGCCTCGTCGGTGTTGAATACAGCTAAAATCGGTTCGCCGTTATCACTCTCGGACTGCCAGATTATAATGCCCTGAGCATTGATTACGGGATGCGCGCCGTGAGAATGCTGATTGACGGCAAGAACCTCATCATTAGTTATAAGTGACAGTGTCCATTCGTCGTTGTTACGCATTTCGCCGCCGAACATAAGCGGTGAACGGAAAATACACCATAGCGTCATCAGCGTAATCTGCTCGTCGCGGGTGAAATTTGACATTCTGTTCTTTTCGCCGCAGTAGGCGCTGTTTATTGATATGTTGCCAAGCGGCAGCATATCGCAGTCGGGCCAGCAGCCGTTGCCGACGTAAGGATACCATTTTTCAGCGCGCTCAAACATGGCGTAGAGCTTGTCCCAGTGGTCCCAGAAGTCGCCCGTCATACGCCACATATTTGCGTTTTCGCACAGATGGTCGGCAGCCTCGATTTGCGCGGGGCCCGGCGATAACGAAAGCACCATGTCGCGTCCGCAATTATCAATGGCTTTTCTAATCATTTCAATTTCACGCCTTGCGGAATACGGGTCGTGCGGTTTATATTCGGTGTTCGCTATATCATCTACTTTAACAAAGTCAACGCCCCATAAAGAGTACATTGCAAAAAGAGAATTATAATACTCCTGAGCGCCCTCTGCATCGGGATTGACACCGTACATATCGGTATTCCACGGACAGACGGAAAACTGAGCAGCAATATCCCTTGCGGTTTTGTCGGTGCCGAGAAGCTTGGTGTTGCGGTGAACCGCCTGACGGGGAATTCCGCGCATGATATGTATGCCGAACTTTAATCCCATTTCGTGTATTTTATCGGCTATTGGCTTGAATCCCGCGCCGTTTTTTGCCGAAGGGAATCGGTTTTCAGCGGGAATAAGGCGCGAGTATTCATCCATACACAGCTCGGTGAAATTGTTGTAATTGTTGTCCTTCGCCTTCGGCTCGTACCACTGAATGTCGCAGACAACGTACTGCCAGCCGTATTGCTTAAGATTGTCGCGCATATATTCGGCATTTCCGAGAAGCTGTTCCTCGGTTACAGCCGCGCCGTAGCAGTCCCAGCTGTTCCAGCCCATAGGCGGAGTGGGTGCGACGAGATTTTTGTCCTTCATAAAATCGCTCCTTGAGGATTTGCAGATTTGAGTTTGTCGGGATGATGTTGGTGAACATCCAATCCCAACCTCCCCTTGTCAGGGGAGGTGTCATTTTGCCTTTGCAAAATGACGGAGGGGTAGTCAATTTGCAGTATTATCAACCTTTACTACCCCTCAGTCAGCCTTCGGCTGACAGCTCCCCTGACA
>JAEEGL013793617.1_pt1 | contig 10559 bp, 8 predicted proteins | sample 9134231 | NCBI WGS metagenome assembly JAEEGL01 (sample SAMN16246548, study PRJNA631951) | gut metagenome | biome: gut microbiome; feature: rumen; material: fiber-attached | host: Bos | place: Iran: Karaj | collected 2018-10
CTGATGATTTTACGGTAGACTCTATCGCAGGTGCGGGATCGGGCCGCCGCTATTACCGACTTTCTTCAGGGGACCGTTCCTCTGTATTGCAGGTGTCTGCTGAAGTCAATGACGATTTCAAGAAGTTTGTAGAATACTCTCAGGTGTTTAAGAGCAACAACCTGCCTGTACCCAAGCTCTTTTGTGTAGACGAAGATTCTGCCCAGATTCTGCAAGAAGATTTGGGAACACAGCGCCTTTTGGACGATGTCTCTCCGGATAAACCCCAGTCTGGCAGTGTTCGTATTCTTTACCCTGAAGTTATCGAGGCCTTGATCCACTGGCAGGATGCCTCTCAGTCTCTGTTCAGCAGCCATACAGATTTGTGGCTTCGCCGTTTTGATTTTTCGGCTCTCAAGTGGGAGACTGATTACTTTACGGACAATTATCTGAAGGGACTTCAGGGAATTACGGAAATTCCCGAGTGTGTCAAAAATTTCTATTCCCTTCTGGCGGTGTCTGTAGATGCTCAGACCAAGGTTCTGATGCATCGCGACTTCCAGAGCCAAAATATCATGATTCGCCCCAATTCCGAGATTGTTTTCGTGGATTACCAGGGGGCCCGTCGTGGTTCTATGTTCTACGATATTGCCTCTCTCCTTTGGGATCCGTACGTTTGCTTACCTCTGGATATGGTGAAGGACTTCTTTGAGTATTGGCGCTTCCAGTACAAGGGTGCAAAGATTTACACCAAGGAAGATGCCTGGGAAAGCTTTGTCCATGCAAGCCTCCAGCGCGTAATGCAGGCCTTGGGCGCCTACTGCTTCCTTTCCAAGACCAAGGGCATCCAGAAGTTCGAACAGTATATCGAGCCGGGCAAGAAGCAGCTGCGGGTGCTGTTCTCTGAATTCCGCCAGATTGCCAAGGCGACGGATTCGCAGGTGTTCTCCTTTATGGAGCGTGCTCTCCTTTGAGTTCCCTGATTCCTGTCTACACACAAGTTTATAAGGAACCGGTTGCTTTTCAGAAAGCGCTGGGTTATGCCTTTGAAGGCCTCGTCAATGCGGGAGTTCCTTTTGATGCCTTACCAGTTTGGAAAGCTGTAGAAAAGCGTGTAGGTGAGGGAATCTACATGGGGTCGGGGCTTTTGTTGCCCCATACCCGGATTTCGGGACTGAAATCTCCCTTGATGGCTTTTGCCGTTGCTCCTGAAATTCAGGGAATAGCTGTTCCCCAGAACGAGACTGCCCAATTCTTGTGCCTGCTTTTGTCTCCGCAGGAGTCTGCGACAGCTCATACGGTGGCGATTGCGGGTGTGGCGAAGTTGATGCTCGACCCAGAATGGAAAACGAAGGCTCTTGCTTGTACCGATGCCGCTTCTCTGCGTTCGCTTTTTTAGAATGCCTTTAGAAGATTTTTTGTCAAGACATCTTTGAAAAAAAATATGTTGATAACTTGTGAAAACCATCGGGATGTGGTTTTGATTATCAAGGGTGTAAAAAGGGTGTTTTTCGGAGAGAAACGGACATAAATGGGGTATAACCCAAAATTGCCTTTTTTTTGTAAAAAACAGCAGTTTTTTAAAAAATTTCAGCGAAAAATCTCTTTTTCGTATGTTTTATTTAATTTTGGTGAACGATTTTGTTTGACCTTTTTTTAGTGTTTGGATAACTGTGGATAACATCGCTTATTTATTAAATGAAAATGACTCTCCTTGGGATAGGGCTTTGGCCATTATTCGCAAGGAATGCTCTGAATTTGGTGCTGCTTTTTTTGATGCCGTTGGCTTTGAGGGCTTTTTTGAGGGCTACGTCTGTTTAACCGTTCCCGATAGTTTTAGGGAAACTTGGTTGAATAGCCATTATGGCGTTCTCTTACGCAAGACTTTTGCCGATTTGTATGGCAGTGATTTTGTTGACTACAAGGTCCGTGTTTTGAATGATTCATCTGTTCAGCCGGCCCCGCAGAAAGCACCTCAGGTTCCCAAAGAAGTGGAACGTCGTATCCTTGCTACTATAGCCAATAGCTCTGCGAACCGAGCTAGCAAAGAATCCGTAGAAAAGCTTAATTTGTATGAAAAGTACACCTTTGAGAATTTTATCGAAGGCGAAAGCAATTTTATGGCTCTCAAGGCGTGTCGGACCATTGTGGAACATCCGGGTGATTCGGCTATGAATCTGCTTCTCGTATACGGAGCACCGGGGCTAGGCAAAACACATTTGCTCCAGTCCATGGCGAAGAGTCTTCAGCAGGAACGTCCGGGACTTCGGATTGTTTATTGCCCCGCTTACGATTTCTTACGTGATTTTGCTGCGATAGGCGATGCAGCTAAAGTAAAGAACTGGAGTCTGGTGAACGAACTCAAACAGAAGTTCTCTGACCGTTATGAGCATTGCGATGTGCTTTTGATGGACGATATCCAGCTGTTGAAATGTGGCCTCAAGTGCCAGGCTCGTTTGGCAATGCTTATCAAGTATATGAGCCGCATGGGGCGCCAGTTGGTGCTTAGTAGTGATTGCCCGCCCTCTAAGTTCAAAAAGCTTTCTCAGGGAGAACGCCCCGAAAAGAATTCTCCATCTCACGAACTTACAGCGGAGCTTTTGAATCCGCTAGAAAACTGTGTTGCTGTGGGTATTGCGGAGCCGGACTTCAATACCCGTATGGCCCTTATTCGTAAGTTGGCTGAAGGTATTCCCTTTGTGGAATCGGATCGCGAAGAAATCTGTCGTTACTTAGCTATTCAACCACGAGAAAACGTTCGTGTCATTGAAGGCCTTATGAATTGGCTCCGTGCCATGCATGTGCTCAACAACGTAGAACTGAACCTCTCCAACGTGAAGCGCATGCATTCGGCTCCTAAATCGGGAGTGGTGTCAATCCTTACGGTGGACAACATTGTGGAGTCTGTCGCTGCAGAATTCTCTCTAGAACCGCGGGTGCTGTGTTCTAAGCGCCAAGATGCCGGAGTTTCTGTACCGCGCAAGGTGGCCATGTACCTGTGTAGAGAGCTTACGACGGAATCCTTGAAGAGCATAGGTGATGTTTTCCATAGGGATTATTCTACGGTTATCTCGTCCATCAATTCTTTGGTGGAACAGCTGGCGAAAGATGAATCCCTTAGGCGCCGTGTCGAAGACATTCGTTATATGCTGGAAAGCTGATTTTTAGAAGAAAAACGGCTTTTTTAGCGTGTTTTGAAGGGCGTATATCCCTCTCTTTTGAAATAGTGTTTATCTTTATGTAAAAAGAGAGGTTTTTTATGAAAAAATCGTTTTTTTTGGCGGGCGGTTTTGCCCTGGCCTTGTTCTTCGGTGCATGCGGCGATGATAGCAGCTCTAACAGCAACTCTGTAGACCAAGAAACGGATGTTTCCTCTTCTAGTGTAGGGGATTCTACGGATGTGTCTTCGTCATCTGCAGAAAAAACAGATCCGACATGGCCCGAAGGTGCACGTGCTGCAACCTTGGACGATTTGAAAAAGTACTACATCTTGAAGATCAAGGGTGAGACCTTCCACCTGGGTACGGGCGTTAAAGAAGGAATGTTCTCTCTTTGGGCAATTGATGAATCAGAGGGCAATACCCACTTGGCCCTTTTGCTGATTGCTACCGACTTCAAGGACGGTGTTATCAAGATGGGTTCCTCTAATACAATGGATCCCTTGGTCCTCGATGAAAAATTGGCAACGAACAAGATTTTGAAAGATATCAGCAAGTCTTCGAAGGACATGGAATTGTCGTTTATCGTAAGTGACGATAAAATGATGTACCGCGTTGATAAGGGCGATTTCGTTGAAGCAGAAGTAGAACAGCTGAAGGCGGATCAGTCCTTGGTTACCGATGCTTCTAATTTTGACAAGAAACGCCTTGCCTGCACAATCACTGATAATGACACAACCCAGGTCTTTAGCTTCTATAAGGGCCGTTATATTATGGAACGTGTGGTGGGTAAAGATACCGTGTCTTGGAACGCTGGCTATGTGGATACCTATAGAGGCTATACCTTCTTTGTGTCTAAGTTTGCTACAGGTTCAGACCTTGCTATGATGACTAGGAAGGTTACCGTTAATATGGATTCCATTCGTGATTATTCCAAATGTACCAAGTCGGAATTCAAGTATACCGATGTGGAGGCTGCCAAGTTGAAGGGTGACTGGGCAACTTTGGATAAGTCTGCAAATACGGATTGGGAGTTGAACCTGAAGGCCGATATGCAGTATACCTTGGTCGCCAATGCCGGTATGAACGAAAACAAGACCGGAGCCTGGGATGTTTATGGCGATGTATTGCTCCTGAAGGTTGAAAAAATGTTGAATGCCGCAGATCGTAAGTGCGCCAATTCAATCAAGGGCAATGTAACGGACGTCTCTGAAAAGGGCTTTTCCTATAATCATTCGGACAAGTGCTCGCCAGCTTTGCCCAAGACATGGGAAGTTCCTGTTTTCGAAGAATAAAGACTCTTAGGTAATGTTCTTGAAAAACGTTCACCGAATTATTATTGCGGCAGTCTTGTTGTCCGCAGGTTTTACCGTTGCCTGGTCTGCATCTCCAGTACTTGGGCCAGATCGTCATAGCAACCTTAAAATGCTGGAGACTGCCCCCCTGCTTTTCGAGTATCACCGTTTGACTACGGGGGATATGCCCCAGTCTTTTGCCTACCCGCGGCGTGACACGACGTTCCAGAAAAACTTTACTCGGACGGAACGTAATGCGTTGCTCTATTATGACAATGCATGTGGGCCAATGATTTCTGGGCATGCTGGAACGGATTCTAGCGCTGCCCTGGATTCTTGCCGAACCCAGACTCCTCGCATTGCTATTGCAACAAGCTTGGTGGGCGGTATTGATTACCGTGGGGGAGAAACCCTGGGCGATACGATTTGGCCGGGTATCGATGGTGGTATCTACATGCGCGGCTATGCGGATTCTGTGGATTTCGTTTTGGATGCTCGCATCTATGATGAATCCCATATGGCTAAGAATCCGAAATCTTTTGACCGTGAGTTTGTAGAGGTCCAAAAAGAAGAGAATAATTCGGGTGTGGAGTATACCAGCTATGCCCGCTACCGTACCCACTTCGGATTTAATTACGATTGGCTTCGTGTAGACCTAGGTCGTGACGTAATGCATTGGGGTCCCGGTTATTACAACAACCTGACCCTGAACCAGTTTGCGCTCCCGTACAATATGCTTTCCATGGACTTGCGCTTTGGACCCTTGCGCGTGATCAGTTTTTATGCGGACCTGCGTGTTTACAACAACAGCATGAGCATGAAGAACAAAGACGATACCCGCAACCTGTTTGGCCATCGTTATGAACTGGCTGTCGGCAATGCTACGGTAGGTATTAGTGAACTGACGGTGCTCTACGATAACATGAAACCCTGGCTCTTTGTTCCGACGGCCCCTCTATTCATGGAAAAGGGAAACTACTCGGAAAACAGCAACAACGGGGCTTTGGCGTTTGATTTTAACTATCGTCTGTTCCAGTTTATGCGCGTGTACACGGAGTTTTTCCTAGATGATATGGAAAGTCCTGTGAGCCTTGTCAAGAACGACAACATCGAAGCCAAGTGGGCTTGGATGGCGGGCTTGCAGGCTGGTCACGATTTTTATTTCAATGGGCACCGGTTAGAAATGGGTACCATTGCGGAATATGCTCGTGTGGAGCCTTACGTGTATAGCCATTTTGAGGCGAATACGGCTCAGATTGCCCATTTAGGTTATCCTATCGGAAATCAGGGTGGACCCAATAGCCGCACAGTGGATTGGAGCGTCTTTGCCCGCTTGGATAACCACATCTTTGCGGGGATTCGCAATACCTGGTTCTGGAAGGGCACCGATTATGGTAGTGCCGTGAATGATACTACTCCTCTTTACGACCATATGAAAATTCACAAGAGGTATCTTAAGGGTGCGGAGATGCTGTATTCTTTAACTCCGGCACTTAGCTACGAAGGTCAGTTTGTGAGTTTCCTTGGCGAGGTAACGTTCTTTGATGATCGCAAGGTTTACTTGAGGGCAGGGTTCAAATGGTAAAAAAGCCAGAATTACTTGCACCGGCGGGAGATATTACCCGCATGAAGTATGCCTTGGCCTATGGAGCCGATGCGGTATACGCTGGCCAGCCTGCTTTTTCGTTGCGGGCCCGAGAGAATGGTTTCAAAAATTTGGACGATTTGGCTGAAGGCATTGCCTACGTTCATAGTCAAGGAAAAAAGTTTTACCTGACCAGTAACGTGATTCCCCGGAATACTAAGGTGGAACCTTTCCAAAAGGCACTCCTTGCAGCTCTTGAACTAAAACCCGATGCGCTGATTGTGGCGGATCCTGGTTTTGTGGGTTGGCTCCGTGAAGTTTCTCCCCAGACCGAGGTTCATCTTTCGGTACAAGCCAATACCACCAATTACTTAACGGCGTCCTTCTGGAAAAAGTTAGGCGTTAGTCGTATTATATTGAGTCGTGAGCTTCGCCTGTCCGAAATTCTGGAAATTAAGGAAAGAGTTCCGGATCTTGAACTGGAGGTCTTTGTTCATGGGGCGGTATGCATGGCCATGTCGGGTCGTTGCATGCTTTCGAACTGGGTGACCCGTCGTGATGCAAACCAGGGAGCCTGTGATAATAGTTGCCGAATGCCCTATCGGCTCTACGCTAATGAGGGCCCTCAATGTGCGGACTATAGGGAGCATGAGGGAGATTTCTCTTTGCAGCGTACCGACCGTCCGGAGCTTCCGCCTGTAGCGCTGGACGAAGACACTTGGGGAACCTACTTTATGAGTAGCCGTGATCTGTGCGCTTTGGAGGTGGTTCCCGATTTAGTAAGGGCGGGGCTAGATTCCTTCAAAATAGAAGGGCGTACCCGTTCTGTCTACTATCTGAGCCAGGTGGTTCGGGCTTACCGCATGGCCATTGATGCTCAGGGGACTGTTCCCGACGAGGCTCGTCGTGCTCTTGACTTTGTGGATGGCCGTGGTTTTATGCCGGGTTTTCTGAAAGGTCCTTTGCCTCAGAATTACGAATCCACTCATGTGGCTGCTCCTGGTGGTTGTGTCTGTGCACAGATTCTTGATTTTGATGCCCAGACATGTTCTTGTCGGGTGAACGTCAAAAATCCTTTCACTATAGATGATTCTCTTGAACTGATGACGCCAGAGGGAATGCGCCTTTGTAAAATTTTATCGTTGAAGGATTTCAGGGGCGGAGATGCCGACCGCCTGAATCCCGGCACAGAAGGCCGAATCTTTTTACAGAGTGTGGAAAACATCCCTTTGGAGAGTGTAAATTTTGGTTTTTTTGTGAAACAATTTAATCCAAATTCCAAATCAAATTCATAAATTATTGCCATGGCTGTAGATGAGGCTACAAAAAAGCAAGATGCACTAGAACTTTATCAGATAGATGATAAAGCTATCGTGCCTTTCTTCAAGGCTCATCTTGACGAATTGCGAAAATTCTTGCAAGAGCACAAGGGTGAGGATCTTTCCCTTTTGGTCAAGCTCAAGCAGTTTATTCGTACCTATCGTCTGCCCTTCAATATGCAGCGCTATATGGAAGTCCAAAGGACTTATATCCAGCAGAGTCTGCAGAACCAGATTCAGGACCGTCAGTCGGCTGTGAGTCATTGGATTCAGGAGCACGCCTGTAGACACCGTAACCGCATGATCCAACTCCAGTGTTTGTACCTGGAACGCATCAAGGATACGCTTATCCCCGAAGTTCAAGCCATGTTGGAACGTAGGCTCGAAAAACTCCAAGGGGAATCCCAAGAAAACAAGCCGTAGAGCAAAGCGAGCGGCCCATTTTTCTATATTATACCCGGAATTTAAGGATTTGACCTGGAGACCTGGGTGAAGAAGTTTTTTGTTGCTTTTTTGACGTTGTTTGCACTTGCCTTGACGGCATGTATTTTTGATTCCGATGAGACGGTCATGGCGGACTGGCTCTCTGATCAGGGTATACCTAGTGGCTATCAAGTGCAGACCTTGAGTATCGAGGGATTGACACCCCTTTCATCGGAGGTGTTTTTAGATTCGACTCCAAAGCTCGCCAATGACCGTGTTGTTTTGGGCAAGACGGCGAACATTTCTCATGACCTTGTTTTTGATGCGGCTTTCTACGATTCCGTTTTTTTTGCAGATCTTAAAAAGACGGATTCTGTGGAGATGTTTTTGGCCCTCCACGTTCTGAAGCCGTTCTATCTGTCTAAGCAGTTTCCTGCAGATTCGCTTCCTTTGAAAGAAGACTTAACTCTGACGATTAGTTGGAAGATTGAAAGCGGTTCGTCTAAGTCTTTTGTGGACAGCGTTTCGGATATTAAGTCTGCAACGTGGCTGTCTGAACTGAATAAGTGGAAACCCGATAGCTCGGCTGATACGACAGTGTCTGTTGCTGTTTCTTCAAAAGATACGGTGCTGAAGATTGGGCTTCCTGAGGGCATTGTGTCTGCCTTGAAAAGCCTTTCCAAGGCTTGCCGCCTTCAACTTAGGGTTTCGGCCCCCGAGGCTTCGAGAGCCTATCGTTTTTATGGCGTAGAAACAGCCAGTTATCCGAAGCTTTGGGCCTCTTTCCCCGAAGACAAAAGTTTCTCTGAATTCAACCCGTTCCGCACGGCTCATATTGTTTCTAGTGAAGAATCCTGTTCTGACTGTGCTGTTTTGCATGGGGGTATCTACGATTCTCTGGTGGTGGAATACGAAAGTGCTCCAATCATGAAGGCTCTGTCGGATTTCTACGGAGACGAATTCCCTTATACAGAAGGGAATGGCGATGATGTGCGTCAAACCGTTGTTCTTGCCCAGATGACCTATGCAAGGGATGACAGCCAGGGATCCAGTGAACTTGGACTGCCTATCCAGGTTGTAGTAGGATCTTACACGGATAGCAGTGGCACCAGCGTGCGTCAGATGGAAGCCTATAAGCTGAACAAGTCTCTAATTGTTTCCAAGGGGCATCCTAACATGGTCTTCTACGAAGGAGATTCTCTTACTTTGCAGGTGACATACGGTCTTCGGGACTTTATCAATCGTGCCCGCGACGGTCGGACCTTCAAGATGATGATGCGCCTGGGTTATCCGGTGCTTCAGGACAAGGATTCTACCTATGCAGATCGCAAGGTTGATGGTGACACTTCTTACGTATTCTTCTCGCATTTCGATCATGCTCGCTATGACTTTAGCTCTGCAATGAAACAGCCCTCTACTTTAAAATTGTGGCTCGCCAACAAGAGGGGGGATAAGTAATGAAAAAGATTATCCTAATTCTCCTTGGTTTGACGGTTTGTAACTTTGCTTCTGTTATAGGGCTTGACGCTCTTGGTGAAGAACAAATTGCTGGTGGTATGGCGTCTACGGCTGGCCGTGGTTATGCTGGTGGTGCAAAGACGGGTGATGCCGAAGGTCTTTCTGTGTTGAACCCTGCCCGCAACGCCTTTGATACCAAGGTTGTTTTTAATGTGAACTTCTTGATGGAAATGGTTGCCCTGGAAAATCACGGAGATAATTTCGGGGTAAACAACATTACCATGCCGTCTTTCAATCTGTCGTTCCCCATGGGCGGTTTCGGTGCCTTTGGCCTTGCGTTGTGGCAGAGTTATTCTTCTAACTTAGACGAAGATGTGAGCGAAGGTAAGAATTCTATTGAAACCACGATTGAATACCAGAGTAGCATTTACGAAATAGTCCCAAGTTATACGTTCCGCCTGCCTATTATTCGTAATTTCGCTGTGGGTGCATCGGCTCATTTGGTGATGGGTAATTCCTCTCGTAAAATAACCATGGGACCTGATACGGACGGAATGGTGTCTTCGGATAAGTGGGCGGTTGGCAGTACCGAAATATCGGATTATGTAGATGGAACATGGGAAATCAAGAACCATCCGGCCTACTATACTGCGGCTTTGCAGTATCGAGGCCATCAGTCTTCGTTCTATTTCTCTTACACTACGCCTCATACACTTTTGAACAAGTTGGACTACAATTTCCGCATGAGCGAATTGGATACTCTTGCCCCGACCAAACGCTCAAGAGAAGTTGAAGTTCCTGCCATGCTTGCTGCTGGTATGAATTTCCGATTCCTGAAACGCAATAACGTGATGGTCGATTTGGCTGCACGCGGCTGGGATAAGGATATTGAGAATATTGGCGGAAGTTTCAACATGGAGCCTGTGACTGAAACCCAGAAGGACATGCTTGTTGCCTTAGGATTCCAGCGCGATGGCAGCCCCATGTTCTATGACCCGTACCTGGACCGAGTTACCTACCGTTTGGGTGGCTGGTACAAGACCTGGTATGTGAAAGATGTTTATGAACTAGGCGGTTCCCTGGGAGCAGGGTTCCCCTTGGGCCGAAAGGGTACGACTTTGGATTTATCTTTCCAGGGTGGAAAGCGTTTTGCCGATTCGGGCCGTGCATGGGATGAACTCTTCTTTGGAGTTCGCATAGGCCTAATGGGTGTCGGTAGCTGGGGTCAGACCCGCTGAGGATTTTTATAAAGGAGGCTGAAAATGGCTGTCAAGAAAACAACTGCTGTAGCAAAGAAGGCTGCCCCGAAGGCGTCTGCTAAGACTGCGGCAAAAGCTGTAGA